>Ga0209532_1000314_pt1 | contig 42586 bp, 37 predicted proteins | sample COG_02_FD_184746 | JGI IMG/M metagenome (GOLD analysis project Ga0209532, IMG submission 184746) | Pelagic Microbial community sample from North Sea - COGITO 998_met_02 (SPAdes) (version 2) | ecosystem: Environmental > Aquatic > Marine > Neritic zone/Coastal water | place: Helgoland, sampling... | reverse complement strand
TCTGTTAAGGTAAAGGACGTGGCCATCACTGAATTAGGCGGAGAGATTCGTCAAGGGGCGGTCACTATGACCACTCGCGACGAAGCCGGTAAGCCTGTTTCTCGAGGAGAGGTATTGGCGGGTATCGTCTTTAAACGCAAAGGCGAGAACACCAATGCCACCATCGAAGGCGTATACGAGAAACTACCTCTTATCGCTCAAGCCTTACCTGATGGCGTTGTACTTCAGCCGTACTATGATCAGGCCGACCTGATTGATAAGGCCGTGTCTACGGTGGTTAAGGCGTTGCTCGAAGCATTCGTGCTCATCATCATTATTTTATTACTCTTTTTGATGAATCTGAGGGCGACCCTATTGGTTCTGCTGTCCATTCCGTTATCAATTGGTTTGGCTTTAACTGCGATGGCCTATTGGGGGGTATCTGCTAATCTGATGTCTCTTGGGGGGTTAGCAATCGCGATTGGAATGATGGTCGATGGGTCTGTGGTAATGATGGAAAACATATTTTCGCATCTTACCCAACCTGATCCTGATCATGCAGAGGATCATCTCGAAGCAGATCAAAGCGGCATTCGCACCTCACAGGAGGAGGACCGTCGATCTGGGCTCGGCTTGCGAATTCAGGAAGCGGCGCGCGAAATTGCGAGCCCCGTCTTCTTCGCGGTTATGATTATTGTGGTTGTGTTTGCACCCTTGTTTGCCCTTGAGGGTGTGGAAGGAAAGTTATTCCAGCCGATGGCAATTTCCATCGTTGCTGCCATGTTGGCTTCTTTAGTCGTGGCGCTGGTAGTTATACCGGCGTTAGCAAGCTTTGTTTTCACAAAAGCGCCTGCGCATAAAGAAAGTCCGGTTCTCAAACCCATTGCAGAGTTCTATCAACGCATCCTTGGTAAAGCCATGGGTAAACGCAAACAAGTCATGGGTGCGGCGGGGGGATTGTTTCTAATTTCCATGCTAGTCATGACGCAATTGGGTACTGAATTTGTTCCGGAGCTGGAGGAGGGTACGCTCAATATACGCACGACGTTGGCACCGTCCTCGAGTCTCGAAACATCAGTTGCATTGGCGCCTAAGATCGAAGCGATTCTGCTGGAGTTTCCGGAAGTCACCTATGCCCTCAGTCTTATTGGACGGGCGGAAGTTGGTGGTGATCCGGAGCCGGTTTCAAACATTGAGACTTACGTTGGTCTCAAACCAGTTTCTGAATGGACTAGCGCCTCCAATCGTTATGAGCTTCAAGCGCTTATTGAGAAGAAGCTGAGCGTCCACCCTGGTTTGCTGTTTTCTTTTTCTCAACCTATCGCTACACGGGTTGACGAACTACTTTCGGGGGTAAAAGCCCAACTTGCTATCAAGTTATTTGGGCCTGACTTGAAGACTTTGGCCTCGAAGGGTAAGGAAATCGAATCGCTTGCCAAAAATGTTGAGGGCACACGTGGCGTTTCTATGGAACAGATAGCAGGTGAAGCGCAGTTGGTGGTTCGGCCAGATCGTGAGGCATTGGCGCGTTACGGAATGGCAGTCGAAGAGATTATCTCATTGGTGTCCGATGGCATCGGAGGGCAGTCTGCGGGACAAGTCATCAACGGCAATGAGCGCTATGATATTTACGTGCGTCTGGATAAAGCATCCAGAGAAAACGCGAGTAAAATTCAAGACTTGCTGATTGAGGCGCCTAATGGTGCATGGGTACGTTTAGGAGATGTCGCTAGCGTCAACATAGAAGCCGGACCGCCACAAATTCGACGCGATGATGTGCAGCGACGCGTGGTGATTCAGTCTAACGTTGAAGGGCGTGATATGGGTAGTCTGGTTGACGAACTCAATCAACGTATCAACTCGGAAATTGACTTGCCGACAGGTTACAGCGTGGTCTTTGGTGGGCAATACGAGAATCAGCGGCGCGCACAAGCTCGGTTGATGGTTGTCGTACCGATCTCTCTGGCACTCATTTTTCTTCTATTGTATTTCGCGTTTGGATCGCTCGGACAAGCTGCCCTCATTATGGTCAATGTGCCGCTAGCGTTGATTGGCGGGATCATAGCTTTATGGATCTCAGGGCAATATCTATCTGTGCCTGGCTCCATTGGGTTTATTGCCCTTTTTGGGGTAGCCGTATTGAATGGCGTTGTCATGGTGACGTCGATCAATCAGCGAGTGACAAACCTAGACACGCTCGACGAGAGCATTGAAGCGGGGGCGAATTCACGACTGAGGCCCGTACTTATGACAGCGTTGATCGCAGCTTTAGGGCTTATACCGCTATTGCTTTCCAATGGTGTCGGCTCAGAAATACAACGACCACTCGCCACAGTGGTGGTCGGCGGGCTTGTTTCGAGTACGCTACTCACGTTATTGGTGGTTCCAACGCTTTACGCGTGGTTCTCTAAGCGATGGCTAGAAACAAACCTAAGTACTAAGCAATAAGACGGCGAAGGCGCGCGGCAGAGGCAATTTGCTGCGCGTCTCTCTTAAGGCTCTTGATTCGGCGGAAAAGATTAGAAACCCCGCCAGATTTGAGACTCTATATTTTGGAGATCAACATGAAACATGAACACAGATACAACGCCTCAGGGCAACGAATATGTTGCACACAGGAAGAAAAAATTAACACCCAAGCCCATTCGACAAAAGCGAAGAAGGTGGAGCATAGCCACGAAGACGGTCATGACCATGAGGGTGAGCATGAAAATAAATTCGCTCTTTTTCTACCCTCTTTGATCAGCCTGAGTCTATTGCTCGCAGCACTGACCTTCGATCACCTTATCAACGTTACGTGGTTTACAGGGTGGATTAGAACAGCGACGTACATTCTTGCGTATCTGCCGGTGGGGTGGCCCGTCATTAAAGAGGCCATTGCCAGTATTGGGCAGGGTGAGTACTTTTCTGAGTTCTTGCTGATGAGCATCGCAACGCTTGGCGCGTTCGCGATTCAAGAATACCCTGAGGCCGTGGCCGTAATGTTGTTCTACGCGGTAGGCGAAGTCTTTCAAACCTTAGCCGTCACAAGAGCAAAGTCCAATATCAAAGCACTTCTGGATCAACGTCCTGACACGGTGACGCTCTGGGGTGAAGACGGTACGAAAGAGGTTGCGGCGGAAACCGTCAAGGTCGAAGCTGTTATTCAGCTCAAACCAGGTGAGAAACTCGCGCTCGATGGAGAATTGCTTTCCGAGTCTGCGTCATTTAACACCTCAGCATTGACCGGTGAGAGCAAGCCTGATGACAAGAAACAAGGGGAGACGATCCTAGCAGGCATGATTAACTTGAACCAAGTTTGCCTGGTCAAGGTGACAACGCCTTACAACGATAGCAAGCTTTCTAAAATACTAGAGCTGGTGCAAAACGCAACCGCACAAAAAGCACCGAGCGAATTGTTTATTCGAAAATTTGCAAAAAAATACACGCCTGTGGTTGTCGCATTGGCGGTCGCCATTTGTGTTCTGCCGTACTTTTTTGTCGATAATTATGTCTTTAATGATTGGCTTTATAGGGCGCTTGTCTTTCTCGTAATTTCCTGTCCTTGTGCTTTGGTTATCAGCATCCCGCTCGGGTACTTTGGTGGTATAGGGGCGGCAAGCAAGAACGGTATTTTATTCAAGGGGAGTAACTTTCTTGATTCACTCGCCGACATAGATCATGTCGTGATGGATAAAACAGGCACGATGACCGAGGGTGTATTCGAGGTTCAGGACATAGTTATCAACACAGACTTCGATGAAAGCTTTCTTTTGGCAATAGTCAACGCAGTCGAAAGTCAAAGCACTCATCCAGTTGCAACAGCGATTGGGAAATACGTTGGAGAGGTAGATTCCGCGCTTCGCCTGGAAGATGTTCGCGAAATACCTGGTCACGGTCTTAGAGCTCTAGTTGATGGACATGAAGTATTGGTTGGGAATTTCAAATTGCTTGATAAGTTCAATGTAGTTTACGACCTCGACCCCGCGACCATTGTTCATACGGTCATTGCAATTGGCTACAAGGGGCAATTCGCCGGGTACCTGACAATTGCAGACACAATAAAACTAGAAGCATCACCGACGATAAGTAAGCTCAAGGCTCTAGGTGTTGGTATAACCATGTTGAGTGGTGATAAGAGGAACGTAGTGGAATTGGTTGCTCAAGAACTGGGTATCGAGCACGCTTTTGGAGAATTATTACCTGAAGACAAAGTCGCTCGGGTATCAGAGATTAAATCCAAGGGTCAAAAGGTCGCATTCATCGGAGATGGATTCAACGATGCTCCTGTGATTGCTATGAGCGATGTCGGTATTGCGATGGGCGGTCTAGGAAGTGACGCCACGATTGAGACAGCTGATGTCGTGATTCAGGATGACAACCCTATAAAAATTCCGATGGCTATTCGCATTGGTAAACAAACTAAAAGAATCGTCTGGCAAAACATTGGCCTGGCGTTTTCCGTTAAAGCCGTTGTCTTGATGTTAGGGGCAGGGGGGTTAGCGACGATGTGGGAAGCCGTCTTTGCGGATGTTGGCGTTGCTTTATTAGCGATACTTAACGCGGTAAGAATTCAAAATATGTCATTTTCAGAGTCGGTAAGTGATGAAGATCCGAGCAAATCAAAAGGAGTTTTATGACACGATGTTCAACAGCAATAGGGGTAGACAGGGAATTAGTAAATTATCCTACGCTAAGCGTGGATGACTGGCTCTAGTTCGCCCATAACTGCCGGTCGATCAGACAGAAAAAAGGAGCGGTTAAGCTCCTAGATTGAACATATTCGCTGCTCGACGAACTTGCTTCTCTCTTAATTTATTCATTGTCATCAAGCCAAGATGAAAAATACCAGGTTACTGCAACTATGACTGCTGCAGCGAGTAGCGGCTCTATTGCTTGGCCTATGCCAAACTCTCGGTGTTGTTGGTTTGCCTCGTAGACGAGTGGAACCAAGCATATTCCTGCCGCCATCCCCATAATATATCTATACATACTCCTCCTGTACTTTCTACAAAATGACCCTTTTGTAGAAAGTCTGATACCATAGCCCCAATAGGAATAAGGGCTCATGACCAAGACTATCACACCCAAATTAGATCGTAATGTAGAAAGTTCTGCCAATATCGTGCTCGATACGACGCGTAACAGAAACTTTATCACAGTACCGGAGCTGGAATTGCTCACAAAGGCGTGTAATAAGACACGTCACCCGATCCGTAACCAGGCGATTATCCAAACGATGTTCTGGCATGGGTTACGTGTCTCCGAGCTCTGCCAGCTCAAAGCCAGCGACCTAGATACGAATACCGGCCGGCTGATTGTAAAACGGCTCAAATCCAGCTTGCCTACGACGCACCCGGTTCGACCCGAAGTGCTGCGAACCTTAAAGAGATATCTAAAAAATCGTGACTCGCAGCTGCGCACACTGTTTATCAATGAGCGCGGTGATCAGTTCGATCGCTCCAGCATCAACTACCTATTAAAAATGCTATCAAAAAGGGCAGGGCTGTTGTTTTCGGTAAACCCGCACATGCTCCGTCACGGTTGTGGCTATGCGCTCGCTAACATGGGGCACGATACCAGACTTATTCAAGACTTTTTAGGGCATAAGAATATTCAGCACACGGTTATTTATACCCGGACTTCGGCTAAGCGATTTGAAGAAATTTGGGATTAGTGAAAAATGTGAATGAGCCTTGTATACTCATTTGAGACATTCAAGATTCAAGACGTGCGCTCCCTATCTTTTACGGTCGGTGGCTAACGCGTCTCATAATTGGCTAAGGCCGACTATTAGAGAGACTGAGATTATGAGAAATATATATTCGATCACAACGCTAATCGCTGCTCTATTTTTTGTTTGTGGTCCATCAAATGGCCAGAACATGAAACAAATAAGTGAAAGGGTAGACCAAATAGAAAAGCGTATACTAAAACTAGAAAAACGAAGTTTGCATTTTTGTGCTGCTGAAATCACCACTAGCGGGAAGAGCAATCAGAGTGATCGTTTTTATTACAAGCCTTCAAGCAGTTGTTTTTTTGAGGGAGATGAAGAGAATGGGTTTTCAGGAATTATAGAAGTTACTGTCTTGCCAGACGGAAGGTACGAAAAAATTCTCACTGTTAAGATTGGACCAAAGAGCAGCGGCTCAGACATTGAGTTATTTATAAATGGTCAAGGTCATTGGAAAATCGACGATCCCCACAACAATGGAAAAGTGTCCGTGACGTTTTTCGACAACTTCTTTCAAGTAAATTTTATTGATGCTGTGATATCTAAAAATCAAGTGGCTATCAGGGATGGTAGTAATATATCGATGAGGAGGTCGGATCACAAACTCAGTTCGGCTCTGAAGACCCCCGAGAACTAGAGAGGAATAAAAAGATAGTGCGTAAGATACCTTTTGCGCTACTCGCTTTGTGCCCACTTGACTGGCCGTTTAGGGCAACTTTCTGCCGGTCGTTACTTCCCCAGACTGGTTTTTCGCCCTATACCTCAAGTGCCTCGACTTTGGCAAAATTTTAGTTTTCATACAGTCTGGACAAAAAGCTGCTTTTTTAAGTAGCCCACTGGTGACACCTCAAAGGGCATAAAGGTCAGGATCCAGGAATAGAAAGCGTGAGTCTCAACGGTAATAAAATTCGTTACTTTTTCTTAAGTTTCCAGTAAAAATTTCCCACTAAAAAGGGGAGGGCGGATGCACTTCTCTTATTAAAGAAGTTACCATCCATCGGTTATTGAACTTCCATACATATGCCTTGTCTATGGAATAGGTCTGGACATACTGCTAAACCTTTTGACATGCGAAACTGTTGTCTTACTTAACGTATTGCGAGCATCAGGATTGTGACTCTATTCATTTGTTAAATGTGTTGGCATTCGCAAGCTCATTGAGGTTAAAAGTCTGTTCTCTATTTATCTTAGACAGCGTACCCAATGTCGGTGATACGGGGAGGTTAGTCCACACTTGAATATCATCTCCTGATGCGCACGTGCAGATCGGTCGCTTGTTTAGGAAACAGCAACGCGACTTTATCTATTGGAGTCTCCAAGGATATTTCGAAGCTTTTGAGCGCACTCGATTAGCTGTGCGATTTTTCGCTATGTCAATGCACTTCAATCCTTGATTCTTTTTCTGAGTGTAGATTGTGACGCCGGATTACGAAGTCGGTCGAAAAGCATCTCAGATAACTTAGGCTCTTTCCAAATAAAGGTAACTTTGGAATCTTGCTTGATTGCACTGTAACTTGGGTGTGAAAGCTCCGAGCAATCCAAAAGTTGATGCACCATTTCTCTGTAAGCTTTTTGGTTCGGTTCTGAATGTGCATCCGTGTAGACCTTCTGGAAGCTTAGTTGAACCATTAAATTGATAAGAAACTGTACGGCCTCATTAATGTTTAAGAGCCACACGACTCTTATGGGAAGCACCACTACGAGTCCATCGACATAAGCTATATTACCGATAAGCACTGGTGCTTTAACATAGTGTCTTAGCTGTCGCATATTTCGATATTCAGAATTCCAGTTCATTAACGATGCGTGCCAATCTAAGTTGTATTCGAAAGAGTATGCATTGACCCAGGAGTTCCACGCCGCACACAAAATGCATAGCTTATCACCACCATTACAGTCTCCTACTTGATGACCTTTCCCCAGAATTTCGTTAAAACAATCTCTGGTTTTTCGCCGTAGTTCTTTAATGCATATTCGCAACCCCAATCGCTCTTGGATAGTTTCGTCGTGGGACTTTGATGCTCGCTTTGGGAGTTCAAAACTAGCCCTTCGGAGGACAGGTTTTATAAACGATTCATGTCCAAAATAGGGAACCAATGCCTCTGGTGTCATATTAAACACACGAACTGCATCGACCATTAAAAATGGAGACGAATTAAGCCTGATATGATAACCACCTCCTCGCACAATACTTGTTTCAATTCGAACACGAGGGAAAAGATCTGAATTAAGCATAGCTTTGAGTTCTAAATGCGACGAAAGGGGACTTCCATACATCGATGGTTGTAATCGATCCCGCTCAATCCAAGTATTGAAAGTCAAATTAACACCGCATGTTTGGCATTCACGACTAGTTAGCTTAGAGCCAAGCAACCATCTGCCGCCGCAATCAGGGCAGTGTGTGGTCAGTTTGGTTTTGTGGACTGGACAAATCTGAACCCAAGGAAGATTAAATATTTCAGTATGATAATTAACTCGCGCACAATCTGGACAGTGCGTGTAAGGCCGGTAACCACTCTTCAAATAGTGACCTTCAGCATGACGACAATCCTCAGAAGCTCGTCGCGTCCTCGTTTGTATTAGGGTTGCCTTGTAAGCACGCTCAAACATGCCTTGTGGTACTTCCCGGTCACTTATGTCCCCTAAAACAGCTAACTCTGAATTGATAGAGCTTGTCGATGTGTCCACACCACGATTTACTGCTAAAAACCGACAAAAGCGACCGTAGGCACTTTCATTAGGTTTCTGGAATCGAGTACCAATATTTAGCATTAGGCAGCGGACACTAAGTCAGGTACCAGTCCAGATATTTCGATCGCTTCATGAATAAAATTGTAAAGGGAGTTTTCATCATCCTCCCCATAAGTCGGTAGATAGTCGACAAGCAGCATTCGTACAACAGCAACGAAGTACTGCATAGGCCACGCCTTTATTTTCAAATTCACTCGAAAGTCATCATTAAACACTTCCCACAGAATCTCGCTTAGGGTCCTGAGATTAAAATCAGCTCCACATTTCTCAGCAAGAAATCTCGAGGTAAAGGTAGGACCATCTGGGGTGGGAAACCGCATAGAGTCGTACTCTGACAACGTTGCTCGGACATCCTTTACATTTCTCAAGCCCGTAAATTTGACGTGCCTCGTGAAAAAACGTCCCCTGATTAACTCGTTTTTCTCAAGGCTGATATGTTGCAATAGAGGAGAACAAGAATTTTGGTTCCCAATAAAGAAGATGCTGATATTTACCTTAGCTACGACAAGCTTGTCGTAGATTTCACAAAATGCTTCAAGTTGTTCGATTGTTAAGCGATGTACTTCGTCAACAAACAACACGACTTGTTTAGTATCATTTAGCTGTGCCAGATCGCAAAAATGATGAAAAACTAGGTCCGACATGTCGTCGGTATTCGCGCGAGATTTGGGCTTAAGTGAAAGTGATAAGCACAGGTTCCTAAATATCGATGTTTCAGTCTTTGCAGTTCGCCGATGTATGGTGAGACTGCGCGCTGGAATTGGCTGTTCCAGGCGGTTAACCAGCCGCTGCGATGCGTATTCTATTGCTCGACTCTTTCCAGCACGGGACGGACCGAGTATAACAGCGCCCGTGGCACCATTTTGCAACCATGCATTAAGTTGGTTTTTCAGACTGACGGCCATAGGTGTCTTAACGAAAAACTCGCTTGGACTGAATATTGGGTGAACAGTATTTGAATTACTCATGAGATATCTCCTTTAAGAAATTCTTGTTGCCAAGAATGGTTTCTGGTTTTGAAATTTGATTGCAAATCTAATTGCATGTCGTCATTACACAAGGGAAGCGAAGTTGAGGTAGGTAAAGTTACTCCGCCAGAATCTTGTATCTCTCGGTAGACGCGGATTAGTTCCATGTTGTTTTTGCTAGAACCAACGCCATCCAGCAACTTTGAGAAATAGCGGTCGACAGTTTTTTGTTCCATACCTGAGCTCTTACGAGCCCTTTTATTTATTCGGCGTAGGGTTCGAATGCTTAGCGCAAAGCCCTGACGAGTCTTTGGCGCAAGAAGTTCGCCCAACGAATTCCCGTTTACATCAACGGCTTCCAACTTTCTTATGTCTCGAATATCAAAATGAACGTTGATTTTGGTATCAATCAATTTGCTATTTGAAAGTCCTGCGCCCTTATACCGGAGTCCCTCGAAGTTTATAAAAGGAGCTCGCCGTTCATTTTTAAGTGACTTAACCGTGACTTTTCGTTCGTCGAGAAAGGCTGATACCTCGCGGTCAAGGGCGGAATAGTTTAACGGAAGTGGAAACTCCTCCAATTGGTGGCGAATGATATCCAGTGGTGAAGCGCCCCCAAGACGAGCTTGTTCTCGCATGTTATGTCCCGTAATCACGACTTCGAGCATTTGCTCAAATTCATGTAGCTTAAGAACGGGAGGTGTTTTCGCATTTTTTTTGCTCTCCCTTTTGGGGTCAGTTACGCTTGAGCCGCTTGTCGACTCAAATCGATGGGTAAGGCGATTAATTCTTCTAAACGCGTACTCGACTATGTTTCGATCTTTTGGAGAGGCGGGATGTCCGTAATTGACGGTACTTCCCCATTTACCGCATACGTAGTTGGAAATACGATTTGCATGGTGTGCCAGCGCATTATCTAGCCTAATCACGCCAGGTTGTAAGTGTCTGACTCGCTCATCTAGCGCACTGGGCAACATAGATCCCGGCATGTATTTAATGCCATTAACAGTAAGGTTCATTGGCTCCCACTTACGTCTCGTCTTCTCAAGCAGGCCAAGAATATCTTCGTGGCTCGGATGTTGGGTCAGACAAACCTGATAATCCAAAATTGCATCACTAGCTACATCGATAGCCAGGGCCACTGAAATACGGGAAACGCGTAAGGGAATTAAATTGTCATCCAAATACAAATCGATGGACGTAGGTGTATCAGTGACTTGCTCATCTATTTGTATTTCTTCATACACACGTTTTGCAGTATTTATGGCGAGCGGAGTCGTCTGCTTCTTTTGCTTCGTGAGACGATATTCTTGAACTTTCGATTTAAAGTAACGGGTGATTGCGAAATAACCCCGTCGCTCTCGGTCAAAAGGGTAGGTGGTTTGCGGCCAATTCATGTTTTCTAATTCATCTAGAAACCTCCTATGAAACGAGGCATTGGTCAAAATTTCGGCTCCCTTTTTATTCTGCACATGATCGAAAATTGCTTGATCTAAGCGACTCTTCATTTTTGGGTTGTCGTGCAGAATGAATCGGACAGAACCCCTAGATCCTGTATTTGCCGCCTTGCTCAATGGCTTTCTTCTTTGTTCCCTCTTTACTCGATTAAACGGTATCAGCCCAGCAGTGAGTGGAGGAGTGTCACCAGAGTTACATGCGAGACAGCGGTCTAAGATATAAGTTCCATATGAGCGATGAAGCCCATACTTCTTGCAGGCAAAAGATATGGTCATTCCTTCAAGCACTAATATCACGATGTTTTTGTTACGGTTGAAGTGTTTGCGATCTTGGGGATCGAGAGATTCGGATTTAATATCCGGCCAGTTATTGAAGTCCTTGTACTGTTGACAGGCTTTGAGTGTTTTTTTCCAGTTGTAATACATGATCTGTCACCTTAGAAAGTTAGTCGATTAAGAAGGAAATGTTCCGGCCAGTGCAAGTACCTCACCTTAGTTCGATACCCGATTGGTTCCTTATCAATATCAATCGAAATTGCTCCGGAATGGGCCAACTTGTACAACGCAATTTCCATATGGCGTTCACCGATGCGATTATCTCGATCCACGACATCCGATATGTCCATGCTACGGTTTGTAAATAATTGATCGAATATGTCCTCTTCAGCCTTTGAAGTATCCTCGTCACTCGCAGACAGAAGTACCCGAAGCATCTGCAGGGCGTTTTCAGCACGTACGCGACGCTCAAGTACTGCTTCGTTGGCTACTACCTCAAACTTACAATTCTTACGTCGAGCGTACTGCTCGAGGGGCAGTCTAAGAGCGTCACCGAACTCGCCTCGTGGCTTAAGCTCAACATAAGTCTTTTCGCCATCTCGTAGGAAGAAACAATCTGGCACATAACGCCGGCCGTTTATCTTTAGCTTCTTAGGTTGGGGGGTGAATGATGATACTGTTGGGTTAAATTCGAGTAGAGCTAAGTACAATAGCTCTACATAGCAATGACATTCCGCTATCTTTGGATACTTGATAAAACGTTGTAAATATAGATCCGTCGCTATTTTAAAACGCCGCGATGTTGGAATCGCTGTATGGGGTGCTTGCGGATTCATGGTTGCCTCCAATTTTTTATTAGGGGAGACAAACTACAAAACATGACTTTAAAGTGGAAGTTAGTCACTTTAAAGTGTACGTTATCCACACATAAATGTAGACTTGATCGCATCATAACTATGATAGCTTTGACGCTAACACCAATACTAATCTGAAGAATTATTTCCTTGAAACCTGATCACAAAATATTTACTGGATACGAAGCCCATGTGCTTTACCGCATTATCGGTATCGATCGAGACAAGTTTAATCACTGGAAAAAACACCTTGATGTCGATCCCAAAAAGAAGAGGTTTACAGAAGGTGACTTTATAACCTATTGGGCCATATATTGGTTGACGGGACATGGCCAACACAAATTACCGAAACTCGGCAAACAATCAGCCTGGCGAGAAATATTCGAAGCTTGCGACACTATGCCAATGGCCTCACTGGAGAAATGTGCAATTGCGGTCGGCTGGCACGATGAAAAGTTATATTTCTTAAGAAATGGTGAAAAGCTCAAAGGACCGATAGAGGCTTACCATTACATACACTTCCAGAGGATCTTGGCGTCGTATCGTGAAGGGAATGAGAAATATCGAGGACGTTCGGGAGATCTGAAATCGTCAAAATTAACGTCAAAGGTCGCATAGCTTTCTACGTTTGGATGCTTTCTGATGGATGCATCAAGATCACCATCGGTGTACAGAACCGGACTAGAAAAATGATGTTATCGGCTAAAGCACTAAGCGGTTATGGACAAAAGAGGGCTATGTATTAATGACAGACTTACCATACTTTGCCCGAAATACTGCACTATCCTGATAGTCCACTGTTTTGTGCGTATAAGTCTGGGTTGTAGAAGGGTTTGCATGCCCTAGCAAGTGTTGAATGTTCTGAAGAGGCTCACCGAGGCGGTCCAACATCGTCGCGAAAGTGGCTCTAGCACTATGCGGAGTGTACTTAGAGTCAAGGCCAGCTTGCAATCTATACTTGGACCAAATACGAGAGAACTGCTTTCTAGATAAAGCACGACCATAGTACTTGTCTTTACGGACCGAGATGAAGAGGGGAGTCATCTTATTTGCGGAGTGAGAGCTTCGCTCAAGGTATTGATTGAGTGCGACTTGCAGCTGTGGGTTAACGGCTTCGATTTGGCGTTGACCTCCTTTTTTCTCGAAGTTGAGAACGTAAAAGCCATTATCTTCGTAGTAGTCACCAACGGCCATAGTAGAGGCGGAACTCAATCTACTGCCCATATAGAAATAAAAGCACAAAATGGCGTAATCACGAGCGCCCTGTAATGTATTTGTATCAGGTTGGCTCAATATGGATAAAACTTGATCATCCGTCATGACTGGTGTTTCTCCTCGGGTTTCATCAACTTTTGGACGTTCAACCTGATCGACTGGGTTGATCTCTATGGCGCCATTAGTTTTGAGAAACTCATAGCAATCACTTAACGCGGCTAACTTGCTGCGTACTGATCTTGGTTTCAGGTGTAGCTCATCAGTAAGGTGTTGTCGGAAACGAATAATGTCACCCATGCCGGCGGCACGAAATTGGTCTGGATTTGATATCCGGAGTAGGGCACAGTATTCCTTAAAAGCAACGCGATAGGCGGCCTTGGTATTTGGTCTGGTTTTATTCTCCAACCAAAGTGTTTCATAATTTGCCAGCGAAAGAGACTTAGACGCTAGATTTTCTGGTTGCTTCTTTGATATTTGAACGGATCGAGTCATTGATGAAGTGTCCTATTTAGAGTCACATAACGTACTTTATGTGACTCTAAAGTTCGATATTGTTTAGTCAAATTTTATGTGTCTATGAAATCGTACAGATTTGCTTGATCCATTAAAAGGCTAGGGTCAAAACATTTTCAACCGGTAGAAGCGATCGTTTCCCAAATAATATTTTGCTTGTTGAGCATTCATCCCAGCGTTTATGAATATAAAAAGTACGACTAGCAAAATCACTCATTTCTAATTATCAATCCGCTGGGGTGGAGTGGACACGATGTTTAATACGCAAGCAGCGATGTCTAATGGTTTAGCAGACGAATGTTTAATAAATTAGCAGAACGTCCAACAAAGATCGTAGATTCATTCTCAATCAATGCAATATTTAACATAATATATATTATGCGCAATAAAATATATGAATCAAATGTGGACTGCTTTTGCCGAACTTGTGAATCCACTTTAAGTAAAAAACATTTATTAACAATGTCTTACTGGCGTTACCTAATGTAACGCTCTCAATAGTTTTTGGTTATATAGCTCTTACGCTCAAGTTAAACGAACAATTATTGAAAATGATTAGATATTGGTCCCTTAAGGATTCTCTTGGAAAATTTTGCGCTCTATGTGTGTTAAGTCTGAGCAATCTCGACAGTTGATGGCCGCTGGTAACTAAGAAATTAAACTAAATGCTGAATTATATATTCGTACTAGCCAAAACGAATTCATCCAAATGGCTATAAAAATAGACTCATTTTTGAGCAATATTGTGAGGCTAAGGTCAGCTTGGGTGTCTGAAATTCACGACACAGCGCTGTGATTTGAGGGGAAATAGCCGTAAAGCTAAGTTATATGCGGTGATTTGGAGATAAATGTAAAAGGGCGCGTATTAGTGCTTTTTATGACGTTTTACTACTTTTAGGCGTGTTTTAAGGGTTTTTACGCGTATTTTCGTAAAATTAGTTAAAAGGGCTCTGATCATCAAAAATTGATGTGTTGAGCCAAACTCTCTTGTAAGTGCCCTTCCTCTAACTACGTATTTTTGCGCTTCACGCTGAAGCTCTCGTCAGTCAAAAACTTAAACGGCGTTGGTTGTGCTCTTTGCTGAACTGAATAGTTCAAAGAAGTTAGCCGTAGTGGCTTCTGTAAGTTCTTGCAGTGTTATGCCTTTTAGGTCGGCTACAAATTGTGCGGTATGTTTTACATACGCTGGCTCATTTAGCTTGCCACGCATTGGTACAGGCGCTAAATACGGCGCATCTGTTTCTACTAAAATTCGATCAAGCGGGCATTTGAGTGCAACTTCTTGTACATCTTTTGCGCTCTTAAAAGTGACGATTCCGGAGAATGAAATGTAAAAACCGAGGTCTAAGGCTTTTTGTGCTACATCCCAGTTCTCGGCAAAACAGTGCATTACGCCTCTACAGGCATCGGCGCCCTGCTCTTTTAACATGCGCATTGTGTCGTCTGCTGCCGCCCTGGTATGAATTATAAGCGGCTTATTAACCGCGATGCCGGCTTGAATATGCCGTATAAATCGGTCGTGTTGCCAGGTCATATCCTGTTCTTCCACGCGAAAATAGTCGAGTCCGGTTTCGCCTATAGCAACTACTTTAGGATCTTTACCAAGCTCAATTAGCTCTTCTAAAGTAGGTTCCTGCACATCTTCGTAACAGGGATGAACGCCAACAGACGCAAAAATATTGTCGTGCTGGTCAGCTACTTCTCGTACTTGTGGGTAGTCTTCCAGGTTAACCGAAACGCACAGCATGTGCCCTACTCCATTGCGTCTAGCATTCTCCAACAGTGTTGGAAGGTCCTTGCGTAGTTCAGGGAAATTAATGTGGCAATGTGAATCCACGAGTAGTGCAGATTCATTAATAGGTGCGTTCACAGTTTTAATCCAAGTGTTGTTTTGGTTGTTAGCTTTAGCCTTTAAAGCGTATGTGTTGGGCGTGCTAGAGACAGCGAAGCGCCAAGCTTGGTTTCTATAAGGCGTACCGTCTTGTCGGCGTCATCGTTAGTAAACTGAATGCCAACTCCTTGGGGACGATTGTCTAATGCGCCTGCAGGACTTACCCAAACCACCTTGCCTGAAATGCTAACGGCATCTGTCTCATCCATGATTTTGACCAACAGGAAAAGCTCTTCGCCTAACTCATATAGCTTTTTGGTTGGGATGAATAGCCCACCGTTCTTGATAAACGGCATATACGCCATGTACAGCGCTTGCTTATCTTTGATGGCAATAGAAATAATGGAATTGCGTCCTTTTTCTGGTTGTTCGTTAGCCATATTCGTAAAATTTTAATATAAGTTAGATAAGGGCTTGCGCTGCGTTTTGCGGCAACAATCTAAACTGGTTGCCCAAAGATTCTAACACCAACACCTCGTCAACGTTGGTGGAGATAAGCCTTTTTAGATTAGCGAATTCATCAAAGAGTAAATGCAGTCGTTGTTGGTCTAGTTTGTTTGCCACCTTGGTCGTCCAGCTCTGCTGAACTGGGTAGAACAAGCTGCTGCTGTCTTCGCTCTCTTGTAACCGGATTAGATCCGCACAGAGCTTATGCAGCATGTCTATCGCCATGGTGCCACCAATGGTCTTCCATTGTTGCGCCGATTGGCTCACGTGGGCTGTGTTGGTCCATAAATTGTTTACGCTCTGTAGCAGTGTTTTAGTCACTTCGCGATAGCCTTGTTGCTGTAGTTTTACGGCTAATAATGGATGGTTGTTCGCCATGGGCGCGTAAGAAGCAATGTCTTCGTCGCTCATTTTTGCATTGGCTTTTAACCATGCTGCGGTGGTTTGAGCGTCTGGTGCGTGAAACAAAACTTTAGAACATCTGCTCTTAATGGTCGGAGTTAAGCTGTCTGCTCGATCACTTACCAAAATAAATAACGTGTTCGCAGGCGGTTCTTCTAAGCTTTTTAACAGCGCATTAGACGCGCTGGTGTTCATTGAATCCGCGTTATCAACTAAAACTACTCTGTTCTTAGCAATATGAGAGTGGGTACTCAATAACGGAGCCAGCATGCGTATTTGGTCGATACTGATGTCTTTTTTTGGTTTTCCGCTGTGCTTGGGTATAAGTCGCAAAGCGTACTGATTTGAAAGTGCGAATGCAGATGAGTCATTGTCCGTAGGGTTAGCTACAAGGTCTTCAGGGCGGATTACATAAAAGTCTGGATGCGAGCCCGCTTTAAACAGACCTTCGTGGCGCAGATTGCCGTCAATCAACACATAGGCAGCTAGTGCCTCAGCGAATACTCGTTTACCCAACCCTGGGCCGCCTGCGAACAATAACGCGTGATGACTGCGTTCTGGCTCAAGAGTTAATTGTTGCCAGAGTTGTTGGTTCCAGGGGTGAATCGAAGGAATCATTTATTAGGAATGCTCTCTAAGATGTTGTTTTTAATGGATTTATGTTCTGTCAGCAATGAATTGATGTGTTAGCTGTGCAACATCACCCTGTACCGTTTCGAGATCATTGTTGGCGTTTACTAACTTTACTCGATTAGGTTCATCGTTGGCTAGTTTTAAGTACGCATCGCGCACTTTCTGCTTAAACTCTATATTTTCTAGCTCAAACCGGTCTGGCTTGCTTCGCGCGCCCGCTCTATCTTCACCAACTTGTACCGGCACATCCAATAATACAGTCATATCTGGCTTAAGAGGCCCTTGTACTAGCTCCTGTAGGCGTTCTATGGTTTCTGAGCCCATATTTCGGCCACCGCCTTGATACGCAAAGGTGGCGTCGGTAAAGCGGTCACAAACCACCCAGGTGCCCTGCTCTAGCGCAGGTACTATTACTTGATCTAAATGCTGGGCTCTAGCCGCGAACACGAGTAAAAGCTCAGACATATCGCTAATGCTGCCGGTATAAGTGCTGTTGCTTCCCAGTAATACGCCACGTAAAACTTCGCCTAGTTCGGTGCCACCTGGTTCGCGTGTGGTTACAAAATTGATATCGTGCTTTTTTAGCACGTTTAAGATGGCTTCGATATTGCTAGACTTGCCCGCTCCGTCTTGGCCTTCAATAGTAATAAAGTAGCCTCGGTCAGAGTCTTTCACCAATGATTCTAAGCGTTGCAAGTTCATCGTTATTTGCCATCAGGGTTAGATGAAAAAGACTTTTTCTTTCCGCCCAATTGATACTTAACAACTGCTTTATTGTGATCGGCCAAATTGCTTGAGAACTGATGGGTGCCATCGCCCTTGCCTACAAAATAGAGTGCAGGTGTTTCTATTGGATTCGCTGCTGCGCGAATCGCCGCTTCGCCTGGCATAGCAATTGGGGTTGGTGGCAAGCCATAGCGCGTATAGGTGTTGTACTCCGTATCGGTTGTGAGATCTTTTCTTCGAATATTGCCGTCGTATCCCTCCCCCATGCCGTAAATGACAGTAGGGTCGGTTTGGAGTTTCATGCCGATTTTTAAGCGATTGTTAAATACGCCTGAAATTTCTGGACGCTCTTCTGGCACACCAGTCTCTTTTTCGATGATCGACGCTATTGTCAGCAACTGATACGCCGTATTTACTTGCACGTCTTCGGCACGGCTAGCCCATGCATCGTTAAGTACTGTCTGTTGGCGCTGATATGCTTGTGCTAACACATCAAAGTCAGAGTCGCCTTTCGTATAAAAATAAGTCTGAGGCGCAAACTGTCCCTCTGGATGGCGCCCTGGCGCTCCCAAAGCACGCATAATATCCGAATCGCTCATATCAGCGAGATCATCTGTTAAGCCGTTTTGGCTAACTAAATGCGCTTTGTATTCCTTAAAGTTTTTACCTTCAACCAAGGTTATCGAATATTGAATTACACGACCTTCGACCAATTTCTCCACAAGCTCGGCCATGTTATTAACATCGACTAAATTGTACTCACCGGCTTTAATCGACGCATCGTTGTAGTTCATTAACGCAAACGCTCTAAAGATATAGCGATTGTCGATGATGTCCTGTTTTTCTAACTGTGCCGAAAGCCACGATATACCTACGCCCGACGGCACGTTGAGAACCTCGGCACGATTCTCTAGCGGTTTATCAATGGCGGTAAGGTAGACGTAGTAAGCGCCCAGGATACAAACCAAAAAGATAAAGTAGAACGCGAGTCGTAGTGCTTTAAATAGCGCCATGCTGATTAATTAACTGAGTTAACAATAGTGTGAGTTTAAATTCATTCCGATCGAATGTCTTGTCGCCAACAAGGTCGTTTCCTATGATTTCGGCTACGGGCCATGCTCCCATCACCGAATTGCACAGTACAAGCTCATCGGCAAACGCTATATCTGCAGGCGTTACCTGCCCCTGCGTGATCATTAATTTTGATGTTGTTGGGTTGTTAAGTATAAATTGTCGCATAACGCCTGCAACGCCAGCGTCATTTAAGGCCGGCGTAATAATCGAATTATTCTTGCGTAGGAACACATTTGATTGCGTGCCTTCAATCAATCGTTTGTCTTGATCGAATACCAAGGCTTCTTCCCAACTTGGCTGCCAGCTTTGGCGGATGAGGATTTGCTCCAAACGGTTGCCATGTTTAATACCTGCTAATGCTGGTTGAGAGCTAAGCGCCATAGGCGAAACACCGATACGCGCGCCTTTCTTTAATGTTTCTTGAAGACGTAATGCATGCTCTGGAAGCGGGTGCTGAGTGAGTATTCGTACTGGCTTAGGTTGTAAAGGGGTTAGGTAGCCCCGCCCGCCTGAGCCGATGCTAATGGTTAAGCGCACTACTTTTTGGTCTAGGTTAGTGCAGAATCGTATAACTTCAGACTCTACGGTCGCAAGATCAAGTGGTATCGAAAGAGCCGCACAGGCCAATGCTAAGCGTTCTAAGTGTAAGTCCAGCAAGCAAGCCTGCCCTCCACGGACTTTAATGGTTTCAAAAACGGTGTGTCCGTATAAAAGGCCTCTGTCGTGCAGCGAGATGCTGTCGCAGGGTTCGCCGTTTACCCAAGAATTGGTGTCACTCATGCGCTGTTAATACCCACCTTAGTTTTTCTAAAGCAATAGCAAATATAGGTTATTACACTGTACGAAAGTTTCGAGCTTATATCCGAACGTAAATGCCCTACTCGCTGAATCTTTTCATGGCAAGTGTGCCATTTGTACCACCAAATCCAAAAGAATTAGACAAGGCTAAATCAATCTTCATTTCTCGTGCGGTATTGGGCACAAAGTCTAGGTCGCATTCTGGCGAAGGATTATGCAAGTTGATAGTGGGCGGTGCTACCTGCGTGTGTAGTGCCATAGCTGTATAAACGGCTTCTACGCCGCCTGCCGCGCCCAATAGGTGTCCTACCATTGACTTAGTAGAGCTAATGGCTAGTGATTTAGCATGGTCGCCAAAGCCGAGTTTAATTGCGGCCGTTTCTGCAGCGTCGCCAAGCGGCGTTGATGTACCGTGGGCGTTTAAATACTGGACGTCTTCCTGATTTGCTTTGGCATTACGAAGAGCATTGCGCATACACAGGGCTGCGCCTTCGCCTGTGGCACTTGGCGAAGTCATATGATACGCATCGCCACTCATGCCAAAGCCGGTCAATTCGGCGTATATGCGTGCACCACGGGCTTTTGCGTGTTCTAGCTCTTCGAGTACTACTACTCCAGCGCCTTCACCCATAACAAAGCCATCTCTAGCTTCGTCCCAAGGGCAAGACGCTTGGGTAGGGTCTACTTCTCTGTTGGATAACGCTCTAGCGTTCGAGAACCCTGCGATTGACGTGCGCGAAATGGCGGCTTCCGCCCCACCTGCAATCATTACTTCGGCATCACCGTATTCGATCATACGGCCAGCATCGCCTATTGCGTGTGTGCCAGTCGTACAGGCTGTAACCATGGAAAGGTTTGGCCCTTTAATGCCTAGCTCGATAGACACGTTGCCAGAAATCATATTGATAATGGCACCAGGAACAAAGAAAGGTGAAACGCGACGTGGCCCACGTTCGTTTAACAATGTTGTTGTATCTTCGATAGTGGTAATACCGCCAATGCCTGAGCCTACGTAGATGCCAATGCGCTCTGCATTTTGCTCAGTCACTTCTAATCCGCTGTCTTTGAAGGCATCCATCGATGCCGCATAACCAAGCTGAATAAAGCGATCCATGCGTTTCGCATCTTTGGCTGCCATGTAGTTGTCTGGGTTAAACCCCTCAACTTCTCCAGCAATCTTGCACGAAAAATCAGTGGTATCAAACTGGGTAATATGGCCAATACCGCTTCGACCGTTGGTAATATTTTCCCAGTTCTCGTCTAGCGTTAAGCCTACTGGCGAAAGTATGCCAATGCCGGTGATCACAACTCTTCTTTGCTTAGTCATTTGATTTTCTCAACTGTACGTCTTTCAGAATGGCGTCTCAGAAGCCAACACTGATATGTGCATTATCAGGAATTGGCGTATCTATTTGCGAGTCTTTTCTATTAGTCAATAGTGAGACTGTACCACAATAAAAAAAGTCATTACCAGTTGCCTGATAATGACTTTCTTAGCTAGCAAAACGCCTAAGTTTCTCGATCATTAATAGCGCTCTGAGATTCAGAACTCTATCAAATGTGCACTTGCTCTCGTGAGAGTAGTAGCACAACGATCAAGATGTTGGCGCTCGCCACTAGGCTTAAACTTGAATCTTAGGTTGGCAATATGTAAAAGCACTGCCCGCCCCAGAACAAGGTTATAAAAAACCAGCCTTGAGCTTTCTTAATACTAGCCTTGAGCTTTCTTAACGTAGTCGATCGCTTGTTGAACAGATGTAATGTTCTCAGCTTCGTCGTCAGGAATTTCTGTTTCGAACTCTTCTTCAAGAGCCATTACTAGCTCAACAGTGTCGAGTGAATCAGCGCCTAAATCATCAACAAATGATGCGGCTGGTACAACTTGGTCTTCGCTAACGCCAAGCTGTTCAATTACGATTTTTTTTACGCGGTCTTCAATGCTGCTCATAGGTATATACCTCAGGTTTTTTGGAGCTTTAAAAAAAGATCAGCTAAGTCGCTTGGCTTACGCCTCACGCCCTAGCCTGGACGATCTGGTTAATAATCAAATCAGGACCCTGGCTGTTGCTCAGGTTTGGCTATTCTCCTAAACCTTTGCATTGGCTGTAATCCTAATTTGATCTAAATTCGGATGCCGTTTTGATTGCGGCGCATTATATAAAAATGCCAACTATTTGCAAAACAAATGACTATTTATCCATTTACGCATTATTGCCAGTTACTGGATGACTTGTCAACTAAACACTAAAAATCAATAACTTAGCGCATATACCTACAGTAAATACGCGCAAACTAAAAAATATTTATTGCATATACATGCCGCCATTCACATGCACAGTGGTCCCGGTGATGTAGGAACTCTCTTCAGACGCCAAAAATATCACTGCATTTGCAATGTCCTCAGGCTCTCCTAAACGGTTTGCAGGAATGTTTGCGGTCATTTTTGCCACCTGATCTTCGTTTAAAGCTTGAGTCATATCGGTATTAATAAAACCCGGTGCAATCGCATTTACGGTAATGCCGCGTGATGCAATTTCTTGCGCCAAGGACTTAGTGAATCCAATTACGCCTGCCTTAGCAGCCGCATAATTTGCTTGTCCTGCATTGCCAGACACACCGACTACAGAAGTTATGTTGATGATACGGCCATAACGCCCTTTCATCATGCCACGAAGTACACCTTTTGATAGGCGATAAACTGACTTTAAGTTAGTGGTCATTATGTCATCCCACTCTTCTTCTTTCATGCGCATCAGCAAGTTGTCGCGAGTAATGCCTGCATTATTTACTAACACTGCTATAGCGCCAAACTTTTCTGTAATAGCGTTTAATACAGCGTCTACAGAGTCTCCGTCAGAAACGTTTAGGGTCATTCCTTCGCCCTTAATGCCTGCGTCGCTTAATGCTTTAGAAATCGATTCTGCACCTGCGTCAGACGTTGCTGTGCCAATAACGATGGCGCCTTGTGCACCTAGTTTTTGTGCAATAGACTTGCCGATGCCACGCGTAGCACCTGTTACAAGACACACCTTATCGGTTAAATCTAACATCCTAAATCCTCGTAAAATAAATAAGTTCGTAGGCTTGCGTGTAACTCAAACAAGCTCGTTAATCTGTTCGGGAGTTTCTATCACTGCAGTCGCTGACTCTCTGGAAATACGCTTAATCATTCCGCCAAGCACTCGGCCAGGGCCGCTTTCAATAAACTGTGATGTACCCGCTTCGGTCATTTTACCAACGGTTTCAACCCATCTTACGGGTGAATCCAGTTGTGAGACTAAATTGGCGCGAATCTGATCGTCCGACGTCGCAATTTCTAAGTTGCAGTTATGGACTACCGGAATCGAAGGCACTTTTATGTCGAGCCCTGCAATTCTTTCGTTTAAACGTGCAGAAGCGGGAGCCATTAGCGAGCTGTGAGCTGGAATCGAAACTGGCAGTGGCAGAGCACGTTTAGCGCCCGCCGCTTTAAGAGCTTCCATTGCCGTAGCAATTCCCGCCGTACTGCCGGCGATAACTACTTGACCAGGTGCGTTGAAATTAACCGCTTGGACAATAGCGTCTGGCGTTGACACTTCGCTACAGATGGAGCGTACTTGATCGTCTTCTAAGCCAATAATGGCGGCCATTCCGCCCTCACCTGCTGGTACCGCTTCTTGCATGTAACGGCCACGATCTCTGACTAATGCTACAGCGTCAGCAAAGTTTAAAGCGCCTGCACAACAAAGAGCAGTATATTCGCCGAGACTGTGACCTGCCATGAGGCTAGGTGCTTTGCCGCCGGCTTCTAGCCAGCAACGATATGCCGCTACGCCAGCTGTTAGTAGCGCTGGCTGTGTGTTCTGGGTTTGAGATAGTTCTTCGATCGGGCCTTCTTGGGTCATTGCCCAAAGATCTATACCTAAAGCGTCGCTCGCTTCCTTGTAGATATTCTGTACTAGTGGAAATTGTGCGGCTAGCGCACTAGACATACCGATTGCTTGAGACCCCTGACCAGGGAATACAAATGCGAGAGAATTACTCATAAATAATCTAAAACCTGTTTCTGTTGTTTTTTATGTTGCCTGATCTTCTATTTAAGAATGGACTACTAACGTTGCCAACTTTCTAAACCAATGAAATTGGTTAATGCAGATGAATAACTTTAGCATGAATTGGCCAAGAATCATCTATCCCTGTTTGTTGAGTAATTTGAGGGTACAGACTGTACGCCGTTGACCATTCAGTGTTACTCACGCGTACGGGGAAGTTGTTTAGAACGTTTAGATATTATGCGCTGCTTCCTCTTCTGGCATATTGGCTTGAGATTCAAACAAAGCCACGCCTTCTGCCAACTGACCAATGATATTGCGCTTAGCCTGAGTTGCTGCTTCCACAATGGCGTACTCGAAACCAACACTGTCGGTTCCGCCATGGCTTTTAATTACAATTCCGTTTAGCCCCATCAAAGTGGCACCATTGTGCGAACGGGGGTCTAAGCGGCTTTGCATTCTCTTGAATACGCTTTTAGCCATTAAGGCGTTGATTTTAGTGAACCATGAGCGGGTGAATTCTTCTTTGAGTACGGTCATTACCATTTTAGCCGTACCTTCGCTGGCTTTAAGCGCAACATTTCCTTCAAAGCCGTCAGTCACAATCACGTCTACTTTACCGCTGTAGAGCTCGTCGCCTTCAATAAAGCCGACATAATTGAGTTTAGTCGCGCCTATGAGCTGCGCAGCGCCCTTGATTTTTTCGCTGCCTTTCATTTCTTCAGCGCCTACGTTCAGTAACGCGATGCTGGGAGATTCAATTCGGCGAGTAGCGCGCGCTAAGACCATGCCCATCACTGCAAACTGTTTTAAAAGTTCTGGCGGTGAATCTACATTAGCGCCAAGGTCGAGCATCAAAACGCTCTTGGTAGGGTCAATGCACGGCATAGTCGTACAAATAGCAGGTCGGTCAACACCTGCAATAGTTCTAAGCACAAAGCGAGCTGTTGCCATCAGAGCGCCTGTATTGCCTGCACTAACGGCCGCTTGTGCCGTTCCCTCTTTTACAAGGTTAATGGCGACACGCATAGAGGAATCTTTTTTACGTTTTAGCGCTTTGGCCGGCGGTTCGTCCATTCCAACCTCTTCGCTAGCGTGCTGAATGGTCAACTTGCCTGAGGCAAGTAATGATTGGCCCTGCGCGTCTTGTATAGCTTGGTTTACCTGGCTTTCTTCGCCAACCATTGTTATGGAAAACGCAGCGTTGGATTTTTTATTTAAAAAAGCTATGACTGCAGGAGTAGTAACGGATAGACCGAAGTCACCGCCCATAGCGTCAATTGCAATTACAACAGGGTTCATTAGCTAGACTCTTGGAGAGGTTGGTCTTTGAATGTTTGTTTTGGCAGGTACATAGTCGATTAGTTTAATCGAAACGCGGCGGATATCACACAATTGTTTATGAAGACGGCCCTTAAGATGTTCGATTAGTGCTGTATGAGCATGGCATTCCGAATGCTGAACCAGTCATTACGGACGGGTTACCTCACTGCAATACAGCTATTTCAGTGCAGAACTAAAAGAAAAGGCCCCAAATAATCGGGGCCTTTCGCGCGCAATTAAAAATTGCTCCGCTTGTTCTGTAATCTTGTTTTAAAAGCTAACGCTCTTAAAGCTCAATTCAGAAATAATTCGGTGTTAACTTGCTACCTTAACGTTAACTACTTTCTTGCCACGGTAGTAACCAGTAGCAGTAACTTGATGACGCTTGTGAAGCTCACCAGTCATTGAGTCGGTAGAAAGTGTTGGTTCGTCCATCGCATCGTGCGAACGGCGCATACCACGTCGTGAAACTGATTTTTTACTCTTTTGAACGGCCATTAGGAACCTCTCACTATTACTTGTGTAGACCCATGCAGCAGAATGCGTGCTGAGCCAGAATTTAGATGGCGGGATAATATAGAGCTAGTCCCCTTGTGTCAAAGCAATCTCGTTGATTTATTAAGGTTTTTTGGTTTGAAAGTGACTCACTTAACATAAGTGAGAGCCATACAAAATATCCCAAGAATAAAACTGAGCACTTGCCTTGTTAAAACTCACTGCATCGAGCAAAACTAATGGCTATCTAAGCGCTAAGGCGATGTTAGCATTTCTGTTAGCGTTCGTGCTCCAACCACTTGACTGGCATACAAGTCCCTTAATATACGGTCTTGACTGAGTTTTTGATGTAACTCATTTAAGAGAGATGGGTGCTCTCGTGCAGAAGCAAGAATTCGTCTAGTTTGTTCCTTGCTAATTTCGATGTCGCACGTATCAGTCAACTGATCTGTAGTCGTTAGACCAGGAACGAGATAGGCACAACGCCCACGGATCAACTCTTGTACTTGAAAGGGAATTATACCGTGCACAGTTAGGCGGTATTGCGGAGCACCCCCTATCGCGGCTCGATTAACTTCGTGGGAATTGTAGTAAAGAAAAAGACCTGAGCGCGTGCTGGCATCGCCCACCAAATCTACGTTTGCAGTGGATTTTAAAACCTCGTAGGTAGCCATACTGGCAACAAATGGATAAATTTGTGATGCCTGATAGAGTGATACCACGAGGTCGCTTGGCTTATCTATAGGAGCATCATCCCATAATTTAAGTGCATTTAGTCCGTGCTGCTTCACCTGCAAGAGCATATCAATACGCCATTGAGACCCAGTCAAGTCAGCCTGTAAGTCATTGCTCAGTTGTTGAACGTAAATCTCAGCATTCTGCTGGCGTAGCCGCTCCTCGTTCCAGCGATCAAGCTGGAACCCCATAAATAAACCAAGCACTAAAACAAAGAGTTCAAGCAGACCGACTTTTAAGTTGCCAGACGCCAAACTTTTAATGAATCTTGTGAGCAAGGTGATACCCCATTTCGGTGAGTAGCTTTAATATTTAAACGAGAAGGACTATCCCCTATTCTTCCCGTTCTATTCCGTCAAGTTTAGGCTTCGCAGATCTGGATTGTCAGCGATATCTTCCTCATGAAAAGGAAAATCAATCCACTCGCCTTTTGAATACAACTCAGTCTGGTCAGCGTAGTGAGGACTATCAGGTTCTTGTGATTGGCTGTACGTAAGTAGACCTCTTGGGTTTACTGTGCCGTTGTCGTCCCATGAAACGATCTCCATGATGCTGTTGCCGTGCACAACAGGCGTGTACCCAACGCCGGACTCTTCTCTTAACGGAGCAATAATCATTGAGAAAGCACCACTCCAGCCCTCGCCTCCTGGAATCGCTATCTTGCGCTCATTGCGCTGTACATACTGTATGTCACCTAATTTGGCATCAAGTGCGATGCCGACCTTTGTGAGCCGTTGTTGTGCTGTTTCTATTGCGTTAACAAGTGTTTTAGCTACATCAGGATCAGATGTTTTGAGGCCTGACGGAGTGTTCGTCGGATCTTTGAGATCAAACGGCACCTCAAAAATACTCGAATCAGTTTGCAGTGTGCGCATGATCTCGGTCCATAGGTGCGCTCCACGACTGTCTACACGGTGTGCTCTATCCCACTGCTCTAATACCTTACAGCTCAATTCAATAGACGTGCGCTCAGGAGTACATAAGCGTAAAAGGTCACCAAGCAGTAACTCAGCGCCAAAGTTTCGATGGTCATCGATTAAGCTATAGACTGCCGCCGGTTTTACAGGGCCTGCGCTCAGTATTTCATCAACAAAATGCAGACCTGCGCGAGTTCGTAGACTCCTAGCCGTACCTTCGGAGCCAATAATGGGTGAGTAACCTTCTAACGGAGCTTTGGGGTTACTGAGCCAATAACTATCATTCGAGTTTGTTACATAGTCGTCGCGTACTAGTCGCGGCATCTTATCAGCTGGCAAAGTGTTAGCGACTACGGCTGCGCTAGAGTCACGCCACGCACAATCGGGCCTAGAGCCATCAAGAATAATCATCTTGGCTCGGCCCCATCGTTGCTCTCCAACCTGGCATTCTTCGATGAGCGCTGCATCTACATTGGGCACGGTTGAGATATCGGCATACATAGCATTACCTTTGCTGTCTGACGCTATGGTGTTAACCCACGAAACACCGCCAAGGCTAATGGCGTCAATGAGCTCATGTACATCTGTGGCTTGAGACATTTGATGGTAGCTTTCTGCGGCTTGAAAATTGTATAGATTGGCATCTCTAACGGTATACGCCGTTGTCTCATCCCAAACCAGATTCTCATGCACCACAATCGGCCCATAGTGGCTAAAGTAGACGTCTATTGCCTGTCCGTTGGCAAGGGTGACTTGCCTAGCTTCCATTTTGCGAAAACCGTCTTTAAATCGGTACTGGGTAGGATCGTTTGGGTGCAGATCCAACTTGTAGAGTGTTGCCCGCATGCCGGTGGACACTGTGTGGGTCCACGCTACATCTTTGTTAAAGCCAATAGAAACACCTGCTGTGGTAAACAGGCTGACACCCATAATGTCGATTTCGCCTGGAAGAGTTATATGAATCAGGTGAAAGCGCGATGGCCCAGCCCATGGATAATGTGGATTACCGAACAAGATCCCACGCCCATTGTCGGTAACGGCCTTGCCAAACGCGACGGCGTTACTCGCAAGCGGTAGATCATTCACATCGCTTATTGATGCTCCCTTACTCGGCAAGGCTTTATCGGAAATCTCACCGGCTTTAGGCGGTTGCGCTGTTGCGATATTTGCGGTGTACCGACCTAAGCCATAGCGAATGCCTACGCCTACAGTTAAGCGCGCCATGTCGTCGATCGTAATGGGCTTCACCCATTCAGCGTTTGCGCAAGATGCGGGTAAGGCGTCTTTATGATCAGCTAAATAACGGTTGTAGCCTGCCACGTAACCCGCATTGAATATCTTTGCTCGTTCGGTTTGAGATACATTGTATTGTGCAACCAGCGCATCAGTAACGACGGCTTGATGAAAAATATCGCTTGCCTGTTGCTGATCGCCAAAATATTTCATTGAGCTGCCATTCACCACAACCACATCTCGTGCGATAACGCACACGCCGTCGGTGGCTGTTGCGTAAGCGTATCCATAACCAAGGCTCATCCAGTCATCCGCTTTTACGTGCGGTATACCGTAACTGGTCCATCGAATATCGACATCAATGTTGCTGCTGGGCTTCAATTTAATCGCCGCATCGACGGCCGACTTGTGCGATGTGCTGTGTTGAGAGCAGGCGGTTAGAAATAGTAAAACGGCACTCACTCTAAATAGGGTTTTAATCATTGCTTGCAGCCTCTTCTTTGCACCAAGCCTTGGCAGCTCGCGCTAAATGGATTGAATCGCGCCCTCATAATAAGAAAGTACACACTGAAAATCTCGGGTCGAGAACGCTAAGTATCAGACGCTAATCTTCTACTTTAGATTGCGTAGTGTCAACTTGAGGCTCTTTGCCGGGATATTGAATGTGGTTGTTACCCTAATGCTATGAGTAGCCGGCCGTTTGTGGCTGAAATGCGTATGAGCACGCATCGACACAAATTGATAACAGTTAAGTCAAAAACTTAGATCATCCGACATCTCCTTGACCACCTTTAGGTTAGACAGTGTTGTGTGCGATACGGATAAAGGCAGAACGAAAACTATACATCCTAAATCTTTGCGGTCAGGGTGTTACGTTTTAGTTACTTACTAATGACCATCACACTGGCCTGTTGTTGCGGTTGAACGGGGCGTTAATATTGAAAGGTGAGATTGGTTCCTATGCTCACAAACACGGTGGCTTACTTGGTTTTAGCCATCAATCATTGCAGTTAATAACGAGAAAATAATATGCTGATTAAAAGACCCGAAGGAGAAGTTCAACCAGGTGTTAGATGGGGGCCGTTTACCATGCGCATCCCTTTAATTCATTTGCGCTTTTCGTTAGTTGATATGTTGCAGGGCTTTGCTGTAGCTGGAGCAACCGGGTTGGCATTAGTGCCCTACTTCATGGCTTTGTTGGGCTTAGACTTTCAAGAAGCCGTTGTTATGGCCATGTTTCACAGCCTACTTATATCGTTCTCTTGGATGTTCTTTGGTGACCCCTACGCGCCTGGATGGCTTACCCCCGCTATTCCGTTCGTTGTGGCGTTTATCACCGCCCCGGCCTATTTAGGCGATCATACGTCTCAGTTTCAGGCGATGACGGCGTTGTCGTTAAACTTTGCGTTTATTCTCATAGTGTTGGGCGTTACCGGACTCGGAGCAAAACTGATTAAGGTCGTCCCCAATGTGTTTAAGGGCGGGATCATTCTCGGCGCAGCCATTGCAGCGTTTTTGCGCGTAACTAAAGATGGCGATGCGGCAAACGTTTTCCAATCAGCACCCATTGCAGGCACTTTAGGCGTATTTGTATGTTTGATTTTTGCGTTTTCTAAGCCAATTCAAGAGCTCGCTGCCAGCAATAAATCACTCGCTAAAATTCTTGGATTGGGTCTTCTACCAGGATTCATTATTGCAGGAACCGTTGGGTTCTTTACCGGCGAGTTTGAGTACAACATTCGTTGGGAACTATTAGACGTGGTCGGAGCATCTGCGTCTCTGTGGGCTAAAGCTTCTCCGTTTTCAATCGGATGGCCTTCAATGGATACTATGCTCGCAGCTTTTCCTCTGTCGCTTATCACCTACATCCTATTTTTTGGTGATGTGATAACGGGCAATGAAATGATAGAACAAGCGCAAAAAGAACGACCCGATGAAAAACTAGAAATTAACCCCAGTAGAGCACACATGGCTACGGGCATACGTAATGTCTTAATGGGTATCGCAGCGCCCTTTTTCGCCACACAGGGCGTGTTATGGACCGGCATACAAGTTGTGCTGCTAAAACGTTGGACTTTAGGCCGAGATAAAGTCGATTCATTGTTTGACAGTATCGGCAGCTACTACGCGTTCGGCTTACCGTTTCTGTTTATATTCTTGCCGTTTGTAACATTGCTCCAGCCCTTACTATCACTAGAACTGGCCGTTACTCTTATATTGACCGCATTCGCTTGTGCAACGCTTGCGCTATCTCTGGTCAACGATGCAACGGAGCGCGGCGCGATGGTAATAACGGGCATGGCGTTTAGCATATTTGAGCCATGGCTCGGTCTACTGATTGGCTTAATTACGGTTGCATCGCTATGCGGCTTTAAGGTGTTTGTTCCTGAAAAGAGTCCCGTGAGCTAATACTTCGGAATTAGGTTTCGGTATTCAGGTTTAACGAAGAGTTGATATTGAGTCTCCAATGCATGGTGTTGGGGACGTTTTAGCCACAAACTTTAGATCGAAAACCGAGTTTACTGGAAACATAGATAGTTAGAATCGAGGTTTAATTACATGAAATATCATAGATGTTTAGCCCTTGTATTGGCATTTTGGTTGCTCTCGAGCTTTTCAATACTAAGCCGTGCTGATGAAACAGAAGCAACTAGGCATCTCTTAGTCGGCTCCGAATGCTCAGTCAATACGGGGTCAACGGCCATAAGAGACGCGCGGTCCGAGTTTAACCTTGCAATTGCTGATCGAGACATCGATTCAATCCAAGCACTTCTTTCTAACGATGTTGTGCTGATCACGGGAACTGATAGCGATGTCTTTATTGGCAGAGAGGAGCAGCTTAATCTATGGATCAGCGACTTTACTAATGATTCTCGACTGATCTATTTACGCTCACCGAATTGCATTAAATTATCCAACCTGCACCCAATCGCTATGGAGTACGCTCGTTGGCGCGGTGCGCGACCAGCTTCAGATAAGAACTTTGTCGGTGGTGATTATGTAGCTAAATGGCGCTTGATCGACGACCATTGGACAATTGATGCCGAGACCTACATGACTAACGAATGCGGTGGATCGCTTTGCGGCGGCGAAAAATAACAAATTTGAAGAGCTTATCTGCGTTCTTCTGAGCGCAAATACAGGAATATAAATGCGTAATAACAGCTCGAAATCAAATGCCATACAGCGTGGCCTTGAAAAAAAGAGTCAGGATCGGTAAACCTGTCTTGCATATCTAGCTCCCGAATCTTAGCGGCAATTATGATCGACACAATGGCTGCAATAAGCCATCTTAATTGTAGATGCTTACCCCGCTGTATAAGACTCACCGCCGCAAACACAAGCAAGACCCACGTAAAGTACGACGAGACTTCTGTGAACTCATATTCCCATTTGAAGTAAGTAAAATAGGTTGACCCAAGTACGATGAGAAGCGCTATCAAAGGCCAAGATGCAAATTTGTAATTTGTGCCGAGAATCTTTAATTGCGGCAGCCAACTTCCAACTGGTATAGCCGCGATACACAGCATCATCGCGTACATAGCGCCTACATCACATTGTTGGCCGTACCGTGTAAGTGACGCATGAAAGAACCCACTGCCCAGCCCGCTGTAAATGAGCGCAACACCAAATAGAAAACTTTGAATAGGAACGTGAGCCAAATAGCCTCGTTCGAGAGGGAATTTCTTTTTCCAGTCGTTAAACGCTAAGGCAACAGCATAGAAGCCAAAGAATATATAAGACAGGTTCGACCACGTATTCATGCGTGTTCGAAACACGCTGTCCGCATAAACACGCTCGCCGTACTCAGGGCTAATAAACTCATCAGCAGGCTGCCAGTTTGTCCATACTGCAACGTCTTTGAACGCCAGATACAGAACTATAAAAACTAGCAAGACCGCCAGAGTTCCACCAAGGCCAGTGATATGTATCCATTTAGGAAGATCGTTTAATTTTAGCCGCGCAGAAATACGCAGTTTTATTCGTTGTTCAATCGGTTTTAATTCTTCGCTCATAACTTTTGTTGATTATTGATCTAGCGCGATCGATAAACGCTATCGTTCGGCTTGCTCAGCGAGCACAGAATCCACAAAATCACTGAACTCTGAGCGCGACTCCCCTATTCCCAATGCGCGCCATCTCGAAGCGTATTTCTCAACGCTAGGCTTTGTCGTTGTTTGGAAAAAGTCGTCTGTGAGGTAGCCCTTAGTGTATTGATAGTATTCATTGTCCCAATCGATCATTCGAGCGCGAAGCCAATTAAATAATCTACCTCGATCTTCAGTGGTTAGCGACGCTACTGCATCGGTATCAGCGCCATAATCTGTAGCAATAAGAATAGGTAAAAGAAACTCGCTGTCCGCGATGAAATTCAGTTCAACCGTCGCATCTGTGGCTCGTGCTTGATAGGTTGATGCTATGAGCGCAGACTGAGTTTGTCGAAGTTCGTACGTAACCGCCATGAGCGACATAACAATCGCAATAACACCTAATAACTCGGTAGCATCTTTTAGACTGGGTCTTTTCATGCGCAATATTTTGGTTGGGTGGTGACTATGATTGGATTTAGATTGTAGCCCTCTTTGGTCTGGAATCCACTGGTGTATGCCAGAAATACAACGCAACGAGGCTCGACAAACAACCGTTTAAAGTTCATTTGCCAAGCCAGATTACTAGCCGAACAGCTCTCTACATAGAAGTGATAGATAGCTGCATGTAGAACCTAAAGCTTAACGATCAGTTTGCCCTTGTTGCCGCCTGTAAACAAAAGATTCAATCCTTCGATTGCAGACTCCAGCCCGTTAATCACATGCGCCCGATGTTTGATCTTTCCAGACATTACATACGGCGCTAACTTGGCAACTAACGCCGGCACGTCACCAAAATGATCTGGCATGGCGAAACCTTGAATGCTTAAGCGTTTTTTGATGATAGGAATCCAGTTAGGGCCCGCGCTAGGTACGGCTGATTGGTAATCAGCAATCATTCCGCAAACAATGATGCGGCCGTGGGCATTCATGTGGTCAACCACATGCTGCTGGATCGGTCCGCCTGTGTTTTCGAAGTACATGTCGATACCGTTGGGTGCTAGCTCAGTTAGCTTTGCGTTCAGATCATCAGTTTTGTAGTTGATTGCTCCGTCAAAGCCCAGCTCACCTGTAAGCCACGTACATTTTTCATCAGAGCCCGCTACACCGATAACGTTTAGACCATCAGCTTTAGCAAGCTGCCCAACCAATGATCCCACTGAACCAGCTGCGCCGCTTACAACAATAGTTTCGCCCGCTTTTGGCTCACTAAAACCGTAAAGACCCTGTGTAGCCGTTAAGCCTGGTAACGCGAATACGCTCAGCGCCATTTCGGCATCCATGCCCTCTTGCACTTGTCGCAAACCTTCGCCAGAACCTAAATACAGCTCAGTCCAGCCCATCATCCCCATCACTCGATTGCCTACTTTAAAATCAGGGTTATTACTCTCAACTACCTCACCCAAACCTGATGAACGCATTACGTCTCCAAGGGCTACGGGTGGAATGTAACTTTCTGTATCTGGACTCATCCAGCCACGCATTGCGGGGTCTAAGGACATATGTGTTTGTTTAACTAAGATTTCGCCCGGCCCCGCTTTAGGCACTTCATTTTGAACAACCTGAAAAACATCAGGCGATATCGGACCCGGTTCAGGACGGGCAACGAGATTGATGGCTGTGTATGTACTCATGATGATTCTCCGCGCTTGCGCTTAATGAATTGATTTTGCTTTGTAAAAGAGTGTTTGCTGTTGATGGCGCATTATTACTTCTATAGCCGCGAACATATAGCCCTCTGTACGCTAATCTTTGTTGTCATAAAGGCATCAATAGTCGCTGTATTAGAAAAGTGTGTCGGCTAAAGCAAAATCTAACAACGGTCAGTGGCTCGCCAGCAAAGACGTAAATGGCGCCGCATTGGATGCGAAAGGACTATTTTTAGTTTATGTCGGAAGATCAAATGCGAGTGTCACTACTTTTCTAGAGTCTTTTCCAATTGCGCATGATCTACGGTCCATCGTAGGTGCGCGAACAACGCTAAAAACACCGTTTCGATTGCCTGGTAGTTCGCTTCAACTTCTTTAATGCCGCCAGCCATCTGGTTTTCAAATCGTAGCCGCTTACTGACCATGTCGATAGTCTCCCCTATTCCTTCCAGTGTGGAATAGGCGCGTAGCCAGTCGTATTTCTGGATATTCTCAACTGTTTTAACCATTCGTGGAGGCATCAACTCGGTGCATTGCGCCAGCCCATCGTAGGCTGAGTCGACAAATTCGTCGAAGATTGTCTCTTCAAACGTCTCCCAATGCTTAATCAGAAAGTAATCAAAGGCGATATCCGTAATAACACCGCTATATCGACGGCGTTCATTGGAGAACAATGGTTTGAGGGTTTTAACGGCCGGCATAGCATCGGTCGTTCGGTCGATTAAGCGATGGTTTTGTATGCCGATTAAAACAGCCGCCGGCAATTTAGCGCGTAACTCTTTAGACGGCTTAAAGTCGCCCATAAGATTGCCGGTGAATGACAACGGTGTGCGCTGCGAAAAAAACAGATGACTTAGATAGTTCATAAATTATTAGGATTGCCCCACTAATTAAGGCTTTCTTGAGCTTTCGCTGGTAGTTAGGGCAATGGATTGCATTACATACTCGTCACTCTATTGTTTCACACTTAGGCTTCGCTGATAATATCGACCCTCACGTTTGCACCAGATTTACGTTCTGGTGGCCACTGGCCAGCAACAGGAAAAATATTCTAATGAAACCTTTAATCTCTTCCGCGATGAACAAAACCAGTTCAAGCGCAAAAATCACTGTTTGTGCGTTGTATAAGTTCACTCGGCTCGAAGACTACGAGTCCTTGCGGACTAAATTTATCGCAGAGCTCGAGCACCTTCGCATTCGCGGTACTTTACTGTTGGCTGCTGAAGGCATAAACGGCACCATCGCGGGCGACAATACCGCAATCGAATCCTTTTTAACCTGGTTAGTCAGCGACGAACGCTTTAGTGGTATCGACTATAAGCTTTCTTTCCATGACGAGATGCCCTTTCACCGCTGTAAGGTAAAACTTAAGAAAGAGATTGTGACCATCGGTATTGAGTCAATTGATCCGAACAATGTTGTAGGTACTTACGTAGAGCCCCAAGACTGGAATGCACTAATCAGTGACCCTGAGGTGGTATTGATTGATACCCGTAATGAATACGAATACGCCATTGGCACCTTCAATAACGCGGTCAACCCCAAAACGGAAACATTCAGGGAGTTCCCAGACTACGTTAAGTCTGAACTAGATCCTAAACAGCACAAAAAGGTCGCTATGTTCTGTACAGGCGGCATCCGTTGCGAAAAAGCCTCTGCGTTTATGAAAGAGCAAGGTTTTGAGGATGTGTATCATCTGCGCGGCGGAATTCTGAAGTATCTTGAAGAGGTTCCGCAAGAAAACAGTTTATGGGAAGGCGAATGCTTTGTGTTTGATGACCGCGTCGCGGTAAACCACACATTGGAGAAAGGCCAGTACGAACAATGCCACGCCTGCCGCCACCCTATTACCAAAGAAGAGATGACTTCCCCTGAGTACGTGCCTGGCGTTAGCTGCCCGAAATGCTACGACACGCTGAGTGATGAGCAAAAGCAGCGTTTTGCTGAGCGAGAAAAGCAAGTTCAACTAGCGAAGCAGCGCGGCGAAGCACACATTGGATTAGAGAGTAAGGCCGCCGCGGAACAAAATAAGCAACAAAAACAATCACTTAAAGAAGCTAATCGAGCAAACAAAGCCAAATAACCAGACTGGCTTGATTGTTTTATCAGACGGCTAGTTTTACGATCAGGTTCTTTTTAGCTTCTGGCCATTCTGTATCAAGCATGGAGTAACAGAATGTGTCTCTAAGCTCGCCGTTCGGCATGATTTTGTGATTGCGAATGACCCCGTCTAGTTGTGCACCCAAACGACCTATCGCTTGCTGGCTTGGCTTGTTTTCATGGTGGGTATGCCAGAACACGGCGATACAATTGCATACTTCAAAGGCATGAGTAAGCAAAAGTAATTTTGCTTCGGTATTAACAAATGTACGTTGAGCCGACTTGGCGTACCACGTGTAACCAATTGCGAGGTTTCGATGGCTGGGTTCTAGGTCATAAAAACGAGTTGAGCCTACTACCTTGCCGGTTTCTAAAATGCGAACTACAAATGGAATCTGGCGCCCTGTCCTTAGTTCTTCCAGGCAATCTGCGTACCACTTTGCCAAATTATCTGGATGAGGAACGCCGGTAAAACTTAAGTTCCATAACTCGCCATCACTTGCCGCTGCAGCGAGTCCTTCTAAGTGGGATTCAGCTAAGGGTTCTAGCGCAATATAAGTTGATTTGACAAGTGTTCTGAGAAGCTCATGTTCAGTCTAACGTGCTAGTTTTTGTATGCATTTGGATGCCGATTAATCAGTCATATCCCCAAACGGGTTAGCCATCTTAAGATTCACCGAGTTAGGAAATGACGCGAGTGAGACAGATTCGGTCGATACCTCTATTTCATGATCTTCGATAATGCCTTCACCGAAACGGTAAATGACGCGTAAATCACCACCTGAAGCTGCTGCATCATAGTCTTGAGCTGCAGCGCGAACCACCTCACGCTTTGTGTGGTATTCCTTTATGGCTGCATCGCCATAGCGCTTACTTAACATTTTTTCGACTAAATTCGGTGCTAGAACACTCGCGGTAGCATTATTTCCACCAAAACCTTTTGAATTCAAAAACGCTACATCCATTGCCATTTCAGCATCTTCCATCAAGATATTTAGGTTTTCGTCCACCACATCGTCTGCAGTAACGCTGGCTGTCTTTATCCCAGGCAATATGCCGTCAGCAAAACAGCCTAATGTGTTGCTCAACTGATCGCCGCTCGCGGGGCCTAATGGATGGCCAACAAACGCTTTAACGGCGGTTACAGGCCAGCTCTTGATGCTAAATGCCTTAGCAACCTTATCGAAAATCATCGATTCCGTGATTCTGTTTTGTGGCGTGCTAGAGCCATGTGCTTGTACAAAACTGCGTTTTTGAATGGTCTCTTCGCCAACAATTGCTTGAGTCGCAGCAACGGCCTTAGCCAATGTAATGTAATTTCCTGCGCCAGGCGACGAAATAGATTTTTTATAACCGTCGGCGTTTACGAATACGTTTGGCACAGCGGCATAGATATCCGCGCCTAGCTCTAACGCCAATGCATCGTCCATAAGAACAAAGTACTGTGTTGATTCGGCCAAGGTAAAACCGCAGTTATCCGCAAAGGGGCGTGAAGCACGTCTGTAGTCAGGTTCGTCTGCGCCGTCTAGCTTGGCGAGGCGTTCATCTGTTGCCAAGGCGCTCATCGCGTTAAAGCCCTCTAGTACCTCAGGGCTAACGTTAGCTTCTGCAGAACCAACAATCACCATACGGTGCCGCCCTGCAACAATGTCGTCTACTCCTAGGCGTAAATTGTATAGAAATGTTGCGCATGCACCCGCCATCGAACCTGTGGTACCGGTACTGCCGCATACATAAGCATTGATAAAGTCGGCCGGCATGGAGTTAAGTGCTAACGCCATTTGCTTTGAGCTTGGTCGAGACGATTTTAGGCGCGCCTGTAAGTAGCCTCCTAAGCCATATTCGTCGGTTTGCCCTAATGCGCTAGCAGCAAATACGGCGATTTCGTCAGGAGCGATCGATTTAAGAACTTGGTCCCAGCTAATGCCCATTGAATTTAGACAGTCCGAAGCACCTAAAACGGCCATTTGGAGGCCGCGCGGATGAAAACGCGAGTTGTACTTATCGGCTGGTTTAAAACCCCGTGGAAGGATACCGGCCGCTTGTACTTCGAGTTTGCGAAAAGACGTCGCTTTTAGACCTACTTCGCCTCTAACCGTCACCTTTATCTTGTCGTCAGAAATTGTTTCGGTTTCCCAATTTGCGGGTACAGGTTGAGGAAGTTCGCGGCGGTTAATGCTAAACGTATTTCCCTCGTTGCCGCTTATGGTCAAGTCGTTAACACTAGGCACTCGATCTGGATCAAAGTGTTCGTCGTCAATACGGCGAATAAGAGTGTGGTCTTCAATGTATTGGCGGTATCGAGTTAGGATAGTTTGCGCATCAACTAGATCGTCACTTGCTAGATCTCGGTATAAATCCCCTTCTGGCTTGGCTAGCTCCATCAGGCTGGCTAGACCGAGCAATGTCTCTGCTTGCTTTTCTTGGCTTAGACTGTTTAGAACAGTACGACGGTAAGCATGGTGAAAAGAGCTGCGACCTGCGGCGTTATAGCCACCGAAGCCGACGATTACGGGTAAATTAGTCATAGTGAAATCAGTTTCTGTTGTTGAAGATTGAAGATATTGTTTCAACCGTCATTTTAAAGACAATCAAACAAATAAATATGACGTTCTAGACAGTATTTAGTTATATTTAGCCAATATGCGAATTGGAATACTGTTTATCGACAATATGCTGGCGACCAGCGCACTTAATGCGCTAGAGGTTTGGCACGCAGCTCGCGAGACGGCTTTGGTTAGGTCTCGATCCACCGTCACTGGTGACAGTGGAGAGTTGAGCGGTCATCAAGCTACGCCCAACTCAAGAATCATTGTAGAAACGATTGCCGTAACAGACTTGTCTGTGCAATTGAGTTCTGGCCTTAGTATCACAGCTCAGAGAGTAATACCCGGCGCAGATGACAATCTAGCTGACGACGTTAATTATGACGTGATCTATGTTCCCGCGTTATGGCGCAATCCACGATCCATTATTAAAAAGAACCAGGCATTGGTTGATTGGCTACGGCTGCAATATGAATCTGGGGCGATCCTCAATGCAACTGGTACAGGTGTTTGCTTTGTAGCCGAAACCGGTTTACTTAATGGGTCGGCCGCGACAACTCATTGGCACTATTTTGATCAATTTGCGCGTGACTATCCAGAGGTCAATCTAAAGCGACAGCACTTTATTACTGAGTCTGGGCGAATCTACTGCGCTGGTAGCATCAATGCATTAATGGATTTGACCATTCATCATGTACATCGCTTTTTGGGGCACTCAATTGCTGATCATTTGGCACGGCACTTCTCGGCTGAAGTACGCCAACCCTTTGACCGCTTACGATTTGACCAGAGTAAGAGCGACCTGCACCCAGATGAAGAGATTCTTCAGGTGCAGCTGTGGCTCGAAAACAATATTGCGAAATCTAACCTCAATATGAGAGAAGTAGCGGATCTATTCGGTTTAAGCCAACGCAGCCTAAACAGACGATTTAAGGAGGCCACGGGGACAACGCCAATAGAATACCTGCAGCGTTTACGTCATACCGAGGCTTGTGAGCTGCTTAAGAAAAGTAACTTAGCCGTGGGTGATATTGCGGCACGGGTGGGAATTAGTGACGCGAGCTATTTCTCTAAATTGTTTAAACGCAGGTCCGACCTATCGCCCAATGAGTATCGAACCACTACCCGAGCAAAACTATTTAACTTAAAACCCTAAGATCAACGGAGGTTGGTTGAGTATCGTTAAACCTCCGTCATAGGTAACATTTGCTAATACAGTCATATATGCCGAAACAGCCAGAGCAACATTTTTAATCATCCAATGTAGGATTTAACGTCATGCCAACACCAGTTTACGTATTCGCACAAATGCAAGTCATTGATTACGATGACTATTTTGAACTTTATGCCAAACCTTTTATTGCTGTTATTCAGCAATATTCAGGGGAAGTACTAACGGCGACTCCCAAAGGTGCTGCATGGGAAGGTGCTCACACTGGCAATTGGACGGTTCTGGTCAAATTCAACAGCGAAGCCGAAGCCCGAACATTTTACGACTCGCCAGAGTACGCACCATTAAAAGACTTGCGTCTGAACGAACTAACCACGGACGCGAGTACGTTTATGATACCCGTTGATTTTCCGAATTTTGAGTAATAAGGGATTTACGTTATTCGGACAGCCACAAAAAAGCCAGTACCGACGTGCGCCTAGCGATTCTTCAACGCTGCAATACGATCTTCTAGCGGAGGATGGGTAGAAAACATGTTCTTGACTGAACTGTTAATTCCAAATGCAGCTAGCTGGCTTGGTAACTCGCCAGTTTGACCTTGGCGTAAGCGTTCTAGTGCCGCGATCATTTTCTGAGGGCTTGAGTACTTGGCCCCACCTTCGTCCGCGCGGTATTCACGAGCACGACTGAAGAATGCAACAACGATTGAGGCAATAAAGCCAAAGATCACCTGGCCAACCATAAAGCCTACAAAGTACCCTATTCCGCGTCCGTCACGGTCAATCGCTAGAGCCAAGGCTCGGGCTAGATAGAGCACAAACACATTAACGATACCTTGAATCAATGTGAGCGTGATCATGTCGCCATTGGCTACGTGAGCAATCTCGTGCGCCATCACCGCTTCGGCTTCGTCGCGCGTCATCTGAGCCAGCAAGCCACTGCTTACCGCTACCAACGCGTTATTGCGGCTTGCACCGGTTGCGAATGCGTTCATGTCATGAGTATTGAATATACCTACTTCAGGCATACCAATACCGGCTTCGCGAGCTTGTCGTTCAACGGTTGATAACAACCATTGCTCGGTCTCGTTCTTAGGCGTGGTGATTACTTGTACGCCGGCGGCTCGTTTAGCCATCGACTTAGACATCAACAAGGAGAATATTGATCCACCAAAGCCTGCGATAATCGCAAAGACCATAAATCGGCCCTGCTCTGTTTGATATTCGGCAGGTAAAAACTGCATGACTACGCCCAGTACAATCATGATTGCGGCGTTGGTCGCTAGAAAATAAAATATTCTTCTCACTTGAAGGATCTCCAAAAAGTTAATAACACTGTGCGACCTCTACTTAAGTTAGGTCAGCTAGTCTTCGAAATAATGTCTACTATTCAAATTAATGCCTAGGGTCAGAATTTCAAGCTGTAGTTTATGACTATTTAGTCACAAAATTGTGACTGTTTTTGCGTCATTCTAGGCACCTTAAACATATTCGCCTGCGTTCAACGCTTAAACTCTTATTTAACATCAGTCTTACGACGTATTAGACCAATCATGCTAGCAAGTTTAAAACAGTTTTTTTCTAATTCTAAATCAGAACAAACCTCTATTTCTGAAGAGCATGCTCTTAAGTTAGCGGCTGCGACTCTCATGTTTGAGGTGTCGCGTTCAGACGGCGAGATTGCCGCCGATGAGCTCAAGGTTATGGGGCAGGTTCTGAAACGCGACTTTGAATTAAGCGATGAAGAAGTAGAAGAACTAACCTCAGACGCGAAACAAGCGAGTGAAGATGCCATAAGCCTGCAAGGGTTTACTCGCCAAATCTGCGACCGATGGGGAAATCAAGAGCGGCGGAGCTTGGTTGAAGCTTGCTGGATGATTGCTTTGGTGGACAGCAATTTAGATGCCCATGAGCGACATACCGTGCGCAAGATCGCTGGATTACTGTATTTGACCGACCATGAAATCATTGTGGCTAAGGAGGCCGCGGCTAAGCGTCTGAAATAACGTTCGGTGTGCGTATAGCTTTGCATGCACTGAGCTATTAGAATGCAGGATCATTACGAATGCTCGGTACTGTGTCAAGAAGGCGCAAAAGTAGCCGAAGTTAACAACATTCAACTCCTCCTCATTTAAAGTGGCATCGATGATTCAAAATTTTAAACGCAAAACACTCATTTCGAACATGGCAACACTTCGCGTGGTCTTATTTACTGGTTTCCTGCTATTGGTATTGAGCGCTTGTAGCCAAGACTGTGATTGCGAAACGCCAGGCGCGGCCTCGAATCAGGGTAATACCTCTGAGAAAATCACTCTACGACTCGCGCATGGTTGGCCTAAAGGCTATCCAATCTTTGGTGAATCTGTTGATGACTACGCCGAATTAGTGAGCGCTATGTCGGATGGCCGTATTGAACTAAAAGTAGACAGCGCAACCAAACATAAGTCGGCGTTCGGCATTTTTGATTTTGTTAAAAGTGGTCAATACGATATCGGCCAGACCGCCTCGTATTACTACGGTGGTAAAGACCCAGACGCCCTATTCTTTTCGTCTATGCCGTTCAGTATGACGGCCGCAGAACAAACTGCGTGGTTTTATCACG
>Ga0209532_1000311_pt1 | contig 42655 bp, 33 predicted proteins | sample COG_02_FD_184746 | JGI IMG/M metagenome (GOLD analysis project Ga0209532, IMG submission 184746) | Pelagic Microbial community sample from North Sea - COGITO 998_met_02 (SPAdes) (version 2) | ecosystem: Environmental > Aquatic > Marine > Neritic zone/Coastal water | place: Helgoland, sampling... | reverse complement strand
CCAATAGCTGAGTTTAAAAAGTTAATAGCGTCATTACTAACCCCAACCACAATATCTGCAATTGCAAGAATTGTAAGGGCTACCAGCATTAATAAATAAATGTTATCCATAATAGTTAGTGTAATATTTTACTACAAATGTCTCTAATTTGTAAGACTAATTTGTTACCAAATTGTTATTAAAAATGTAAATCGAAACCAGTTCTTACCATGATATTATCTTGCTCACCATTTTTGGTTGCGTAGCTAATATCTGCTTGTACTTTTAATTTATGGCCTACCACATATTTAGATATACCTAGTGTGTACTGATCTTGAGGATCTCTAGAGGTAATGTCATCAAATTCTAAGGTGGTATAGCGTCCAGTTATCTCAACATTGTTTTTTAGCAAATAACTTAGTTGCATGTTTATGGCATTTCCAACTCTTACAATATCTCCAGTTTCTGTTCCATCTGCATTTACTGCAACAGCAGCGTCTGCTTCACGCATGGCATATTCACCCATAAAGGCAAGCCCTTTGTATTTAAACATGGCATCTGCAAAAAATGTAGTAATATCTGTTTGGTATAAAGAGCCGTCATTCAAAAACATGTAGCTCCCCATATTACTTCTTGTTTTTACAGCATCTTTATTGTAATCGTAGGTGAGCCCTACCATTAATTTTGGTGCTTTTTCACGCTTTAGATCTCCTTGTGAATAATCTCCCTTTGAAGCAAATTTTCCAAAAGGTAAAAACTCCAAACGCCCTGTGTATTGCAAGCCGCCTTCATTACCTTCAGTGATGTTTCTTCCTTCACCCTGTGAGATAGCAATTTTTTCACGAATCATGAAATCTCCAAATAGTGTTCCGTGGTGTCTTAGTTGTATTCCCACATCACGATCAATATTAAAGTTACTATTTAATAACGATCGGTTTATGAGTTGCAGATTTGCAGAAGATACAACGCGTTCCACATTTCCTGGTAATTTTGTTTGTCCTGCCCAAAGTTCAAAATTTTGGAAGAAATTCCACATTACAACGGCATCTAGAATAATGCGAGGTGTGTTGCGATTAAATTCACTAGCTCCAGATACATCTCTATTTGAGAGTCCAAGCTCAACTTTATATTTAAGTTTTGTGGTGTAGGCAAAACCGCTAAATTTTAAACGGGCTCTTCTAAGTGAAAAATTTTGAGCTGCATCACCATAACTGTCTCCATCATAATCCCACTCAGAGTTAAATCTGGCCTGGATACGAGGTGCAAATTTCATGCTAAAGGTACTGTCTTTAGCAACAAAGTTAAAAAGGCCTTTGCCAAAACTAGCATCGCTAAGGGTTTGGGCATTTGAGGTTGTGTATGCAAAACATACCACTACAATAAGGAAGTTGCGTAATTTCATGTTGAAAAATCTATTTTAGTTTTTGTCAAGGGCAAAATTCTAAAATAAATAGGATTCCAATGTTAACAAATCTTTAAGCTTATGTTGTTTTTATGTGTTATTTTTAATAAAAAAAAAGGGCCATCTATAAAGATGGCCCCAAACGTAAAAATCTAGTCGACAAAAACTAAATGATTTTCATACGCAAATACAAAATAAGCCCATTTATGTGCCCTTTGTGTAAATGGAATATTACCAAATTATTAAAATTTAAATTAAAATTTAAAATATATAAGTACCTTAAAAACAGGTAATTGAGAGATTAATGTTAATTTAATGTTATCAAAACGTTGTCTGAATGTAAAAATTTTAATAAATTTATGTTATTAATAAAATAATGCGTCTAATGATGAAAAAGACAATGCTACTACTTGTTACCCTTTTTGTTGTACAATTTACATTTGCACAACAACACAAGAACAATCAATATGTTGCTGATGGAGAAACCATTAAAGCCACATTATATCATGATAATGGGATGTTAGCTCAGACCGGGTTTTACACTAAAGATAATGTGTTAGATGGTCACTGGATTAGTTATGATGCTCAAGGAAATACAACTGCCGTTGCACGCTATGACAAGGGCCTTAAAGTAGGTACTTGGATGTTTTATCAAGGTGACAGTATCAAACAAGTGACTTATCAAAACTCAGATATTGCAGAAGTTAAAACCTGGAGCGTTACAGATACTCGAGTAGTATCAAATAGGCCCTGAACTTAAGGATATATAACATTAAAAGCCCCTTAAGTAAGGGGCTTTTTTTAGTACAAACAAAGTGGATCTGTTTGGCTAATAAAACTATAATCCTGCTGCAACCCAAGCCCATCCAGATATGTCAACGGCTGTGCCGTTAAAAACATCATCTGAGGGATCACTCATTGGTGTATTGTCTACAATAACATTTTCAATTGGCCCCTGGTCTTTCATATCTACATTAGTATCATATCCCATTAACAATACATTTGTCATAGTAGCACCCGAGAGTTTCTTAAACTGTAATGCTGTTCCACCAACAGTAGATACGGCTGTAAAATTTGTGATGGTTGGATTGTTGTTATCACCATCTGCCTCAATTGCAGTAGAGAACCCATCATTGTTATGAACAATATAGGTATTTGTTAATGTTCCGTTCCAACCCTCCGTCCAATCTACAGAGTCATCTTGATTGTTTTCTGCATATAAGTTGGTGATTGATACGCTTCCGCCAAAAAACTCTACACCATCATCTGCGCCATCAAGTAGTGCTACATTATCAATACTAGTTCCACTTCCTACAGCGTATAGCGTAAGGCCATTGTATTGAGAGTCTGCGTTAATTTGAGCTCCTGCGTTTTTAATGATTAAGTAATTAATGGATCCAGAACTATCACTTGGGTTGGTACCACCGTAGATAAATCCTCCAACTTCAGCAGTTGCATTAACTCCCTCTGTTGTTACAGCATCTCCAAGAAGAACTAGTCCTCCCCAGTCTCCTTGATTGCCTGCACTACTTCGCATTATCACAGGCAGGCTTTGTGTTCCTTGAATGTCAATATTTGCGCCTTTTTCTATAGCAATATAATTGTTACTTGCTACCTGAGAGATAATTTGTGTCCCAGCAGGAATGGTTAGGGTAGCCCCAGCTTTTACAATGTAAGACCCTGTAAGGCTATAAGGTTGACTTGGGTCAAGTATCCTGTCACTTTCAAGAACTCCGTTTAACTCAAAGTTAGCCGGGTCTACACCTGGATCTGTAGAGATGAAGTCATCATCTGAGTCACAAGAAGTGAAGATTAAGCAAAGAATTGCTAATGCGATTGTAAAATAATTGTTTTTCATGATTTATAGTTAAAAGTTAAAAGTTAAAAAGTGTATGTAAGATTTAGTCCTATTTGTGCACCACGGGTGTAGGAAAGCACTGTTTCATTTGTTTCAAATTGCGTGTTAGGATTTCTGACCAATTGTGTTCTTTTTATTTCTGGATTTAACAAATTTCTCGCCACAAGTCCTAAAACTAGTTTTTCTGAAAGCGTTTTTGTTGTGGTAAAGTCTAGGGCAACAAACCCATTTTCAATAATGGCATCATTATAATTAACATCTCCAGAGTCTCTAATGGTAGCATTACCAAGGGCAAATATCTTTCCTGAAGTGTAGTTTGCAGTTATGGTAGCTAAAAATGGTTTTTGTGTATTAGAATTATAACTCAACGAACCATTGACAATCCAATCTGAGGCTCCTTGCAACCCCTCTTGGGTCAATCCTTTATATCTAAAGGTGTTTACAAAGTTTCCATCTCCATCTCTGATTTCTTTTAGATCCTGTTGGTGCCACATTCTTGAAGCATTTACATTTACATCTAGGTTTGCTGTTTTGTTTTCTGACCCATCTATTAGCGACATACGAGCTTCAATCTCTAAACCGTATATGGTTGCCTTCTCTGAGGTGTTGAAGTATGAGAATGCTCCAGAGGCTCCTCTATCTTGTACTTTGTTGATAGGGTCTTCAATCTTTTTATAGAAACTTGTAAGTGATAAAAGCTGCCCCTTGGATGGGAAGTACTCAAACTTTAAGTCATAATTTGTATTCAAAGAAGCTTCAATATCTGTGTTTCCACGAGTTACTTGACCAACTGCAGATACGTACTCAAAGGGAGCAATCTCTTTAAATTCTGGAAGGGTAGTAGTGTAGCTGTTTGCAAAGCGAAGATTTAACTTCTCTGTCGGGGTATACTTAAGATTCACAGATGGGTATACTCTTTGATAGTTTTTATCAACCATTCCCAATCTTCCAGGAATATTACCCACATCATATTGTACATTAATTTGGTCATCCTGATATCTCACACCTCCTTGTAGTGTGAATTTACCTATCACTGCTGTTGCTTGTATGTAAGTTCCTAGAGATTCTAATGAACCCCTGTAACGATCTACGGGGAGTCTATTTATTCTCAAAAGACCATTATCTATATTTTGCTCGGTAAAGATCTCTGAAAGCGCGTCAATAGAAGTTGGGTTCACTGCATTAAGAACTGTTTCTTGAATGCCAAAGAATTGAGAACCAAAATTACGCTCCTTGTTTCTGTAGGTTGCGCCAACATCAACTTTAAAATTTTTGGAGTCTGTGTCCTTTACAATAAATTCATTGTTTATGCGCCCATTGTATTCTATGTCTTTGATTTTTTGAATTGTTTTACGTTGTTGAAAGCCTCCGTTTCTTCCTAGCTGTACCAGTGCCGGATCTTCCGCAAAATTAAAATTCACCTCATTTCTAATTCTGTTTGGCTCATCTGCCTTGAGATAGTTATATCCTAATGCCCAGTCTAATGTGTTTTTCTGACCAAGATTATTTTTACCGCTAAACTGTGTGATAGAGGTGAGCGTGTTTTTAGTATTTTGATCTCTTATAAACTGAAATGCTTCCCCAACATTGGTTTCCTCAAAAATTGTAGTAGTTCCTGCGCGACCTCCCTCAAACACCTCGTCTTGTATTTTGTTTATAAACAAAGAGGTCAGTTCAAATGTATTGTCATCATTGGCGCGGAATTTTCCATTAACAAGTCCTGATGTAGCAATTGTTTTTCTCCATCGTATGGCATCTGGAATGGTGTCGTCTATAAAGTTTCCTCTAAATTCTCTAAAAACACCTTCTCGGTATTCAAAATTTGAGGCTTGTCCTAGGGTTGCCAGTACCTTTATTTTGTCTCCGATCTTACCGCCTGCACTTACAGAAAATGAAGTGTTGATAGGATTTTGTATTGTTTGCGGAGACCAAGACTCCTTGGTTAGAGCTTCTCTTGTATTTAAATTTCTAGAATAAAAACCAGCAGTAATATTCTCGTTATTTGGTGATACTTTAAAATTACTAAATACGCCATTACTTATCACATTTGTATTAACTGTACTGGATGTTTTTAGTTTTAGTAATTTACTTCCATTCAAGCTTTTAGTGCTAATATTTACATTACCCGATGCCTGATCTGCAGACAGCTCAGATGAGGTAGTTTTGCTCACATCTATACTCTCTAAAAGTCTTGTAGTAAAAAGTCCAAGATCTATGTTCTTTTTTTCAATATCATCTGAGGGTATTGGCAACCCGTTTAGTGTAGTATATAAGTAACGGTCTCCAAGGCCTCTTATAAAAACATCTCCAGTCCCTTCAGATTTAGATATCCCCGATATTTTTGTGGTAGCTGCAGCGGCATTAGAAATTCCAAGTTTTGAGAGCGCAACAGATCCAATACTCTCTTTTATGGTAGAGGCTTTCTGTTGTTCTAACAAAAGGACACTTTCTGTATCTCTTCTTAGGCTAGTCTTTATAACCACTTCATCAAGTGCTGCTGCACTAGGGCTTAGGGTTACATCTAATGTAGTGCTTTGGTTTGCTTGTATAGAGATCGTTTTCTCTATGGTTTGATAACCAACAAAACTGAATTCTATAGTATAAGTTCCAGGAGCTAAATCATCTATGGCATAAAGCCCATCAAAATCTGAAGTGGTTCCTTTGCTGGAGTCTTTTATGATTACGTTTGCGAAAGGCAGCGGTTCGTTGTTCATTTGTTTGTCTGTCAAGGTCCCTTTTACAGAACCTGTTTGAGCATGGGTTATAGATGCTATTATGCTTGTTAATACAAAAAGTAATTGTTTCATCGTCGACTATTTTTAGTTTAAGGCAAAGATGCGGTGCTATCGTAAAGTTGGTGTTACCGAAATATTATGTCTCTATAACCTTTGGGTTATTTTAATGTTAACAACCCTATCTTATGGCTTGTGTTTTAAATTTGTAAAATCAGTGGTATATTGCTACCACTTAAACCAAGAGCGTTATGATGCAATGGGAACAACTACTATCACTAAAAAAACAAGGAGTATCAAACAAAAGATTACGTAAAGAAGAAGATCCAACTCGCTTGGGTTTTGAAGTAGATTACGATCGTATTATTTTCTCTCAAGCCTTTAGAAGCCTTCAAGATAAAACCCAGGTAATACCGCTGTCACAAACCTCTTTTGTACATACTAGATTAACCCATAGCCTTGAGGTTTCTGTAGTAGGCAGGTCTTTAGGGCGCACCGTAGGTAAGGCAATACTTGAAAAACACCCGCAACTAGAATCGATACATGGATATCATTTCAATGACTTTGGAGCTATTGTGGCGGCTGCCTCTTTGGCTCATGATATTGGTAATCCTCCTTTTGGTCATAGCGGGGAGAAGGCCATTGGAGATTATTTTTCAAACGGAAGAGGAAAGCGTTTTAAAGCCTTGCTTAGTGATAAAGAGTACCAAGATCTTGTAGATTTTGAGGGTAACGCCAATGGTTTTAAAATACTAACCCAGTCCAAAAATGGATTAGACGGCGGTTTGCGTCTTACCTATGCCACCTTGGGCGCCTTTATGAAGTACCCTAAAGAATCCTTACCTAAAAAACCGACCGCTCACATTGCAGACAAAAAGTTTGGGGTATTTCAGTCAGAGGTTTTTTTCTTTGAGCAGGTCGCTCAAGAGATAGGTCTTACCAAACGTGGAGAGAAAGAGGATTTAAGTTACAACCGTCACCCCCTGGCATATTTGGTAGAAGCCGCTGATGATATATGTTACACAATTATAGATTTTGAAGACGGCATTAATCTAGGACTTATAGAAGAAGAGTTTGCCCTAGAATATCTTATTGCACTAGTTAAGCATACCATAGACACAGCAAAATACCATAAATTAAGTGATAGTAAAGACAGGTTAACTTACCTAAGGTCTATGGCCATTGGGGTTCTTATACAAGAGGCTGCACAACTATTTTTGGCAAATGAAGAGGCTATTTTGGCAGGAACCTTCACAGGATCTCTTCTAGACAACAGTAAATATAAGGCTCAAATAAACGACATTATTAAAATTTCGGTAACCAATGTGTATCAAAGCCAAGAGGTTATTGAAAAAGAAATAGCCGGATACAAAATACTATCTGAGCTACTGGACACCTTTACCACCGCCATAGAAAACTACCATACCACTGGAGAGTTGCGCCACTATGATGCGCTTATTTTGACCCACTTTGACGCCTCTATTAAACAGCCGCAATCTGTCTATCAATATGTAATGGCATGTTGTAGTTTGGTTTCAAGATTAACAGACGGTAACGCCTTGCAAATATTTCAAAAAATAAACGGAAAAATATAAGGAGTTTTTTTCTGTTAAAAATGTTAATTCCTCTTTTTTGTTCGTGTAGTGTGAGTAGCTTTGAAAAAAAATAGCATCTTATTATGAAAAAGTACGCATTGTTAATTTTGTTATGTACCATTGGCTTTAGTAATGCTCAAGACAATCAAGCCATTCTAGAAAACCATTTTAACACAAACAGAGCCCAATTGGGTCTCTCTCAAGAAGATGTTAATGATTTTAAGGTAAATTCATCAACATATTCCAAGAGTATGAGAATAGATAATGTGTACGTCTCTCAGCGTATATCTGGCATTGAAGTATTCAATTCTACTTCAGTTTTTGGAATCAAAAATGGTGTTGTAGTTTCTTCAAAAATGGGTTTTATACCAAACACAGCTCAGAAAATTAATACCACAACTCCAGTAATCACTGCTCAAAATGCAATTGTTAAGGCAGCTACAGCTATTGGAATAAGTGCTCCAACAGCACTAGAGATTCTAGAAACCACAGCGCCCAATAGTTTTGTTTTTAATACCGGATCAATCTCTTTAAATAACATACCTGTTTCACTGGTATTTCAACCAATGCAGGACGGCACACTTAATCTTGCTTGGGATATCAGTATCTATTTGTTAGACGCTTCTCATTATTATGCCGTGAGAATAGACGCCATTACAGGCGCTTTATTATCAAGCAATGACTGGGTAACTAGTTGTGATTTTGGTAAGCCAACTCACAATCATCTTCCAAATACTAATACCGGCAGCAGCTTTTTACATAAACCAGAAAACACAGTTTTATTCAATGCACAAGGCGGGGTAAGCTACAGAGTATTTCCAGTACCCTTTGAAAGCCCTAACCACGGTGGTGATGAGTTAGTAATTGACCCTGCAAACCAAGATGCTTCTCCTTTTGGATGGCATGACACAGATGGGGTGGTAGGACCAGAATACACTATCACTAGAGGGAATAATGTAATTGCCAGAGATGATATAGATAACAATAATTCTGGGGGCGTTTCTCCAGATGGTGGTGCTTCATTGACCTTTGATTTTCCTTTTAATTTTAATGCAGACCCTATAGAAATGTTACCTGCAGCAACTACTAATTTATTTTATTGGAATAACATCATGCATGATGTGTACTATCAATATGGCTTTGATGAAGCAAGCGGAAATTTTCAAGATAATAACTACGGAAATGGCGGTACCGGCAATGATTTTGTAGATGCCCAAGCTCAAGATGGTGGCGGTACTAACAATGCTAATTTTTCTACCCCGCCAGACGGTGGTAACCCAAGAATGCAAATGTATTTATGGAATGGCCCTCCAGGCAATGCCTTAACAATTGACGGATCTCTTGCGGGTGATTATCTTGGGGTACCTGCTAATTTTGGGGCTCCACTTCCAGAAGACACTCCAATTGTAGGACAACTAGCCCTGACCCTAGATGATGACCAAGGAGCCTCTGAAGACCCCTATGACGCCTGTGATGATTTATTAAATGGACCAGATTTAAATGGTAATATTGCAGTAATTAGAAGAGGAGAATGTCAATTTGGATTTAAGATATTATCTGCCCAAAATCAAGGAGCTATTGCCGTTATTATTGTCAATAATGTTCCGGGAGGCCCCATTGTAATGGCACCAGGAGAAGTTGGAGATCAAGTAACGATAACCGCTATTATGATTTCTCAGGCAGATGGAGATGCAATTATTGCAGCATTGCTTGCCGGTGAAGATATTGAAGGTTCTTTACTTAACAGCACTTCATACCAACTCGATGGTGATGTAGATAATGGAATAATAGCGCATGAGTATGGCCATGGTATCTCCACTAGGCTCACAGGAGGAAGATTTAATTCAAGTTGTTTGTCAAACCAGGAGCAAATGGGCGAGGGATGGAGTGATTGGTTTGGTCTTATGCTAACACAACAACTTGGAGATCAACCAGAAGATATTCGTGGTATTGGTACTTATGCAACTGGCCAGGCTACAGACGGTGGCGGTATTAGAGAAGCCCCTTACAGCACAGATTTTTCTATAAATAATTATACCTACCAAGATACAGACGGAAATGTTTCTGTTCCTCACGGTGTTGGTTTTGTTTGGGCAACGATGTTATGGGAAATGACCTGGGATTTGATAAATCAATATGGGTTTGATTTAGATCTATACAACGGAACTGGTGGAAACAACATCGCCATGCAACTTGTACTAGATGGTCTGAAGTTACAGCCTTGTAATCCTGGTTTTGAATCTGGTAGAGATGCCATACTTGAGGCAGATATGCTAGCAAATGGTGGTGCCAACCAATGTTTAATTTGGGAAGCATTTGCGCGAAGAGGATTAGGATTGTCTGCCTCACAAGGAAGCTCCAATAGCCTTAATGACCAAACAGAGGCCTTTGATGTTCCTCAGACTCCAGATTGTCTTTTAGATTCTGCAGATAGATCACTTTTACAAACAGGTATTATTTTATACCCAAATCCTGCCAAGCAGACCGTTCATATACGTGTCAACCAGGTATCTGGTGATGCAAATGTATCTATACTTGATATAAATGGAAGATTAATTGTTACCAAAGAAATTTCTCTTGATTCTACTGCCACTGTTGATGTTAGTCAATTCATCTCTGGGGTTTATCTAGTTCAAGTTACATCGAAAGATGGATTTATGTCAACAACTAAGTTAATTATCAAATAAACAAACAAATACATATAGACAACAAAGAGGCATTTGTTTTTGGCCTCTTTTTTTATGTGCAATAGGTAAGTAACCTTTGTTTTATTTTTTCTGAGGATATGCCCTCTAAATCTTGTAACTGGCTTACCCTTGCATGCTGTGGAAATTCATCCTTAACACCAAGTAGCTCCACTTTATTAGTGTAGTTGGTGCTTGCTTTATATTCCAAAACAGCGCTTCCAAACCCACCACTTACAACACCATCTTCTAAGGTTATTATAGTTGTGTAGTGTTCAAAAATTTCAGCAAGTAGTTTTACATCTAGCGGTTTTATAAAACACATATCATACACGCCCACTTGATTTTTTTGCGACTCTGAGTCAAGCAAATCTATCGCCTGTTGTGCATTTTGTACCATACCGCCAATGCATAAAAGAGCAATACTAGTGCCTTTTTTTAGTTCCTGTGCCTGGCCAATGGCTATTTTTTTAAAGGGCTGTTTCCAGTCTAATATACTGCCGCGCCCTCTTGGGTATCTTATGGCAATTGGCAAATCTAGACCTAGTTGTGCGGTGTATAAAATGTTGCGAAGTGCAATTGCATTGCTGGGTGCAGCAATAATAATATTTGGAATACACCTTAAAAATGCCATGTCAAAAATACCATGATGGGTTGCACCATCCTCTCCAACGATGCCAGCTCGGTCTAGGCAAAATATCACGGGGAGTTTTTGCAAGCATACATCGTGTATTACCTGGTCATAGGCACGTTGTAAAAAAGTTGAATAGATAGTACAAAAAACATGTAATCCTTGGCTGGCAAGCCCTGCAGATAGAGTAACGGCATGCTGTTCTGCAATGCCTACATCAAAAGCGCGCTTAGGAAAGGCCTCCATCATATATTTTAGGGAGCTTCCCGTTGGCATGGCTGGGGTAATACCTATGATCTTGTCATTATCTTTGGCTAGATCAACAAGAGTGTGCCCAAAGACATCTTGAAATTTTGGAGGGAGCTTGGCCGTATTGTTTTTTAACCTATCACCTGTTGCAGGGTTAAACTTACCTGGAGCATGGTAGGATACCTGATCTTCTTCTGCTTGTTTAAGCCCTTTTCCTTTCTTTGTGATAACATGCAGTATTTTTGGGCCTTTTTTATGTATAAGTTTTTCGAAAACAGCTATTAATTCACTGATATTGTGCCCATCTACAGCCCCTGTATAATCAAAATTTAATGCCTCAAAAATATTGTCTGTATCTGGGGCGCCGTCTAGAGTTACTTTGGTGAAATATTGTTTTAATGCTCCCACGCTAGGGTCTATACCAATAGCATTGTCATTTAAAATCACTAAGATGTTCGTATCTGTAACTCCTGCATGGTTTAGGGCCTCAAAGGCCATTCCACTGGCTATGGAGGCATCTCCTACTACAGCGATGTGTTGTCTTGTATTGTTATTTGCCAAACGGGCTGCAATAGCCATCCCCAAACTAGCAGATATTGCAGTACTACTGTGTCCTGTACCAAAACAGTCATAAATACTTTCTTCTATTTTTGGAAACCCACTAATGCCCTTTAAGGTTCTGTTGGTGTGAAAGATCTCTTTTCTTCCAGTGAGTATTTTATGGCCATAGGCTTGATGTCCTACATCCCAAATCAATTTGTCCTCTGGGGTATTAAAAAAGTAATGCAATGCAATAGTTAGCTCTACCACACCTAGTGAAGCCCCCAGGTGTCCTTCTTTTACAGCTACTATATTAATAATAAAATCTCTTAGCTCTTGGGCTAATTGGGGTAATTGATCTTTAGGAAGCGCTCTAAGATCTTTGGGAAATGATATGGTCTGTAATAGGTTTTTTGACACACTACAAAGATACTAGAATAAATACATCGTGCCCGCTTTGTTTTTGAAGTGAATATAAAATAATGTGCGGGATTATTTTTTTAGTGTATTAACTCAATTACCATTATTTTTAAGGCTAATAAAAGCTATTTTGATTACACCTCACGACGATATTTATTTTATGAAACGCGCCCTGCAAGAGGCGCAAGCCGCCTATGATAAGTCTGAAATTCCTATTGGTGCTGTCATTGTTGCAGATAATCAAATCATAGCAAGGGCACATAATTTAACCCAGACACTTAATGATGTTACAGCGCACGCAGAAATGCAAGCCATTACAGCGGCAGCAAATTTTTTGGGTGGCAAGTATTTACACAAATGCACCTTATATGTAACCATAGAACCCTGCCAAATGTGCGCAGGAGCTTTGTTTTGGAGTCAAATACCTAACATAATATATGGCGCTTCTGATTCCCAAAGAGGGTGTATTGCAATGAAAACGACTCTGCATCCTAAAACCAAAATACGTGGGGGGGTTCTTGCCAAAGAAGCTGCGGGTTTAATGCAGCAGTTTTTTGTCGAGAAAAGAAACCTTAACTAGAATAGTAAAACAAAAAAAACCTCGCTTTTGTAAAGCGAGGTTTGGTTTGCTAAAAAAGGATTATATAGCCGTTACTTGGGCAGCTACAGTTCCTTTTCTTCCTTCTTCTTCAACATATGTTACCTTATCACCTTCGTTAAGAGATGGCCCGTTAACTCCTGTGACGTGTACAAAAATATCTTGCCCAGTTTCATCATTTGTAATAAAACCAAACCCTTTAGATTCGTTAAAAAATTTTACTGTTCCTTCCATTTTTCAATTGTAATACATTAATAATATAACAAATGTATGGAAAAATAAATTTCAAATATAGTCTATAAACGGTTTTTTGATATTATAACGTATTGTTATTGGTGTATTTACGCATTTTCAAGATGTTTTCTTGGTTGAGCATATATTGCTTTACATCCTTTCCTTTCCAGCGGTAATAAACAAAAGTTGGCATCCAGACAAAGAATAAGGTTGTTACCCCCAAACCTATAAATAGTTGTGATGTAGCAAGATCTTCTTGACCAATATAAAAGCCATAACCTGCTAAAATAACTGCTGTAACAAAGAAAATATATAATAGTATACGCATGTGTTATTATTGTTGAAGGTCTAGTTTTAGGTGTAGCTCTGTAAGTTGAGTGTCATCTAGGGGGGCAGGGGCATCAATCATCACATCACGACCACTATTGTTTTTTGGAAAGGCTATAAAATCGCGAATGGTTTCTTGACCTCCAAGAATTGCAACTAGCCTATCTAGACCAAAAGCAATACCTCCATGAGGTGGCGCACCATATTCAAAGGCATCCATCAAAAATCCAAACTGTGCCTTGGCCTCTTGCTCACTAAAGCCTAAATGTTTTAACATAGTGGCTTGGGTTTGCTTGTCATGAATACGGATAGAACCTCCACCAATTTCATTTCCGTTTAATACTAGGTCATAGGCATTCGCTTTTACCTCTCCGGGGCTTGTTTCTAGAAGTTCCATCTGCCCAGGTTTTGGAGATGTAAAAGGATGGTGCATGGCATGGTAGTTTCCTGTTTGCTCATCTAGTTCTAACAGCGGGAAATCAACAACCCACAAGGGTGCAAACTCATCTGGCTTTCTGAGACCTAATCTTTCAGCCAGTTCCATACGAAGGGCACTTAATTGTGCGCGTACCTTATTGGTTTGACCAGAGAGCACACAAATTAAATCCCCAGGTTTTCCGCCAGTAGTTTCTGCCCATTTAGCTAAATCTTCTTGGTCATAAAACTTATCTACAGAAGATTTAAAGCTGCCATCGTCATTACAACGGCAATACACCATACCAAGGGCTCCTATTTGTGGCCGTCTTACCCAGTCAATTAATTTGTCAATTTCTTTTCGTGTAAAACTATTTGCTCCCGGGACGGCAATACCAACTACTAATTCTGCAGTGTTAAAGACGTTAAATTCTTTGTGTTTTACAACTTGGTTTAACTCTCCAAATTCCATTGCAAAACGTATGTCTGGTTTGTCATTTCCATACAAACGCATGGCATCATCGTACTGCATTCTTGGAAATGCCCCAACACTTACTCCATTTATTTCTTTTAGTAAATGGCGGGTCAATCCTTCAAAGGTGTTAAGAATATCTTCTTGTTCCACAAAAGCCATTTCACAATCTATTTGTGTAAACTCAGGCTGTCTATCTGCCCGTAAATCTTCATCTCTAAAGCATTTTACAATTTGGAAGTATTTGTCTAAACCTCCCACCATAAGTAGTTGCTTGAATGTTTGGGGTGATTGTGGTAATGCGTAAAATTGTCCTTGGTTCATTCTACTTGGCACAACAAAATCACGCGCACCCTCTGGCGTAGATTTAATCAAATAGGGTGTTTCTACATCTACAAACCCTTGTCCAGATAAGTAATTGCGTACTGCCATAGACACTTTGTGCCTAAAGATAAGATTTTCGCGCACTGGATTTCTTCTTATATCCAGATAGCGGTATTTCATGCGCAGGTCCTCTCCACCATCTGTAGTGTCTTCAATAGTAAAAGGAGGAGTGAGTGAGGCGTTAAGAATTATAACTTTTGAAACTAAAATTTCTATATCCCCCGTTGGCATGTTTGGGTTTTTAGATTCACGCTCTATTACAGTTCCCGAAATTTGAATAACAAACTCACGTCCAAGATTTTGAGCTTGCTGCATCATGGATTTTTGTGTGCGCTGGGCATCAAAAATAAGTTGCGTCACACCATAGCGATCTCGAAGGTCTACCCAAACCATAAATCCTTTGTCTCGAGTTTTTTGCACCCAACCTGCAAGTGTTACTTCTTGTCCTACGTTCTGTGCCCTTAGTTGGCCATTAGTATGTGTTCTGTACATGCGTGTTTGTTTTATATCTTTTAACAAAAGATGTATGCAAATTTAATAAGTTCTTTGATATTGACCCTCCTTTTAAGGTATTTATAGCAATGCCAAAAACAACAAAAAGAAATAATTAAAAATTAACATGTAAATTTCATGTTAATACAGCTTCTCTCTAGCTGTATACAGATGCAATCTTTTTCTCAGATGGGCAATAAAAGCAGTTAAAATAATGCTTTATAACTTACATAGCCATATATTTACATAGTAATTTTGGATTATAGTGTACCGTAAGAACCAAGATTAACCAATAGAAGTATTGGGCACGTATGCCAAAATGATGTTTTTTGTTTCTTACACGTAGTTTTCAATTATACAAAGTCGCCTGTAGCAGTACAGGCGACTTTTTTTAAAATACGGGTCCAATGTATTGAGGTTTCCTTTTTAACACCTTTTTATTGAAGTTTAGTTGGGTTTCGTTCCGCGATAAATACAGCAATTTTCATTTTGAGTCGAGTAGCAAAATAAAATAGGATGGGAACAATAATTAATGTCAAAAATGTGGCAATAATTAAACCATATATTACTGTCCAGGCTAAAGGCCCCCAGAAAATCACATTATCTCCTCCCATGTAAATATTAGCGTCAAAGTCACTAAATAAAGTAAAGAAATTTATATTTAAGCCAATGGCCAATGGTATGAGCCCTAAAACAGTAGTAATTGCTGTTAACAATACAGGGCGTAATCTTGCCTTACCTGCTTGTATGATACACTCTAGTAGGTCGTCTTTCTCTAGATATTTATTAGTGTCTAAATTCAGGGTGTTTTTCTTTCTATCGATAAGCAGCTGGGTATAATCTAACAAAACAACACCATTATTAACAACAATACCAGCAAGGGATATAATACCCATCATGGTCATGATAATAACAAATGGAGCTCCAGAAATCACAATGCCTCCAAAGACACCAATAAAGCTAAGGAATATAGCCATCATGATAATAAATGGTTTAGAGACAGAATTAAATTGAAAAATTAATATCAGAAAAATTAAGCCCAAGCCACTAAAAAAAGCGCCCATTAAAAAGGCCTGTTCTTTATTTTGTTTTTCTAGTTGCCCTGTGTAATCAATTTTTACACTATCTGGTATTCCTTCAATGTTAAGCATTTCATCTTTTACCAGTGCAACTGCAGCACCTGCATCTGTATATCCCGGAGATAATGCAGAATACAGCGTTACAATTCTTTTAGATTGTTTGTGCTTTATGGCACTAAACCCAGACTTGTTTTTTTGAGAGGCAACTGTTGACACAGGTATTTCACGCAGTTTTCCGGTGGCAGTTCTAAAGGTAATCGTTTGATTAAACAGGGCACTTGAGTTGTAACGGCTTGCCTTGTTAAAACGAATATATATATCATAATCTTCTCCGTCTTCTTTGTACACCCCTGCCTTGGCGCCAAATAAAGAGTTGCGCAATTGTTGGCCTATTTGCCCAGCATTGACTCCTAACTCTCCTGCTTTTTCTCTGTCAATGATCACCTGCATTGCTGGTTTGTCTTTGTTGACATCTATCTTTAGCTCATCTATAGCAGCTATGTTTTTGGTGTTTAAAAAAGCACGCATTTTTTCTGCAGCAGTGATTAGCTCATTATAGTCATTGCCAGAGAGCTCTATGTTTACTGGTGCTCCTTGCGGTGGTCCATTAGAGTCTTTCTCTACAGAGATGATAATGCCGGGATAAATACCCTTTAAATCTTCTTGTACTTTTTTGCGCAATACCTCACTGTCTTCTCCACGGCGGTATTTATACTCTCTCATGGAGGCTGTTATTTTTCCTTTATGAGGCATTTCTGCTGCAGACCCGCCATCCGTTTGGGGGTTTCCTGCACCTTCTCCAACCTGAGATACGGCACTCTCTACCAAATAATTAAATCCTCCATCTGTGTACTGATCACTATTTATAGTATTGTATACACGCTTTTCAATTTCTTTGGTAATCGCATTTGTTTTTTCAATTGAAGTTCCTTGGGGATATTCTAGATATACTATAATTTGATTGGGTGTGTTGTCTGGAAAAAATTCAATTTTTGTTCTTTGGTTTGAAACTGAAATTCCAAATGCTGCAAAAGCTCCAAATAGCATTACAAAAGTAAATCCAATAATAAAATAAGGTCTTGCACCTTTAAAGGCTATTGTTAGGTTTTTTTTGTACCAATTCTCTAATCTAGTAAGGACCTTGGTCTGAAATGTGTTGGCAAGTTTGCGCAGGATTAAACGATACACCCACAACATAATGGCAGTAAATATCATTAGGCTTCCAAGACCGCTATAAGCGCCTCCAAATGCCATAATAAATGTTCCAATACCCACCATAATTGCTGAAATGGCAATAATATTTTTTAAAGGCATGTCTTTGTCTTGGATAGACATAAACTGAGACACCAGCACCGAGTTAAAGAATATGGCAACAAATAACGAGGACCCTAACACCACAGACAGCGTGATAGGGAAGTAAATCATAAATTGCCCCATTAGCCCCGGCCATAGCCCTAGGGGTATAAATGCAGCGACTGTTGTTGCTGTAGAAATAATAATAGGAAATGCAATTTCTCCAATTCCTTTTTTAGCAGCATCTAAACGGCTAAGACCTTCTTCGTCCATTAACCGGTATACGTTTTCTACAACTACAATACCATTATCAACCAACATACCAAGGCCCATTATGAGTCCAAAAAGAATCATGGTATTTAATGTGTATCCCATCCAACCCAATATCATTAACGACATAAACATAGACATGGGTATTGCAAAACCAACAAATAGCGCATTTTTAAAACCAAGGAAAAACATCAATACCGTTACCACCAAGATGATTCCGAAAATAATATTATTCACCAAATCATCTACCTGTCCAATTGTTTTTGATGATTGATCATTGGTGATGTTTACCTGCAGGTTTGATGGAAACACATTGGCCTGTGTTTGTGCCACAATTTTTTCTATTTTTTCGGCCGCAGCAACCATGTTTTTACCAGATCTTTTCTTAACATCTAGCATAACCACTTGGTTACCGTATTCTCTGGCAAAGGTGGTTCTGTCTTTCTCCTTAAAACTTACAGTAGCCACATCTTTTAGATAGACTATGTCTCCATTTTCTGACTTTACAACAAAATTTTCTAATTCTTTGGGGTTTTCTATTTCGCCTAAAATTCTGATGGTTCTGCGCTGTCCGCTGGTTTTAAAATTACCTGCAGACATGGTGGTGTTACCATTAGATACGGCACCTTGAATATCACTAAAACTAACAGAAGAGGCCATCATTTTATAAATGTCTACAGCAACTTCTACTTCTTTTTCTTGAGCTCCACGAATATCAACTTGCTTTATTTCTTCTAGATTTTCAATTTCATCTTGTAGGTATTCTGCAAATTCTTTTAATTTTTCTACTGGATAATCACCCGAAATATTGATGTTTAAAATGGGCATTTCTTCGCTCATACTGAGCTCAAAAATAGTAGGCTCTACTTTTGCGCCATTAAAAGTAGGCCAATCCTCATTGGAGGTTTGGGTGTCTATCTCATCTTTAACTTTTTGTTTTGCTTGGTCTACAGAAATACCTTCATCAAACTCAACTATTACCATAGAGTAATCTTCTTGGGAGGTGGAGGTTATTTCTACTACATTGCTTACTGTTTTTAATTTATCCTCTAATGGGTCTGTGATAAGTTTTTCAATGTCCTCTGCGGTATTTCCAGGATACACAGAGCTAATGTAAATTTTTGTTTCTCTAATTTCTGGGAAGTTTTCACGCGGCATATTATTGTATGCGCTTGATCCTAAAAATAACACCAATACCATTGCCATATAAATGGTTGTTTTGTTATTAATGGCCCAAGATGAAAGTTTAAACTCTTTCTCGGTATTTTTTTTATGCTTTGCCATAGTTATTACAAATTAGTAGGTAATGATTTTTACTGGCTGCTCATCTTTTACGCTACGAGCTCCCTCTTCAATAATTTGATCTCCGTCCTTCAGGCCAGACAAGACCTCGATGCTATTTCCTTGTTTTTTTCCTGTTTCAATAATCACACGACTAGCCACCGCTTTGTCTTGATTTATTTGTTTTAAGATATAGATATATTGTTCTCCCTGTGCATTTTCTGAAATAATACTTTGTGGTATTACAATAGCATTTTTGTTTGTGTAGTCGTTAATTTTTAATCGTGCAGTTAAATTTGGCTTGATATTGTTTTTCCTATTTTTTAGGTCTATTTCTGCCTTAAATGTCCTGTTGTTGGGATTTATAAAACTTCCTGTTTGGCTTATTGTTGTATCGAAGGTTTCTCCTAGTACTGCAAAGGAAACCTCAACTTGTTTTCCTACTGTGACACTGGTTATATATGTTTCTGGCACATCAGCCTTCACGTACATATTCTCTAAACTCACAATTCTAAATATTGCTGTTAGTCCCGTGGCTACTACATTTCCTTTCTCTGTAATAATATCATCAATAGTACCAGAGAAGGGAGCCTTAATACTTGCTTTGGCTACTTGTTGTTGCATAGCGTTAACTGCTTTTACTTGTCCATCATAGGCCGTCTTAGCCTGTAGGTATTGTATTTCGCTACCAATGTTTTGATTCCATAGGCGCTCCTGTCTCTCAAAAGTTGTTTTGGCAAGTGCCTTCTGTACCTGCATTTGGGCCAATGATTGGCTCATACCACCATCATCTATAGTGGCAAGAAGCTGTCCTTTTTTCACGCGTTGGCCTTTTTTTACATGTACGTTCTTTAAGATACCACCCATTTCTGGGGTGATTAGAATGTTTTGGTCTGTTTCTACACTTCCTTGCAATTCAACATAATGCTTGAAAACCGTCTTACTTGCTGCAAAAGAGGTTATTAAAGGCATGTTTTTTTCTGGATTTAATGCTGTCAGAGCCTTATCTAAGGCTTTTATTTGGCTGTTTGCTTCTTGCTGCTGTAGTACTATTTTGTCACGTCTTTTTTGAATTGCATCCACATTTTCAGAAGCAATTATCTCTTGGGTTGTTTCTTGTTTTTGGTCTGCGCAGCCTGTAAGTAAAATTGTTATGGCCAGTAGTGTAATTATATTTTTCATAATTGATTGTATTGCTTTTTGATCTTAGTATTTGTTTTTAATCTCTTCTACAGACATCCTTAAATTTGGGGTATTTAAAACCGTTTCCATTTCTGCTTTGGCATTTATTATTTCTACCATAGCATTCAAGTGTTGTTGTTGTACCCTAAATAATTGGCTTTGAGCTTGTCTTAAATCAAAACTTGTTGCCAAACCTTCTTTAAATTTTACCTGATTTTTATGTTCAATGCTTCTAGCCAAGACAAGGTTTTTTTGAGTGTTTTGATAACGCTCTAGACTATACTGATAGTTGCTTTTTGCTCTTTCAAAGTCTAGTTTTACACGCTGGATTGTTTGATCAAAATCTGTTTTTGCTTGATCTAGGGCTATTTTTGCTTGTTGGTTTCTAGCATTTCTCAAGCCACTAGAGAAAACCGGAACATTTAAAGTTATTCCAAAAGCAGAAGATTGATACCAGTTTTGATTACTACTGAAAAAATCAAACTGATTTCCAAAGCCTGTACTCCCATAATCGATAAAACCATTTAAAGAAGGCATGCCTTGGCTTTGTTCAAGTTTTAATTCTATCACGCGCTGGTTGGTGAGGTTTTCTGCAAGTTTATAGTCCAGGTTTTTTTCGATTTCCAAGGTGTTGTCCAAAAGGACCAAAGAAATATTATCAGCGGTGAGCCCTTCAAGGGTATTGGTTAACACCACTTTTTTATCTACACTAATACCTAAGGTTAGATTTAATAATTGTTTTGCAATATTAAAAGACCTTTGTGCATTACTTAATTGTGTTTTCTCATCCAATAGTGTAATCTCTAACTGCTGTATAGCTTGTTGTTCTATAAGGCCGTTTTCATAGACCTTTGTTGCCTCAAAGAGGTTTTCTTCTACATTAGCAATGTTGTTTTTTGTAATCGTTATAAACGCATCTGCCACTAGCACATTTGCATAGGCCTCGATAACTTGTTTTCTTACCTCTAGGTTTGTTTTTTCGTTTAAATTTTCATTAAAACTAAGGAGCGATTTTACACCTTCAAGTGCAAACAAGTAGCTTCCGTCAAAAATAAGTTGGGTAAGGGTGGCAGAGGCTCCTAAATTTTGTTTTGTCCCGAAAACTATAGGAACAAAACCCTCAGGCGCAATGGGTGTCCCCGTGGCTTGTATACCAAAAAACTCCTCAACGGTGTTTATCACACTGGTAGTGTTGTCAAAGGCTGCAGCAGGCAGTAATGAAACTCGTTGGCTTAGGTTATTTTGGTAAGAAAAATTAGCATCTATTTGTGGCAGCCCCATTGCTGTGGCTTCCCATTTTCTTTTTAACACCTTAGAGATCTCTCTTCTAGAATTAATGGTTGCATAACTACTATCAATTGCAAATGAGATGGCCTGTTGTAAAGAAAAAGAGTAGGATTTGTCTTGGGCAAATCCCTGTAGGCTTACTAGAGCGCATAGTATAATGATGTGTTTTTTCATTAGTCTTGGTTTGATTGTATCAGTTGGTTTAATATGTTTCTTCCCTTTGGCGTAACAATGCCTCTAAGGTGATATTCTAGGTACATTTCATAGAGGGTTTCTCCCTCATACATGGTGTGTGGGAATAGCGACTCTTCTTTAATGCCAGTAATTCCGTTAAAATATATTCTGGCTACAAATTGCACTTCAATATTTTTACGATATAGGTCCTGGTCTAAACCTTTGTTGAGGTTTTTAACAACACATTGTTGCATATATCCAAATTGGCGTTTTTTTATATTATCATAAATAGAAGGGTAGTATTTTTGAAGTTGGTACCATGGAGATGCTTTTTCTTTCTGCATGTATTGCATCACTCTCTTTTTAATGGCGTATAATTCCTCAATCGGGTTTTGTCCCAAATCACAAATAGCATCAATATCTTCGCACACTACTTCAAATACATGGTCAGTAACAACTGCTACAACTGTCTCTTTGTTACTAAAATGGGTGTAAATGGTTTTTTTAGAAATACCCATTTCTTTTGCAATGTCATCCATAGTAACACTCTTGAAACCAAGTTTCATGAAGAGTTCTGTAGCCTTAAGGATGATATTTTTTTTCATAATGCGATGGCAAATATACAAGGAAACTTCAGATACAAAAAAAGTTTCCATGGTTTAATCTTTTTTTAACACCTCATATTCTCTTTTTTAAAATGGGGTATCTTTTGTTAAAACCAGGTCATAAAAGATTGCGAACATCTCCCATTAATATCCAGTTAATCCTTATTTTTGAGGAAATTTTACAACATGGATATTTCAAAATATAGTGATGCCTTAGTTGCGCACCTGGCCAACAAGGTTGCAATAAAAGAGCCTGCATCATTGTATGAGCCTATCAAGTATATTCTTACTCTAGGAGGCAAGCGCTTGAGGCCAGTATTAACACTTATGAGTGCAGATTTTTTTGGAGGAAATTACAAACAGGCCCTTGATGCCTCTCTTGCCGTAGAAATGTTTCATAATTTCTCGCTAGTTCATGATGATATTATGGACAATGCACCACTTAGAAGAGGCCACCAAACAGTACATGAGAAATGGGATGTCAATACGGGTATTTTATCCGGAGATGCCATGCTAATTTTAGCCTACCAACTTTTTGAAACCTACAGGCCAAAAGTGTTCACTCAATTGGCCGTTTTGTTTAGCAAGACAGCTCTAGAGGTTTGTGAGGGCCAGCAATATGATGTAGATTTTGAAACAAGAAATGATGTTACCATTTCTGAGTATATTAAAATGATTGAATACAAAACGGCGGTTTTAATTGGCGCTTCTTTACAAATGGGTGCTATTATTGCCAATGCATCAGCGTCTTGCCAAGAAAAAATATATGCTTTTGGAAAAAATTTAGGCATCGCATTTCAATTACAGGATGACTACTTAGATGCCTTTGGAAACCCCTTGACTTTTGGAAAACAAGTAGGAGGTGATATTATAGCCAATAAAAAAACATTTCTCTATTTAACGGCCTTACAAAAAAGCACTCCTTCTGGGGCCCAAGAATTATCTTCATTGTTTGCTACTATGCCCAAAGATCCTTCAGAGAAAATAACAGCTGTAAAAGAAATATTTGTCTGCTCAGGAGCTGCAAAAGCAACCGAAGATGAAATAGCTAGATATACAAACACATCTATATCATTATTACAAGACATTAAAATTTCACAGCAACACAAAGACACTTTAAAGAGCTTTGCAGATTATTTAATGAATAGAAACGTCTAGGTTTTTCTCTAGATAAAAATTCTTACAAAAGGAAAATACTTGCATTATAAAGTTAAAATTACTTGTTATTTTTTGATGGGTCATCATTAGAGATCGCTTATGACAATTAGTACCATAAATATACGATTTCCAAAGATGTATTTTTAGGTATTTGTTGTATTTTTGCCTTGTTTTAAAACATCGCAGGATTCCAATTATGGATAAATATTCTTTTCTAAATGCAATTCATCCCGAGCAAATTTCGGAACTATATTCTACGTACTTAAAAACTCCAGATATTGTAGAGCCTAGTTGGCGTGCTTTTTTTCAAGGGTTTGACTTTGGTATAGAAAGCGGTAGTGTTGCAGAAGGGCTTGGTATTACGGATGCAGATACCGTTCCCCAGGATGTATTAAATGAGTTTAAGGTTATAAAACTTATTGATGGCTACAGAACACGCGGGCACCTGTTTACCAAAACAAACCCAGTTAGAGAGAGAAGAAAATACCAACCAACCTTAGGGCTTGAAAATTTTGGCCTACAAGAATCTGACCTTCAAACAGAATTTGAAGCAGGGTCCATTATAGGGCTTGGTAAAACAACCCTAGCAGTAATTGTAAGTCATCTTGAGGCTATTTATTGTAATTCTATTGGAGTTGAGTATATGTACATACGCAACCCAGAAGAAATTAAATGGATACAAAATTGGATTAACACCAATGACAATGCTCCTACCTATTCTACCGAGCAACAAAAACACATACTAAAAAAATTAAATCAAGCACTTTCTTTTGAAACCTTTCTGCACTCAAAGTATGTAGGCCAGAAGCGTTTTTCTATAGAAGGAGTTGATGCGCTGATTCCAGGGCTTGATACCCTAATGGAAAGGGGAGCAGAAAAAGGTGTAGAACAATTTGTGGTAGGAATGGCCCATAGAGGCCGTCTTAATGTCTTGACGAATATCTTCGGAAAATCTCCCGAGGATATATTTAGTGAGTTTGACTCTAAAGAATACGATGAGGCAGAACTCTTTGATGGAGATGTTAAGTACCACATGGGCTGGACAAGTTTTAGAAAAACAGATGGTGGTAAACAAGTACGTATGGACTTGGCACCAAACCCTTCTCACCTGGAAGCAGTGAATGCTGTGGTTGGTGGTATTTCTAGAGCAAAAATAGACACAAAACTAAATGGAGATGCCTCCAAAATATTGCCTATTTTAATTCACGGTGATGCCGCAGTAGCCGGGCAGGGTGTTGTGTATGAATTTATTCAAATGGCGCAACTCGATGGCTACAAAACTGGAGGAACCATTCATATTGTGGCAAACAATCAAGTTGGTTTTACCACCAACTATTTAGACGCGCGTTCTTCTACCTATTGTACAGATATTGCAAAAGTAACCTTGTCTCCGGTATTGCATGTAAATGCTGATGATGTCGAGGCGGTTTGCCATGCCTTTAGCTTTGCGCTAGATTTTAGACTTGAGTTTGGGCGTGATGTATTTTTAGATATTTTAGGGTATAGAAAGTATGGACACAATGAGGGAGATGAACCCCGTTTTACCCAGCCTAAATTGTATAAGGCAATTGCAAAACATCAAAACCCTAGAGATATTTACGCTGCAAAATTAGTCCAACAAAATTGTATTGATGCCGGATATGTAAAAAAACTAGAGCAACAATACAAAGACGAGCTCGAAGATGATCTGCAGGCGTCTCGAAAAAAAGACAAGACTGTTATTACCAAAATACTAGCCGATGATTGGGAAGGATATACCCTTGGCAGAAAGGAAGCTATCCTAGCTCCTACAGACACAACATTTGCTTTAAAAAACCTAGACAAACTAGCCGAGGGGATTACAAAATTACCTGCAGACAAAAATTTTATGCGTAAAATAGAGCGCATTATTGCAGATAGAAATAAACAATATACCCAGCACAATAGCTTAGACTGGGCAATGGGAGAGCTGTTGGCTTATGCTTCTTTAATGGAAGAAGGGTTTGATGTTAGAATCTCTGGTCAAGATGTAGAGCGCGGTACCTTCTCTCACAGGCATGCAGTTATAAAAACAGAAGAAGAAGGGGAGCGTATCAATCTTCATAACAAACTTGATTTACAAGGTAAAATGCATATCTACAATTCACTACTCTCTGAGTACGCTGTTGTAGGTTTTGATTATGGCTATGCTATGGCAAGCCCTAAAACATTAACCATTTGGGAAGCACAGTTTGGAGACTTCTCAAACGGAGCGCAAATTATGTTAGATCAATACATATCTGCAGCAGAAAGTAAGTGGAAAACACAAAACGGTCTTGTGATGTTGTTGCCTCATGGATATGAAGCGCAAGGATCTGAGCACTCAAGTGCGCGAATGGAGCGTTATTTGCAATTGTGTTCTCGTGATAATTTAATTTTGGCAGATGTTACCACCCCTGCAAACTTTTTTCACCTATTGCGCAGGCAAATGAAATGGAATTTCAGAAAACCACTGATTGTATTTACACCTAAGAGTTTGTTACGTCATCCTTTAGTGGTGTCTACAAAAGAAGAATTGGCCTCAGGAAGTTTCCAAGAAGTTATTGATGATCTCCAGGTAGCTAAAAAAAGTGTTACTTCTTTAGTATTTTGCACAGGAAAGTTTTACTATGACCTTCTTGAGCGAAGAACACAAGACAAAAGAGAAGATATAGCCATAGTGCGCATAGAGCAGTTGTTTCCATTGCCAACAGAGCAGTTGGAGGCTATTATTGCTACATATATTAATGCCAAAGAATATGTTTGGGCACAAGAAGAGCCAAAAAACATGGGCGCTTGGGGATTCATGTTAATGAATTTTGATAGCGTACCCCTGCGCCTTGCCTCCAGAAGAGTGTATAGCTCTCCTGCAGCAGGAAGTAGTACACGCTCTAAGGCAAGACATAAAGAAGTAATTGACAGTGTTTTTCAAACACCAAAAAATAAGCCATTGCCAAGAAAAAATTAGCATTAATTTTTCTGAACTTTGAGTATATTAAAACAGAATTAAGTATTAAAATTTTGGCGCGAGTCGAAACCATAACAGACATACTATGTTAGAAATGAAAGTTCCTTCACCGGGAGAATCTATTACCGAAGTAGAAATAGCTCAATGGCTAGTTCAAGACGGAGATTATGTAGAGAAAGATCAAGCAATTGCTGAGGTTGATAGTGACAAGGCAACACTAGAACTTCCAGCAGAGGCAAGTGGTGTCATTACTTTAAAAGCAGAAGAAGGTGATGCGGTTGCCGTTGGAGCTGTAGTTTGTTTAATTGACACAACTGCTGCTAGGCCAGAAGGTACTTCAGCCACTACAGATTCTCCAAGTAAAGAGAAACAGCCTGCAAAAGATACTGCAATACAAACACCACCGACCACAAAAGAGTCTTATGCGACAGGCACTCCATCTCCTGCGGCTAAAAAGATTTTGGATGAAAAATCAATTACATCCACAAGTGTTTCTGGAACGGGAAGAGATGGTCGTATTACAAAGCATGATGCTCTCAATGCAGTTCCATCTATGGGATCTGTTGGTTCTAAAATTAGAGGTGAGTCTAGAACAAAACTTTCTATGTTGCGCAGAAAAGTAGCAGAACGTTTGGTGGAGGCTAAAAACACAACGGCTATGCTGACCACCTTTAATGAGGTTGATATGGGGCCAATATTTGCCCTTAGAAAAGAGTACAAAGAAACCTTTAAAGCAAAACATGGTGTTGGCCTAGGGTTTATGTCTTTCTTTACACTTGCAGTGGTTCGTGCCCTAGAATTATATCCATCTGTAAACAGTATGATTGATGGTAAGGAAATGCTTACCTATGATTATAAAGACATCTCTATAGCCGTATCTGGCCCAAAAGGGCTGATGGTGCCTGTGATAAGAAACGCAGAAAATTTAACCTTTAGAGGTGTTGAGGCTGAAGTGAAAAGACTGGCAATTCGTGCTCGTGATGGGCAAATTACCGTAGATGAAATGACAGGCGGAACATTTACCATTTCTAATGGAGGTGTTTTTGGAAGCATGCTTTCTACTCCTATTATTAACCCTCCGCAATCTGGTATTTTAGGAATGCACAATATCGTAGAGCGTCCTGTGGTTAAAGAAGGAGCTGTTGTTATTGCTCCTATTATGTATGTAGCACTTAGTTATGACCACCGCATTATAGACGGTAAAGAATCTGTAGGTTTCTTGGTAGCTGTTAAAGAGGCCCTTGAAAACCCAACAGAGTTATTGATGCACTCAGATGTTGAAAAAGCCCTAGAGCTTTAACATAAAACATTCTAAATAAATAAGGCTCATACAATGTATGGGCCTTATTTATATACTAAGCTGTTGATACAGGTATTTAAAACAACTTATTTGAGATACATGCAATTGCGGCCATAGTCTATTACGGCGCTGTGTTTTTTTAAATAATCTGCCCCTAGAATGCCGTGAACTATTGTAGGATCTACCTTAGAGATCGCTTTTTTAACATGAGACAAATCAAACAATACAAAAGAGATGTTTTTTGTGAGACACCCCTCTAGTTCCAGAACATTGTTTAAGGCAAGTGCTGTTTTCATGTTTGAGTCTCCGGCGCCGGCTGCAATTACATCACTTTTTTTTTGGGTAAGATTAAAAATGTCAGCATGTTCAAACCCAATACAGCTTGATGAGGCCCCAGTATCTATAATAAAAACACCTTTTTTTTTATTTAGTTTGACCCGGCAGGTATAATGGCCGGTGGTCATTTTACGTAATACAATTCTTTGAAAACCTTTCGCTTCTAATAAATTTCTTAACTGCACGGTATTTTTTTAACAAATATAGCAAACAAAATAGCTAGCTTTGCAATCATGTTAACAGACACACATACACACTTATACAGCGAGGCCTTTGATCTGGATAGAGACACTGTTATGCAACAGGCAAAGGATAGTGGAGTTTCACGGTTTTTTATTCCTGCTATAGATTCAAGCTATGCACAAGCCATGTATGATTTAGAAGCTTCGTATCCAGATTGTGTACATTTAATGATGGGGTTGCACCCAACATCTGTGAAGGAAAATTATAAAGAAGAATTAGCTTTTGTTACAAAAGCTCTTGAAGCGCGAAGTTTTGTTGCCATTGGTGAGATCGGTATTGATTTGTATTGGGATACCAGTACCTTAGCAATACAAAGAGAAGCTTTTGTTTTTCAAATCAGGTTAGCCAAAAAGTATAAATTACCTATCGTTATTCATTGCAGAGATGCCTTTGACCAAGTTTTTGAAGTATTAGAGCAAGAAAAAGGCGATGATTTGTTTGGGATATTTCATTGCTTTACCGGCAGCTTGGCCCAAGCAAAACAGGCAATTGGATATAACATGAAACTGGGTATTGGTGGAGTTATCACCTTTAAAAACGGTAAGATTGATCAGTTTCTCAATCAAATTGACATAAAACACATTGTTTTAGAAACAGATGCGCCGTATCTTTCACCTGTCCCTTATAGAGGCAAAAGAAACCAAAGCAGTTACCTATCTTTGATTGCCAGTAAAGTTAGTGCCTTGTATGATATTTCTGAAGCACAAGTAGCAGCAATAACCACAGCAAATGCGGCTGCAATATTTAAGATTTAAAACACCTATTATATTATGACTACCCAAAAAAGCACCATTTTATTAATCTATACCGGCGGTACCATTGGTATGATAAAAGATTCTGAAACAGGTAGTCTTAAAAGTTTCAATTTTAATGACTTGCTCAAACACATACCTGAGCTTAATTTGTTGGATTGTTCCATAGCCACTCACAGCTTTGAGGCGCCCATAGATAGCTCAAATATGGCCCCTGTATATTGGGAACAATTAGTAAGCATTATTGAAAACCAGTATGATCATTTTGATGGTTTTGTAGTCTTGCATGGCAGTGATACTATGTCTTACACTGCCTCTGCAGTAAGTTTTATGTTAGAGAACCTGGCTAAGCCAGTTATTTTTACTGGATCTCAACTACCTATTGGAGATTTACGCACTGATGCAAAAGAAAACTTGATTACTTCCATTCAGTTAGCGGCTTTAAAACAAGATAATACCTCTGTTATTAAAGAGGTTGGTCTGTATTTTGAATATAAATTGTACAGAGCCAACCGTACCACTAAGATTAACGCAGAGCATTTTGAAGCTTTTGCCTCTTTAAATTATCCTGCATTGGCTCAAAGTGGTGTAAACCTCTCTATAGATTATAACGCCTTACTTATACCCGAGGATAAACCTTTGTTGGTCCATAAAGCATTGGAGTCAAAAATACTGCTGGTTAAAATGTTTCCAGGAATTACCCAGCAAATGGTAACCCATCTATTTAATGTAGATATGTTTAAGGGGCTTGTTATAGAAACCTATGGTAGCGGAAATCTTACAACCCAAGGTTGGTTTATTGCTGCCTTAAAAAAAGTTGTTGACTCTGGGGTTCCCGTTGTTAATGTAACCCAGTGCTCTGGGGGAAGTGTTGAAATGGGCCTTTATGAAACTAGTGCCGAACTAAAAAACATGGGTGTAATAAGTGGCAAGGATATCACAACGGAGGCAGCACTTACAAAATTAATGTATTTGCTTGCCCTGGAGGATCCTCGAAAAGACTTTAAAACCATCTTTGAGACTCCCCTAAGAGGAGAAATGAGTTAATATTTCAATTAAATTGTGCCTTGTGAAATATAAAAAATTGTTTCTTTGCACAAAAAAATAGAGAGGTGGCCGAGTGGCTTAAGGCGCACGCTTGGAAAGCGTGTATACGGTAACGTATCGAGGGTTCGAATCCCTTCCTCTCTGCAAGGTTATATCTAATAATGTCGATGTATTTTTAAGATTCGCTAAGGCCTTTTTGCTTTTTTAAAAGCCTTTGTTGTTTATACTAATATAGACAAGGGTTTAAAAAAGAGGTTTATCTTAATTATTGGTACAGAAATTGATGTTGTTTGCATAGAATAGTACACCTTGTATTTTAGTAAATAGTTAGTAATTAGAGCAAATGAAAAGCTAAGGCTTACTAATCAAGATAAAATACAATTGCAACCTTAAAATTCTTGTTTTTTACACAATAATTTTTATATCTTTAAAACCTAAATTTAACTAAAAATTAAAATTAAACTTTAAGTCTATACCAATGAAAAAATTATTTTCTATTATGGCAATTGCCGCACTTGTTTTTGCGGGATCTTTAACAGCAAACGCTGCAGCGCCAACAACTTCAACCTCACTAACAGCAGCATCTGCCGTAACTCTTGTGCAAGATGATGCAGCCCAGGAGGTAGATAGCAGAACATGGCACCAGAAACTAAAAGAACGTTTCATTCAAGGGGGTCCTGGTTTTATGGGTATTGTACTCGTATGTTTAATATTGGGTCTTGCTATGGCAATTGAAAGAATTATATTTCTAAACCTTTCTACTACAGACACTCAAAAATTAGCTGAGGGTGTAGAAGAGGCGCTTAAAAGTGGTGGTGTAGAAGCTGCAAAAGAAGTGTGTAGAAACACTAAAGGACCTGTGGCATCTATCTATTATCAAGGATTAGAGCGTGCAGACGAGAGTATTGAAGCTGCAGAGAAAGCGGTTGTAGCTTATGGAGGTGTACAGATGGGACAACTAGAGAAGAATGTTTCTTGGGTTTCACTGTTTATCGCATTGGCTCCTATGCTTGGTTTCATGGGTACTGTAATTGGTATGATTACAGCCTTTGATAAAATTGAAGCAGCTGGAGACATGAATCCTTCACTTGTAGCAGGTGGTATTAAAGTAGCCCTACTAACAACAGTATTTGGACTTGTTGTAGCAATTATTCTTCAAATATTTTACAATTACATTATTGCAAAAATTGACAGTATTGTAAACTCTATGGAAGACGCGTCAATTACACTAATTGATATGTTGATTGACTACAAAAACAAAAAATAATCTTTAAAAGAACCAAACAATGGGTTTACATAAAATTTCTAAAATAGTAGCTTTAGTTCTTGGCGTGGCTGGTGTCCTTTTATGGGGGATGTTGATGATAAAAGGAGATAAAGCTGTAATAGCTAGTGGGGGAGAGGGTCTAGATTCTTTTCTTTATGTAGCGTATTTAACTTTTGCACTATTACTCATAACTGTTGTAGTTTTTGTTGTTAAAGGTATACTAGGGGGTGATGTTAAAAAGACACTTATGTCTGTGGGTTCATTTTTGCTCATATTTGTTATTTCTTATGTAATGGCCGATGGAGTAGAATCCTTCACTAAAGACGGAGAGTTAGTAACAGCTCAAGCCTCAAGATATATAGGTGCCGGGCTCTACACCTTTTACATTTTGTCTGTGGTAGCAGTTGTTGCAATGGCATTTAGTGGAGTAAAAAAATTAACAAAACGATAGTATGGGAAGAAGAGCAACACCAGAGGTGAATGCTGGTTCTATGGCAGATATTGCATTTCTATTGCTTATCTTTTTTCTGGTAACAACTACCATAGAAAAAGACAAAGGGATTGCACGTCAATTACCGCCAAAACAAGACGAACAACCTCCAGTAGATATTAAAGAAAAGAACATTTTTGTTGTTACTGTAAATAAAGAAGATCAAATTCTTGCAGACAACGAGCTAATGGACATTCAAGATATTAGACAAGCGGCTATCTCTTTTTTAGATAATGGTGGAGATGGTTCTTGTAACTACTGTAAAGGCGAAAAAGATCCTACCTCCTCAGACAATCCAGAGAAAGCTATTATCACGGTAAAGAGTGATAGAGAGACCTCTTACAAGACCTATATTCAGGTTCAAAATGAACTCGTAGCTGCATATAACTTCTTGCGAAACAGAGAATCTGAGCGTTTGTTTGGTTTTGAGTTTACGAAAGTAAAAAGCGCTATAGCAACTGGTGACTTTAAAGGTAATGAAGAAAGAGCTCAAGCAAAACTAAAAGAAATTCAAGCGCTTTTTCCGATGAAATTATCTGAAGCAGAAGCAAAAAAATCTCAATAATAAAAAACAGTTTTATGTCTAAGTTTAATAAGAAAAAAGGCGGAGAATTGCCTGCAGTAAATACAGCATCCCTTCCAGATATTGTATTTATGTTATTGTTTTTCTTTATGGTTGTTACTGTATTGAGAAAAGATAATATGCTGGTGCAACAAAAACTACCTAAGGCAGATCAAGTTGAAAAACTAAAGAAAGACCGTTCTGTTTTTATTTATGCTGGAAAACCAAGTTCTCGATATAAAGAAAAATTTGGTACCGAAGGGAAAATACAAATAGGAGATAAGTATACAGATATTAATTCTCTAGAATTTGCTTTATCTGAGGCAAGAACCAAATTAATACCGGAACTTCAAGGGAAGGTTGTTGTTGGTTTAAAGGTCGATGAGCAAACCAACGTTGGGTTGCTTCAAGATGTAAAAGAAAAACTACGAGATCTAAATATGGTTAAAATTATTTACATCACCGCACCAGGTAACGACGTGCAACAGTAACTAATTATCACAATACTAGTATAAACGCCTTTTCTAAAAATAGAATAGGCGTTTTTTTATTTTAAAGGCTTCTAAAATTCGATTATATTTAGCCTATGGGTTATAAGTGCTATTTTATCTGTTGTTTTTTTTGTGTGAGCGCACTCTTTGCCCAAAACGAAATTACCTCAGATTCTTTGGATACAAAATATAGAGAAGATCAATTTTATTTTGGTATAACATACAATGCCCTTGTTGATACACCAGAGATGGTTGACTCTCGTGGCCTAACCGCTTCTGTACACCTTGGTTTTATGAGAGATATGCCTATCAATAGGCGCAGAAACCTATCTCTAGCCATTGGTCTTGGCGCCTCTTTTGATGAGTATGGCTCAACACTCTTTATAGGAGAAGATCAAGCAAATCAAACTATATTCACCTCCTTAAGTGATAATAATGTTACTTATGATGTCAATAGATTTAGCAGCTCAAGTATAGAAATTCCTCTAGAATTTCGATGGCGCTCCTCTAGTGCACAAAACTATAAGTTTTGGCGTTTTTATGCTGGTTTGCGGCTAGGATATGCGTATTGGTATAAATCTTCTTTTAAACAAGATGGCAATACCGTGATACAAACAGACATTCCTGAGTTTAATAACATGCGCCTTGGATCCACCCTAAGTGTTGGATACAATACAGTAAATTTTTACGCCTATTATGGCATTACCCCTTTATTTGATAATGCAATTACAACCAATGGTACGCCAATAGATATGAGCACTTTAAAGCTAGGGCTTTTGTTTTTCTTTCTCTAAATAAAACCTCGTCGGGTTTTTTTAGACCCAAAAACCAAACAGTAAAAACTGTGGTAGTGCTCCAATTAAAAACCCAAAGCACAATTCTAACAGAGTGTGAGACTTTGTATGAAGCCTAGAGCTTGCAACCAATCCATTTGTAATACATAAAATCGATATGCTGGCTAGCATGTTTATGTTAAAATGAATGCTAACCCCAATTAAAAAGATAGTAACCCCGGCAATTGCCATTTGGTGAAGACTCATTTTAAATTTAAATAACACTAGAAAAAGGGCCGTTAGCGAAGTGGCTAAAATACCCACAAAAAAATAATACAATTCTATATCTTCATAGGGTTTAAAGATTAGTTTGATAATCAGTAAGACCAACAATACTTGTATCATTAGTGGATACTTTCTCTCTCTTACCTCAGAAAGGTGTATGCTGGAGACCACTCCAATGTTTTTTAATAATAAAAATGTAATAATGGGTGTAAAACTAGTCAGGGTAGCAATAGCATATACATTGGCCAACATACGCTGGGGCTCTACAAACCGTGGGGTAATTGCATAATAACAAACCACACCCAAAAGCGGCATTAATAAGGGGTGAAAAATATAGCCTGAAATACGTAAAATTTGATTCATCAAAGCTCTTTTCTAAGGCGTGCCACAGATAGCTCTAACTGTTCTCTATATTTGGCAACAGTGCGTCTGGCAATAGGATATCCTTTTTCTTTTAGAATTTGAGCCAGTTTATCATCGGTAAGAGGTTTTCTTTTATCTTCCTCCCCAATGGTAATTTCAAGAATTTTTTTAATTTCTTTGGTAGACACATCTTCTCCTTGATCGTTTTTCATGGATTCACTAAAAAACTCTTTTATGAGTTTTGTGCCATAGGGGGTATCTACATATTTACTATTTGCAACCCTAGAGACCGTAGAAATATCCATGCCAATTTTATCTGCAATATCCTTTAAAATCATAGGTCTTAACTTGCGTTGATCTCCAGATAGAAAGTAGGCTTCTTGTTGGTGCATGATGGCATTCATGGTTACAAAAAGTGTTTGTTGCCTTTGTTTAATAGCATCAATAAACCACTTTGCAGCGTCTAATTTTTGTTTGATAAAAAGTACCGCTTCCTTTTGTGATTTTGATTTATCGTTAGATTCTTTATATCCTTTGAGCATATTAGCATATTCTCTTGATACGTGCAACTCTGGCGCATTTCTTCCATTGAGGGTTAATTCTAAGCTGCCCTCAACAATGGTAATAGCAAAATCTGGTACAACATGCTCTATCATTCTGGTATTGCTTGAAATAGACCCTCCCGGCTTGGGGTTTAAACTTTCAATTTCAGCAATTGCCTCCCTCAGCTCGTCTTCTGAGATACTAAACTTTTGAAGTAATTTTTTATAATGTTTTTTTGAAAAATGATCAAAGGTTTCTTTTATAATACCAGATGCTAAAACAACCTTTGGGTTTTGCTGCTTTCTTTTTAGCTGCAGTAATAGACATTCCTGTAAATCTCTGGCTCCAACCCCTGCAGGGTCTAGTTCTTGCACTTTTTCAAGAACGTTTTCCACAGCAGTATCTGTGGTGTACACATTTTGAGTAAAGGCTAAATCATCAACAATGTCTGCAATTTCTCTGCGAATATAACCGCTTTCATCAACGCTTCCAACCAAGAATTTTGCAATTTCTTTTTCACTTTCCTCAAGCCTATAGGTATTTAATTGCTGCATTAGGTGTTGGGTGAAGGATTGACCTGCGGCATAGGGTATATGGGTTTGTTGGTCATCTGCACTATAGTTATTTGCATTTAACTTATAACTAGGGGTTTCATCATCACTTAGATACTCATCTATATTTATTTCAGGCGCTTGGTCTGTGGTGTCTTGGTAGTCATCATTAATGTCTTGGTCAAAATTCTCTGGCTCTTCTTTTCCTCCTTCTAGTGCAGGATTTTCGTTCATCTCTTGAGAAATACGTTGCTCAAAAGCCTGCGTTGGCAATTGAATTAACTTCATCAACTGTATTTGTTGTGGAGATAATTTCTGAGATAATTTAAAATTTAGAAATTGTTTTAGCATTTAAAAATGATGTGAACTATAAAGTTAAAAAAAACCAGCTATATACAAAACGGTACGACGCTGGTTTTAATATGCAGGATGTGTATTATTTTACAGCTTTAAAACTCTGCGTTACCGGGTGTTCTTGGGTAAGGAATTACATCTCTAATGTTTCCCATGCCAGTTACAAAGAGCACAAGGCGCTCAAAACCTAATCCAAAGCCACTGTGGGTGCAAGTGCCAAACTTTCTAAGGTCTAGATACCAGTATAATTCTTTTTCGCTAATATCCATGGCTTTCATCTTTTGTTTTAAAACATCATACCGCTCCTCACGTTGAGAGCCACCAACTATTTCTCCAATACCTGGGAATAAGACATCCATGGCGCGAACCGTTTTTTCATCTTCATTTAAGCGCATATAAAACGCCTTAATGGTAGCGGGATAGTCAAACAAGATTACAGGACACTTAAAGTGTTTTTCTACTAAAAACCGTTCGTGTTCACTTTGCAAATCTGCGCCCCACTGGTTTATAGGGTACTTAAATTTTTTCTTCTTGTTGGGCTTGCAATTCTTTAAAATATCAATTGCCTCTGTATAGCTTACACGTTTAAAATTATTGTCTATTACAAAATGTAATTTCTCACGCAATGTCATTTCTTGACGCTCTATAGCAGGTTTGCTTTTGTCTTCCTGGATGAGTCTTTGCTCCAAAAAGGCTAAATCATCCTGGCAGTTTTCTAGCGCGTAGGTGATTACATATTTTATGAAATCCTCGGCCAGATCCATATTGTCTGCCAAATCGTTAAAGGCAACCTCTGGTTCAATCATCCAGAATTCTGCTAAATGGCGAGAAGTATTGCTGTTTTCAGCCCTAAAGGTAGGCCCGAAAGTATATACTTTTCCCAGCCCCATGGCAAAGGTTTCTGCCTCTAATTGGCCACTTACCGTAAGGTTGGTTTCTTTTGCAAAAAAGTCTTCTTTATAATTTACATTTCCCTTATCATCTAAAGGCGGGTTTTTTGGATCCAGTGCACTTACCTTAAACATTTCTCCTGCACCCTCTGCATCACTTCCTGTGATAATTGGAGTATGCATATAATTAAATCCATTTTTCTGAAAATACTCGTGCACTGCAAAAGATAGTTTTGATCGCAAACGCATCACTGATCCAAAGGTATTAGTGCGTACACGTAAATGTGCTTGCTCGCGCAACTTTTCTAGACTATGACGCTTTGGAGAGAGAATGGTTAGTTTTACCTGTTCTGGGTCTGCGGTACCTAAAATAACAATGCCAGAGACTTGCACCTCTAGCGTTTGTCCTAGCCCTTGGCTTTTTACCAGTACTCCGGTAATTTCTACACAAGCTCCGGTAGTTATATATTTAAGTGTGTCTTGGTCAAAATTTTCAAAATCAATAACACATTGCAAATTTTTAATAGTAGAGCCATCATTTACCGAAATAAAGCGGTTGCTTCTAAAGGAACGAACCCAACCTTTTATTGTAAGTTCATTGATGGTAGGCTCTGTTTGTAAAACGTGTACTATTTCTGTGTGTTTCATAGTCAAAAAATCAAGCGATAAAGATAGGATATAATTCAGATAATAGAAATGAGTATTAATTATTTTAACTGCTCCTGTTCTTCTTCCATGTTTTCTGGTAAAATACCTAGGGCCGGTTTTTTAAGGGTTTGTTTATTGGCGATACTTTTTTCAAGAGAAAGTAGTAGAGAGGGGAGTAATAATAAATTTGCTAGCATTGCAAATACTAAGGTAACCGAGACTAATGCTCCAAGGGCTACAGTTCCACCAAAACTCGAGATTGTGAACACAGAAAACCCAAAGAAAAGCACAATAGAGGTGTAAAACATACTTACTCCTGTTTCACGCAAGGCAGCGTAAACAGATTTTTTAATCTTCCAGTTATTGGCAATAAGTTCTTGGCGATATTTTGCTAAAAAATGAATGGTGTCATCCACAGAGATACCAAATGCGATACTAAACACTAAAATGGTAGAAGGTTTTATAGGGACTCCCAAAAAGCCCATCAACCCTGCTGTTATAATTAAGGGTAATAGGTTAGGTATCAGAGACACCAGTATCATCCTAAAGCTTCTAAACATCCAAGCCATAAAAAGTGCAATTAGTAAAATAGCAAGTGAGAGACTAATAATTAGATTTTTAACCAAATACTTAGTTCCTTTTTGAAATAGTAATGCTTTCCCAGTAAAACTTACGTTGTACCTATCTTGTGGAAAAATTTTAAGTGCTTTGGCTTTAAGGTCCTCCTCAATTCTGTCAAATCGCTCGGTACCCGTATCTTTCATAAAAGTAGTAATACGGGCAAACTGTCCTGTACTATCTACGTAGCTTTTTAGTAAATTAGTATCCTTTGCACTGCTTTTTGCATACCTCAAAATAAAGCTCCTCTCTTGGCTATTGGGCAATTGATAGTACTCAGGATTGCCATTATAATAGGCTTGTTTGCTATATTTAACTAGATCTACCACAGAAAGTGATTGTGAAAACTCTGGGAACTCCTCTATATACTCTTGAAGCTCATTCATGCGCTTTAGAGTCGCTAGCTTCATTACGCCTTTTTTTCTTTTAGTATCTACTAAAATTTCAAGAGGCATAATCCCTTTATACTCTTTCTCGAAGAACCTAATAGATTTAAAAAACTCAGCCTTCTTTGGCATGTCTTCAACCAGTGAGCCAGAGATTTTTATATTGTAAATTCCAATGATACTGAGGCATAATAGCCCAATAGAAATAATATAAATAGCAATACGGTTGTGTTTTACTTTGTTTTCCATCCAGTCCACAAAACGGTTGATCCAACGTTTGTTTAAATGGTTTAGATGCTTGTTTTTTGGCATCGCCATAAAGCTGTATAGTATGGGAATAATAAGCAGGCAAAGTAAGAATATGGCAAGAATGCAGATAGAAGCAACAATTCCAAATTCTTTGAGTAGTTGGCTATTTGTTAAAATGAATGTAGCAAAACCTGAGGCTGTTGTAACATTGGTCATTAAGGTTGCATTTCCAACTTTAGCAATAACGCGCTGGAGAGATTTTGCTTGATTACCGTGCTGTTTTATTTCTTGATGGTATTTGTTAATCAAGAAAATACAATTAGGGATTCCAATTACAATTATAAGTGGAGGAATTAAAGCGGTTAAGACGGTAATTTCATATTTAAGCAACCCAAGTATTCCAAAGGCCCATAATACACCAATAATAACTGTAATCATTGATATAAAAGTTGCTCTGTAGGATCTAAAGAAAAAGAAGAAAATAATTGAGGTAACAAGAACAGCTGCAACAATAAACATCCCTATTTCATCAATAATGTTTTGAGAGTTTAACGTTCTGATATAGGGCATGCCAGAGGTGTAGACTTTCATGCCAGTTTCTTTTTCAAAGGCTACTATTTTAGGAATAAGCACCTTTTCAATAAATATTTTCCTGGCAGGGGTGTTTACAATATCTTTTTTAAGATACAAGGCAGTTCTTACAGATTTTTTATCTGGAGAGTATACAAGTCCACTATAAAAAGGAAGCTTTTCAAAAAGCTCATATTGTAGTTTTTTTAGTTGTTTTTTACTTAAAATAGAATCCGTTACAAGCGGAACCATTTTAAACCCGATACTATCTGTGCGTTTTTTTAATTTTTGCAGATCTCCTACAGATAAACTAAGATCAATCTCAGGGGCTTGCCCAAGTTCTTTGGATAAGGAGTTCCAGGCATTGAATTTTTCTGGTGTAAATAATAAGCTATCTTTTACGCCATATATGATGAGGTTTCCTTCTTCTCCAAAGGTGTCTAAAAACGTATTATAGGCAGTATTCACCTTGTGATCATCGGGAAGCATATTTGCCTCTGTGTAGGTAAAACGCATATGTTTCGATTGCATTCCAAGAAAGACGGTAAAGCAAGCAATAACAACTAAAATAAATACCCGGTTGCGCAATATAAAACGCGCTGTGGCACTCCAAAATCCGATGCTAAAAAGTTTATTCAATGATAGATGTTTTGTTGTTTTGTAAAGGTAAGAAATCTATTCAGGGCAATTAAAATTATGCCCCCTCGATTTTATAAAATATGTAGAGAATTGATTAAAATGAAATAGATATTGCAAGGCCCGCTTCATTTTTGCTGTAATATGGGATTACTGCCGTTTTGGTTGATGTTTCTTTTTTAGAAAACAGTTCTTCAAAAAAGAGCCCCGTTAGTATTAGAAAAAACTAATAACAACAGGAGGCTTTTTTTATTATGTTATAACCCAGGAGTTATACAGTCATAATTTCTTTTTCTTTAACCCCAAGAAGACTGTCAATTTTGGTGATACTAATATCTGTCATTTTCTGGATATCTTCTTCTAGACTTTTCTTTAAATCATCACTTGCGCCTTCCAATTCTTTAATGCTATTCATAGCATTTTTACGATCGTTTCGCACTCCAACTTTGCTGTCTTCTGCTTCTGCTTTGGCCTGTTTTGCCAATTCTCTTCTGCGTTCCTCTGTCAGGGGTGGAACATTTATAATGACGCTATCTCCATTATTCATTGGGTTAAACCCAATATTTGCAAGATGAATTCCTTTTTCTATTTCTGGAATTAATCCTTTTTCCCAAGGAGCAATTGTAATGGTCATACCATCTGGTGTTGCAACATTGGCAACTTGTGATAATGGCGTTTGACTTCCGTAGTAGTTTACCATAACACTTCCCACCATGGCAGGAGATGCCTTTCCTGCACGAATATTTACAAATTTTTTATGTAAGTGACTCACGGCGTTATCCATGGCTTCTTTTGCACTGTCTATGATAAATTCTATTTCTTCTTCCATTTATATATCCCTAAAATGAGTATTTATTAGTGTTTTCTATAATGCTAGTTTTAAAGATTTACTTTGGTTCCAATTTTCTCTCCAGAGATCACCTTCATTAGGTTTCCACGAGTATTCATATCAAAAACAATGATAGGTAGTTCGTTTTCTTGGCTTAGGGTAAACGCAGTGGTATCCATTACCTTGAGCCCTTTTTTTAGCACATCTTCAAAAGAAATAAATTCAAATTTAATTGCATCTGCGTTTTTTTCTGGATCACTAGAGTAAATACCATCTACTCGGGTACCTTTTAATATAACGTCTGCGTTAATCTCTATAGCTCTTAAAACGGCTGCACTGTCTGTAGTAAAATATGGGTTTCCCGTTCCTCCTCCAAAAATAACCACGCGTCCTTTTTCAAGATGGCGTACAGCTCTTCTTTTAATAAAAGGTTCTGCAACCTCGTTTATTTTTATAGCGCTTTGCAGTCTTGTTGGGATGCCTTGGTCTTCAAGGGCTCCTTGGAGAGCAAGGCCGTTAATTACTGTAGCAAGCATGCCCATATGGTCTCCTTGTACGCGGTCCATTCCTTTGCTGGCTCCCGCAACACCTCTAAAAATATTTCCGCCCCCAATAACAATAGCAACTTGTACTCCAGTGGCAATAATTGCTTTTATATCTTGGGCATATTCTTTAAGTCTTTCTGGATCAATACCGTATTGCAGGCTTCCCATTAAGGCTTCTCCTGAGAGTTTCAAAAGGATTCTTTTATAGTGCATAGTGGTGTTTTGTTAGTTACAAAAATAGTGAAATTATAAAAGATGTTTCTACCTAAGCATGTAAAAAAGAAAAATCCGTTTTCAACACAGGGGTTGAAAACGGATTTTAAAAGTATACGTGCTTTAGATTTATACTAAAGTAACTCTTTTAAAACCTACTACAGCTGCATCTCCTTTACTGGCAACGTACTGTGCAACGTTTTTCTTTTCGTCCATAATGAAGTTTTGATCTAATAAACATTTCTCTTGGTCTAGAGAAGTATTATCAGAAATAAAACGCTCCATTTTTCCAGGAAGAATTCTATCCCAGATTTGTTCTGGCTTTCCTTCTGCTTTTAATTCTGCTTTTGCAGCCTGCTCAGCAGCTTCAAGAACATCTGGGGTTAATTGAGACATTGAAATGTATTGAGGAATATTTTTAAGGGTCTTCCCTAAACGTCCTAACTCAATATTGTCTTTCTCAATAACGGCAATTCTTGCCTGTGTTTCATTTGCAACAAACTCAGGGGTAAAATCTTTATAAGATAATGTAGTGGCTCCCATAGAAGCTACTTGCATTGAAACACTTTTACTAACCTCTGCAGCGCTGTCACTATCTTTAGATAAACCAACAAGAGCGCCAATTTTCTTTCCGTGGATATAAGTGCCAACAAAAGGAGCTTCTAGTATTTCAAAACCACCTATTTCTAGTTTTTCACCAATAACACCTGTTTGCTCAATTAGTTTTTCAGCGACAGTCATCTCTGAGTTAAAAGCTGCAGCTAAAAAATCTTCTTTGGTATCATAATTAATTGCAATGGCAGCCATTTCTTTGGCCATTGCAGAATATGAGTCATTGTTTGCAACAAAATCTGTCTCACAGTTTAAAGACACAATAACACCTCTTGTTTTCGCATCATTAATTTGAGAAACAACAGCTCCTTCACTAGAGTCACGGTCTGCTCTTTTTTCTGCAATTTTCTGTCCTTTTTTTCTTAGAATTCCAATAGCTTCTTCTATGTTTCCTTCTGCTTCAACAAGGGCTTTTTTACAGTCCATCATTCCGGCTCCGGTTTTCTTTCTTAATTCGTTTACTTGTGCGGCGGTTATTTTTACCATCGTATTGGGTTTTTTATTATTTCCGAATGATCGAAAATTTAATTATTGTATTTAGTGAACTTAAAAAGTCGCTTAATAGAATTTCTAGAAGAAAAAAAATTAAACGACTCTATATCTTAATTGAATCGAGACCTACTCTTCTTCTTTAGTAGCTTCTTCTTTCTTTACGGTCTTTTTTACAGTCTTTTTTGCAGGTGCTTTTTTTGCAGGTGCTTTTTTAGCGGCTGCTGCTTTTTTAGCGGCTGCTGCTTTTTTTGCAGGGGCTGCTTTTTTTGCAGGGGCTGTCTCTTCTGTAGCTGGGGCTGCTTCTT
>Ga0209532_1000306_pt1 | contig 42960 bp, 54 predicted proteins | sample COG_02_FD_184746 | JGI IMG/M metagenome (GOLD analysis project Ga0209532, IMG submission 184746) | Pelagic Microbial community sample from North Sea - COGITO 998_met_02 (SPAdes) (version 2) | ecosystem: Environmental > Aquatic > Marine > Neritic zone/Coastal water | place: Helgoland, sampling... | reverse complement strand
GTGCGAAAACATTATACTGAAGATGATGTTGAAAAAGCATACTACTTACAAAATAAGTTTGAAAATGTAAGTACGATTGCAAAAGATAGTTGTTTTCATTTTCACTATATGGGTAAAAAAGAAACTAGAGATTATGACAACAATTTAAAAATTGAAGATGCACAAATTGAAAAGCATTTTGATTTTAAATTAAATGGCGATTTTGATACTGATAGCAATTCGTCTTATCATAGTGATAATCAATATGGTTATGCTTTGTTTCGTGATGAGTTAAAAGCACAGGAAGATTGCAACCCAGATATTTTGATTGAACAGGAGGGAAAAGATAACAACCCTCACAAAACAAAATATTGTGATAACAATAATAAATATCTTGGCGACAAAGATAGTGGCTATGGCAAACAATGGAATGAGAAATATCAATTAGATTTAATTGGTAGAGATTATTGTAGAGATAGGTCTATTGCTTGTAATGAACAAGAGTTTAACTTTTTAATTTCTTGGAAACAGGCAAAAGGTCAATTTGTTATTGCACACCAAAAATGGATACAATCTGTTTTAGACCAAATGAAAGAAATTAAAGTTGGTCTTAAAGGTTATAAATATTTAGACGAGGCATTGGAACTTTGTACTGAACTTGGTCTTAATATTACTGACGCAGAAATAATTAGAACTAATAGTACAGGGCTAGTTATTTATAATCCTAAAAATCTTGCCGAAAGAATTAAAGGCATGAAAAACAAAAACGTAGATAGAAAAGCCAAAATTGAGGCAAGACTATTATACGAAAAACAACAACAAGAAAGTCTAAATTAGACTATTGCTTTCTGGGATATTTTAATATAATATCCCAGAATACTAACTAACATAGAAAGGTATAAAATGAACGCAACGCAAGACGCAAGTAATAAAGCACAAAACGATATTAATAGACAATTAATATCTTACAACGAAAAACAAAACGATTTAATATTCTCATTAAGAAAGAGATTATTTGATTTAGAAAAAACGCAAAAAAGAGATTGTATTTTTTTACTGGGTATGAACTTTTTAATTTGTACTGCATGTATTTTAATTGCAATAGAGTTTGGAGGTTTGACATGGTAAATGGCGAAACTTTCCAAATATCTTACTATGCTAAAAAGCATGGTAAGTTTATTACTAGAAATGGTAAATGGAATGACAAGTGTAAATATTGGTTTTCCAAATCTATGAAACCTCTAATAACTTATTTTGATGTTGACGCAGATAATTATAGAACTGCGTCTGGTAGTTATTGGATTAAGAGAGGGGGAACTCATAATGATAGCTAATACAAAAATGCCAAGTGGTTTTACTTTTCAACAAGAACTTTTACTTATGGCATTAAAAAGACAGGCTGTAAGTGGAATGCTTATGACAAATCCTAGAGTGACAGGGTTTTCTAGTTTTGCAAAAGCTGTTCTTAATTTCATAGATGACAAGAAAGCACCTAAGACTTGTAAAAATTTATACAATTATTTAGTGGCTAAAGGTTATTATGAGAAGTTAGGAGGAACTAATGGCAACGCATAATTGGTGTCATAATCCAGATTGTCATACGATTAAAACGCAATCAAGGGTTCGTGGTTCTGGCGACAATAAAGTTTTAAGAACTGTTAAAATAAATGTTAATAGTAGTTATATGGAAAATAGCATTTTCCAATATTTCTGTAATAATAATTGTTTGTTTGCGTTCTTAAATAAGTTTAGGAATGAAGTTGCTAACATAAGACCAGTTAAACAACCGAGTGAAACACCTATCAAAGTAGTAAAAGAAAAGTATGAAAGTAGTAGGTATAATTGGAATAGTGGTACACCAGAAAGAGTACCATACATGGCAACAAGAACCACAATACAGGAGGGCGACAATGACTAAAAAAAATAATGTTGATGTTGAGTTTGATAGTGATGTTGGTTATCCATATCATTTACAACCAGACATAATTAAGATGGCATTGTTTATTCACAATGCAGAAGATGAACAGGAAAAAATAAACCGAGTTGAGTTTGGTGTTAATAAGTTTGATTATAAATTTATGGCACACGTAATGGCAATGTTAATGTTGCCTTATCTTATGGATAAGAACATGGACTCAAACGAGTTTAAAGATTGGGTAAGCATGAGAGAGAGGAAGATGAACTAACCCAGAATATCCCATAGGGTATGCAAGAACAGCATTGCAGTTTTTGCATACCCCTAAAATTTTATTATGAGGAGACCGGGCGGGCCCACCCATAGAGGTACCAGGCCCAGGCAACACTACAATCGCAAAGCAAAGACCCCACCCCCCCTAAAATAAAAAGGGATCCTAAGTTGTCACTAAAGTTGAAGATTTAGACGATTATGCTATAAGTTTTGAAAACATATTGAAGATATGCCAAACGAAAAAATTTTAGAAAAAAAATATGAGGGTTTGACCCCAGAAGAAAGCGCTAAACTACTTGAACTTGAACGAAGCGTAGCATTGGATGAGGCCCGACCAAATATTACAAAAAATTTTTTAAGTTTTGTTAAGTATGTGTGGCCCGAATTTATAGAGGGGTCCCACCACAAAATTATTAATAAAAAATTTAATGACCTCGCTACGGGGAAAATTAAAAGACTGATCATTAACATGCCGCCTAGACATACTAAGTCGGAGTTTGCTTCATACTTACTCCCGGCATGGATGATTGGTAAGAATCCAAAATTAAAAATAATCCAAGCAACACACACAGCAGATCTTGCAATTGACTTTGGTCGTAAAACTAAAAATTTAGTGGATGAATCAAAGTACAGAGAATTGTTTGACACAAGACTACAAGAAGATAGTCAGGCAGCAGGGAAATGGAAAACTGAACAAGGCGGTGAATACTTTGCAGCCGGTGTTGGTGGAGCAATTACAGGTCGTGGTGCTGATCTATTAATCATTGATGACCCACACAAAGAACAAGACGTGCGTGCAGATGGTAAAGCTTTTGAGAAAGCAATGAACTGGTACACAGCTGGTCCACGTCAGCGTTTGCAACCTGGTGGAGCTATTGTAATTGTAATGACTCGTTGGTCTACTAAAGACATAACTGGTCAATTATTAAAAGCACAATCTGAGGAAGGATCTGATCAGTGGGAGGTTGTTGAATTACCAGCCCTGCTCCCTGATGGAAAACCCGTGTGGCCTGAATACTGGACAAGCCAAGAATTACTTAAGACCAAAGCGTCTATACCAGTTAGTAACTGGCTAGCACAATATATGCAGATGCCAACGGCAGAAGAAGGAGCTATCTTAAAACGAGAATGGTGGAGAGACTGGACTGAAAAATATCCACCGCCATTAGATTATATAGTGCAATCATACGATACAGCGTTTACTAAAAAAACAACAGCTGACTTTTCAGCTATAACCACGTGGGGAGTCTTTACGACCGAGGACCAGGGACAAAGCATAATCTTACTTAACGCGTTTAAAGATAGATATGACTTTCCAGAACTACGTAGAGTAGCTTTAGAGGAGTATCAAGACTGGCGTCCTGACATGGTAATTATTGAAGCAAAAGCCACAGGATTACCTCTGACTCATGAGTTAAGACAAATGGATATACCGGTTATTAACTTTACACCATCAAAAGGAAATGATAAACATACAAGATTAAACTCCGTAGCTCCGCTCTTTGAGAGTGGAAAAATATGGGCGCCTATGCACGAGCATTTTGCACAAGAGGTCGTTGAAGAATGTGCCTCTTTCCCATTTGGAGAATATGATGACTATGTGGATAGTACGACACAAGCCATTATGAGAATTAGACAGGGTGGATTAATCAGACACCCAGAGGATTACAAAGATGATCCAATCGTACGGGGACATGTAAAGTATTATGGCTAAAAAAGAACTAGTAGAAAACATTGTAAAATTATATTCCAAACTAGGTGGAAATATGAACGATGTCCTTGGTTCCCGATCCAATGTTACTTTTCTAGGTACCGGTAAGAATCCAGAGCCATTCGTTGAGATGGACATTAACATGGAAGCTGTAGGAGCATTAGGTAAATCAAAAATACTAGAAGAATTAAAAAGTCCACTAGGTTATTTAACTGCCGACAAACTAAACGATATTCAAGCAACTAAGCTTTACAATAATATGTTAAAGCTAGAAGAATTTTATTACCCTAAACAAGTCGCAAATATCACGGACATGGCAACAGGGACCAGGAACCTGGACCAAGAAGGTTTAGCATCACTTAGATTGATGGCAGATGATTTTGGATATGTTGCTCCAGAGGAAGCAGCTAAGTTAAAAGAATTAAAACCAATAGATGAACTTCAAAATTATACAAAGAGTGAAGGAGACATAATTCAAGATCTTGTAGATAGAAAATTTGGTAAAGGGTATTTCGATACTGTAGACGATCTACCGCCTCCAGGTTCACGTGGCGGACCCGATGATATTGCAGCACCAATTCAATCAGCTGAAGAAACAATTAAACAACTTAGAATACAAGATCCTGATCTAGCTGACCAAGTTAAAAAAATGATGGATAAAGGTATTATGTCTACTGTTACTAACAGAGGTGACATACCAGCTAAACGTTCATCAGCTAGAGAATTTTTATTAGAAGCATTAAAAAAAGATGAATACGATGTAGGAACAGCTGCATTCGGTAAAACAAATTTAAATAATGTTATATCAGCAGAAGATGTAAAATTTATCACCGAAGGTGGTGGTGGAATTGGTGGAGATCCAATTGTATTAGTTGAAAAATACTTTGGTCCAAGAATTGCAGAAATGATTCCATCAGGTGCAACAGGTGATGATATTGTAAAATTTACAAATAGAGTTTTAGAAAACGTAACAGACGCTGCAGGATTAAGACCGGACAATCCAAGGTTTGATAGAATGACTGCAAAATTTATAGATGAGTTAGCAGACGGTGGTCGAGCTGGTTTTAGATTTGGCAAATCAGCAGGTAAAGCTTTCGGTCTTATGAAAAAAGCAAAAGCTATTGAAAAATCTGTCGATGCAGGAGAAAAAATGGGATACCAAGCACTACGTGAATATGGTTTAGAGGCAGAAGATATTACAAGATTATTTAGAGAACTTGCAATGGATAGAACTATGGTAGGTCCGGAGAAAACAGCATACTTTAAAATGCTAAATCAAGTTTTAAAAAATCCAGCTAAGTTTCCTGACGGAATATTAGAGATTAAGAAAAGACTAGGTTTAGATTATGCAGATGGTGGTCGAGCCGGTTTTAAATTAGGTAAAAGCGTATTTTCAGGTATTGCAAATATGTTTAAAAGAGGTGCTGATGATGTGGATCTTGTTAAGCAAGAAGAAACATTTAGAACAGGACCAATTACTGAAAAATTTTTAGGAGACGTTGATAAAAAAGTTATTGAGAAATTTATTAGAACAAGAGATACATCAGGTCCAGGAAGCTATGGTATGTATGATAACATTGCTGAGATGCCGCAAGGATTACAAGCTGCAGAATTTATAAATAAAATTAGAATTCCTGGTAAAAATCAAATCGATTATGAACGAGCAGAAATGTTTATTGGTGGTGGTGTAAAATTAACTGGAAAAGAAACAGTTGATGAATTAATTGAAATGTTTTTAAATTCTATGAAGTCGTATAAATCACCTTTCAAAGCAGCAAAAGGCGGACTAGCTAAGATCCTGGAGGTCTAATGGCTCAAGCTCCATTTTTAAGCACTCAAAAAGAATTTAAAGGAAAATACATTGTAAGAGATTTATTTACTAAAAACTATAAATCTACGGGAGATGATTTATTTTCTAGAACGCTGACATCTAACAATGGTAGAAATGGTATCTTTGACACAATGGACGAAGCATTAGACGCTATTGCAGAAAGAAAATTAGAAACAGGTAGAGGACTTAGTTCAAAAGAAATAAATAGAAAATATAAAAAATATATTAAAGCCGAAGGTTTTAATAAGTGGGAGGAAGCAGATAAAAAAGCTAAATCAAGAATTAAACAAGCATATGCTAACGAAAAAAATCCTCGTGAAACAACATCTTTTTTTAAAAAAGAAGGATTGTCAAAAAGAATAAATGTTAAAACTAGAGAATTATTAGAAAAGAAAAAACCAATTAATCCAAGAACTGGATTACCCTACACTTTAGCTGAGTACACTGATTTAACGTCGGGTCAGAAACAAAAACTTTCACTACGAATGAAAGGGTTAAAAAGAAAAGACGTCAAGTATAAACCAAGACAAGGATACTATCCTGAAAAAGATGCCAACAGATTAATTAACTACATGAAGATTGCCGCGGAAAGGCAAGAAAAAGCAAACATACCATTAGAAGAAAGAACTTACACAACTGTGTTTGATAAAAATAATAAATTTGTTGGTGTAAACGATGTTCGAAAAAATCAATTATATACACATGTTGATTATAATTTAAGTAAATCTGGTGCTCTTGCAGGAAAAGTAATTACACAGCACCCTGACTATGCAGATATGCAAGGTTTCTTCAAAGTTGCAAAAAAATTTAAGTATGAATCTCCAGATAAGTTATTAGGTAGTTATTTTTCAAAATATGAAAGAGTTCCAACATATAATGAAATATATAATTTTTTTACTACAGATAGAAATGCTTCAATAAAAACTTTTAAAAATAATGCTTTAACTTTACAGCATCAAGAATTAATTTCTAAAGAACCGACTAAAAATTTTCAATTGTTAACACAGATAAAAAATACTCAGGCTGCAACTATTATGAATAGATTAAACAGAGGAGAAATTTCTTCTGCACTTGCTAATTATGAATTAAAAAAAATAGGAGCAAGACAAGAAGGTTTAGGTATAGCTCAAAAAAGTGTTACTCCGGGTAAAGGACTTGGTGTAGCAAAAAGAGAAACTGTAAAATTATTTAAAGACGCAGCTAAAGTAAATCCAAACATAGTTCAAGATTTAACAGAAAAATTAGGAATAAAGTTTATTAATGATGCAAAAGCTAACGCTAGAGCAGGTGGTGACATTTGTGAACTATCAATAATTAAAGGAAGAGCTAATGGCGGACCAGCATTAAAATGCGTAGATGCGGTTAATGATGCACTTGAAAAAGACCCTAAAAGATTAGCGCAAGAAATTAATAAATCTAATGCAGGCGGTGCATTTAATAAAATTAAAAACTCAGGAACTAAATTTTTAACAGCACTAAAAGAAAATCCAAATTTACTTAGAGGTGGCTTAGCAAGTAAGATTGCCCTGGGCCTTGGTACCGTAGCCGCAGGCGCTGGAGCTGGTGCGTTAGTAAAACAATTTAAAAATGATGATCCTAGTACATATCTAACTAACGATAGTCAGATGGAAGGAATGATTATCTCTGACGTAGAAGATAGAGGTGAGTATGTTGAAAATAATCTTTTATTAGATAATCAATTTAAAGTAGAACTTGCTGGAGCAGCAGGATTAACTGCACCGATTGCAAAAGGTGTTTATCAAAGAGCTAGAGGTGTTGGAGAAACTGGACCATTACCGGGAGGTAGAGGAAGAGTTATGTCTGCAATCGGTTTAAACAAAGGTGTACTTGGAAAAGGTTTATGGGCATTGGGTGCACCGATCGTAGCACTACCATCAGCAGCTGGTTATGTAGCACAAGATATTAGAGCAGGTAAAGATGCAGAAGAAATTGCAACGAACCCATTAAATTATTTAGGTGCAGCATTTATGAATCCTGGGGTTAAAGCTTTAGCAAAAGCCGGAGCATCAAGAGGACTATTAGGAATAGCGTCATTAGGTTTAGCAGGAACAGCTGCATTACCTGCATTGTCTATTGGTGCAGGACTAGCAACACTTGGAACACTTGGTTATCAAGGCTACAAATTATTTACTGGTAAAGATAGATCAGATGAGGATTTTTTTAAATAATGAAAAATAAAACACTTGTGATAAATATGCAACACGTCAAATGGAAGGAAATCCCTCCTTTGAAGGGACCCGACTCACAGGGGTTGAATGTTCCTACAAAACAAGCTACAACAATCAAGAACTCGGAGAATATAAATGGCAGATATAGACAAAGCCCTACCAAACGTAGAGACTGAAATTAAAGTACCAGGAGAAGAAGAAGTTTTAGAGATGGAAAAAGAAACCATCGACGAACAAGTTGGTCCTGATGATATTCAAGTAACACAAGAAGAAGATGGTGGCGCAACAATTAATTTTGATCCTGAAGCAGTTAATCAACCAGGAACAGAATCACACTTTGATAATTTAGCAGAACTATTACCAGAAGATGTTTTAGGTAAATTAGGTTCTGAACTTGCAGCAAACTACATGCAATATAAATCTTCTAGAAAAGCATGGGAAGATAGTTATACAAAAGGTTTAGATCTTTTAGGATTTAAATATGAAAATCCAACACAACCGTTTCAAGGAGCAAGTGGTGCAACTCACCCCGTGCTTGCTGAAGCAGTCACACAATTTCAAGCACAAGCTTACAAAGAATTATTACCGGCTACAGGTCCAGTACATACTCAAATAATTGGACTTGCAGATAGAGCCCGAGAAGAGCAATCAAACCGAGTTAAAGAATTCATGAACTATCAGCTCATGGATGTGATGAAGGAGTACGAACCCGAGTTCGATCAAATGCTTTTTTATCTCCCTCTTGCCGGCTCTGCGTTCAAGAAAGTTTATTACGATGAACTACTTGGCAGAGCCGTCTCAAAATTTGTACCAGCTGATGATTTAGTAGTACCGTATACTGCAACTTCTTTAGAAGATGCTGAAGCTGTTGTGCATGTAATTAAAATGTCAGAAAATGAATTAAGAAAAAAACAAATTTCTGGTTTTTACCAAGACATAGAATTAACACCAGGTTATAACGAAGAAACAGAAGTAGAGAAAAAAGAAAGAGAATTAGAAGGAATTAAAAAAACTAGAGATGAAGACATCTTTACTATTTTAGAAATTCATACCGACTTAGATTTAGAAGGTTTTGAAGATAAAGACTCAACAGGAGAGCCAACAGGAATTAAACTTCCATATATTGTAACTCTTGAAATGGGTAGCAGACAAATATTATCAATTAGAAGAAACTATCAAGCTAACGATCCACAAAAACTTAAAATAGAGTACTTTGTACATTTTAAATTTCTACCTGGATTAGGTTTTTATGGTTTTGGATTAATTCATATGATCGGTGGTTTGTCTAGAACGGCAACTACTGCACTAAGACAACTACTAGATGCGGGTACATTAAGTAATTTACCAGCAGGATTTAAACAACGAGGAATACGAGTAAGAGATGAAGCGCAGGCAATCCAACCTGGAGAATTCAGAGATGTGGATGCACCTGGAGGAAGTATCAAGGATGCATTTATGCCATTACCATTTAAAGAACCCTCACCAACTTTATTACAGTTGATGGGTATTGTGGTACAGGCAGGGCAACGATTTGCCGCCATAGCTGACATGCAGGTCGGTGACGGCAACCAACAAGCAGCGGTTGGTACGACCATAGCTCTCTTAGAACGTGGTTCCAGAGTCATGTCAGCCATACATAAAAGATTGTATGTGGCGATGAAGTGTGAATTTAAATTATTGGCAGGAGTTTTTAAAACTTACATGCCTGCAGAGTATCCTTATGATGTAGTCGGAGGACAAAGAAATATAAAACAGACAGATTTTGATGATAAAGTAGATATTATACCTGTTGCAGACCCAAATATTTTTTCTCAATCACAAAGAATTAGTTTAGCACAAACAGAATTACAACTTGCAATGTCAAATCCGCAAATGCATAACTTGTATGAAGCATTTCATGCAATGTATTCAGCAATCGGAGTAAAAAATATTGATAAAATACTTCCACCACCGCAACAACCACAACCAATGGACCCTGCAAGTGAAAATATTCTTGCAATGAGTGGAAAACCATTCCAAGCTTTTAAAGGACAAGACCATCAAGCCCATATTACAACCCATTTAAACTTTATGGCGACTAATATTGCTCGAAATAACCCTATTGTAATGGCTGCATTAGAAAAAAACATTTTTGAACACATTTCTTTGATGGCACAAGAGCAATTAGAGGTAGAATTTAGAGAAGAAATTGCAAAATTAATGCAATTGCAACAAGCAATGCAACAAAATCCTATGTTGCAGCAAGATCCACAGATTCAACAACAAATGACGTCAATGTCGATGAGTTTAGAGTCTAGAAAAGCTAAATTAATTGCAGAAATGACTGAAGAATTTAAAAATGAAGAAAATAAAATTATGGGTGAGTATAATGGAGACCCAATTGCTAAATTAAAAGCAAGAGAACTTGATTTAAAAGCTATGGATGATTCTGCTAAACGTGATCAGGCCCAAGAAAAGATTAATTTAGACAGATCTAAACAATTAATGGGTCAACAGCAATTTGATGAAAAATTAGATCAAAATCAAGAGTTAGCTGAATTAAGAGCTGATACGTCATTAACTAAACAAATGATGTCTCAGGAAGCTAAAATGATGAATGATATGATGAAACAAACAGATGTTAGGATCTTGAAAGGTCCTAAAAGATAGTATAAGAAACTAATAGGAGAAAACTATGAAAAAACAAAAAACATTCTTTACAAAAAACAATCCAAATTACGTTGGAGAAGTTGTATCTGATACACCAAAAGCAGATGCTAATAATACTCTTTCTGTTAATGCGGATGGTTATGCAAAAGAAGTTGAAGTTAAAATTCCTCTAGGTCAACCAACTGTAAACAAAGTTGGTGGTCAAAGAAGAATGTTAGCTTCTAAAAAGTCTTCAGTTAAGTGGTACTAGTATGTGGTTTAGTGCTATTAAATTAGCTCTTAACGCTGGGACCCACATTTACAAGAAGCGTCAAGAGACAAAGATGGCTATGGCTGATGCGCAACACATGCACGCAGCTAAGATGGCCCGAGGTGAGGAAGCTTACCAGGGCAAACTGTTAGAAGCTCGTCAAAACGACTACAAGGACGAGGTAGTTTTATGTATACTTACGTTGCCCATTTTGGTGCTCGCATATGGGGTCTGGTCGGACGATCCGGCAGCTATGGAAAAGATAAAAATGTTCTTTGAGCATTTCCAGGCGCTTCCGAGCTGGTTTACAAATTTATGGATCCTTGTATGTGCGAGTATTTTTGGTATAAAGGGTACACAAATTTTCAGAAATGGAAAAAAATAATTAAGGAGATAAAAAATGGCAAATAGAAGATTTAATACACAGACAACTCAACCTTTAGCATCAGGCGGAAGAGCAAAAGCTATGGGTGGAGGAACAATGAGAAAAGACATGAGATCTGGTTACTATCCATCAGACATGGGCATGGCAGGTGGTGCTATGTACAAAAAAGGTGGAAAAGTTAAAAAGAAAAAACAAGGTTACAAAGATAGAAAAGACGAATCTATCGCTATGAGAATCAGAAAAAAAAGAACTAAAAAACAATTAAGAGCTTCAGCTAATGAGTCTTATGGTAAGTTTGGTTCTAAAGCGAAGAAGTCTGGAAAAATTAATAAATAATGATTAAGAAATTTATTAATAAAATAAAAAAAATTTTTATCCCATCTAGACAAGGGACAAAAGATTGTAATCACGAAAACAACGTGACAAGAAAAATAAAGTATTGTCTCGATTGCAACAAAGTAATACAGGAATATTAGAATGACTAAACGATTTGGAAGTGGAAATAAAAAAGTAATTAAAGCTAGAGATTTAGACGGAGACGGAAAAAAATCTAGTTATGAGATGGCAAGAGCTAAAGGAATGGCTAAAGGAATGGGAGCACGTTTTGAAGCTAAAAAAGGTGGTAGCGCTTATCATACAACTAAAGATGGTAGAAGAGTTAAGAAAGGTCTTTACTACTACATGAACAAAAGAAAGAAAGCAGGAACTAGCAGAAAAGGTACTGGAACAGTATCAGCTAAAGCATTAAAAAGATCAGCTAAAACTGCGAAGAAGGCATAATGCGTAAAGCTGACAATATGCCAGCTAGAAACAAGAAGAACTTCAGACCTACGAAGTCTGGAGCAGGCATGACACGAGCCGGTGTTGCTGCCTATAGAAGAAAAAAGCCCGGTTCTAAATTAAAAACAGCGGTCACTGGCAAGGTCAAACCAGGATCAAAAGCTGCTAAACGACGTAAGTCGTATTGCGCTAGAAGCGCCGGCCAAATGAAACAATTTCCGAAAGCAGCAAAAGATCCTAATTCAAGACTAAGACAGGCGCGTAGAAGATGGAAATGTTAAATGAAAAATGCAATATTAGATGCTTTAGAAGATAGGTATACAGCACAAATTTCAGAAGCAGACGCTACCATTAAAATATATTTAGAAAATTCTGTAGGTATTGGGGAACACCCACAACATATAGATGAGATAGATAAACTATTTCAAAAAATTGCAGATGCTCAAGAAAAGCTACAAGCAATTAAAGATTTTAGGGAGCCTAGAGATGCCCTTTAAATCTGAAAAACAAAGACGTTATCTATACAAAAACGAACCTGCCATAGCTAAAAAATGGACTAAAAAATATGGTAGTAAAATAAGCAAACCAAAGAAAAGGAAAAAAAAATAATGGATGAAATGACATTTATAGATAAAATAAAAAAAATAATAAAGATGAGACATGATGATATAGTATCGGCAATGGCGTCTGGTGGTGTTGACAATATGGAAAAATACCAGTATATGCTAGGACAGATACGAACGTATCAGTATTTAAATCAGGAAATATCCACCCTGCTAAATAAAAAGGAGCAAAATGAACAAGACGGAACAGTTATCAACATCAACTCAAAAACCAAAGATTGAGTTACCAAATAAAGAATTAGTCGGTGTAAAACCAACTAAGAAAAAAGAAATTAACGAATCTTCAAAACTACCAAATCCAACAGGTTGGAGAATTTTAGTTTTACCTTTTAAACAAAAAGAAAAAACTAGTGGTGGAATTATTTTAGCAGACGATACAATAGAAAGATCACAAGTAGCATCAACTTGCGGTTTAGTATTATCCATGGGCCCGCACTGCTATGACAAAGAAAGATATCCAGAAGGTCCTTGGTGCAAGAAAGGTGATTGGATTGTATTTGCAAGATACGCCGGATCACGAATTAAAATAGATGGGGGTGAGATAAGACTTCTAAATGATGATGAAGTTTTAGCGACCGTGGAAAACCCTGAAGATATATTCCACGAATTTTAATAATCATAGGAGGAACTATGCCAGACGAAGAAAAAACAGTTAATCTTGATACATCCGGACCGGGTGCAAGAGTAGAACTGCCAGAAACAGAAAATGAAGAAACAAAAACATACGAGAAAAAGGAAAATAAAAATGAAGCAAATGTTGTATACGATGATCAGCCCGCTGACTCATCTGAGAAACCTAGTGAGCAGTCTAATGTTCGAGATGAAAAGAACGAAGGCGGTGAGGTTACACAGAAAACTGACGAAGCAAAAAGTGATCAACAACAAGATAACACTCAAGCAGTTGAAGAATATTCTGAAGGAGTTAAGAAAAGAATAGCTAAACTGACTAAAAAAATGCGTGAAGCTGAAAGACAAAGAGAAGAAGCTATCGCATTTGCACAACGAGTTAAACAAGAACGGGATCAATTTGAAGCTAAGTCAACATCTTTAGATAAAAACTATGCTACCGAAATGGAAGGTAGAATTTCTTCTTCTTTAACAGCAGCCCAAGAAAAATTAAAAGCTGCAAGACTAAATGAAGATGCTAAAGCTGAAGTAGAGGCTTTAACTCAAATATCTCAGTTAGGTTATGAACAAGGTAAATTAGCAGAAATAAAGACTCAACATCAAATGGAGGAAACTGCTGCTAAAGAAAAACCTGTAAGAGCCCAACAACCTATCCAACAACCAGCTCCAGTAGACCCTAAAGCAGAAGCTTGGGCTGAAAAAAATGATTGGTTTGGTAAGGATAATGCTATGACTTACACAGCATTCGATCTACACCGAAAATTAACGGAGGAAGAAGGTATGGATCCACAATCTGATGAATATTATGCAGAAGTGGATAAAAGAATAAGACTTGAATTTCCCCACAAATTTGGTAATAGTGTAGAAAAACAGACTAGTAAACCTACACAAAACGTTGCCTCTGCAACGCGTAGTACAAAGACTGGTCGCAAACAAGTGAGACTCACATCTTCTCAAGTCGCAATAGCGAAAAAATTAGGTGTGCCACTAGAAGAGTATGCGAAACAACTTATAAACACGAAGGAGGTATAGGCATATGAATACAAAGAAACCAACTCGTGCGAGCCAAGTAAAAAGTGATACAACAAAAGTTGAATCACAAGCAAAAGCGGTTAAACCGAAAATGCAAAATAAACCTTGGACTCCACCATCGTACTTAGATACGCCCAACGCGCCAGACGGATTCAGACACAGATGGGTCAGGATAGAAGTCTTGGGATTTGTTGACACGAAAAACATACAAGGACGCTTAAGGTCCGGGTATGAGTTAGTAAGAGCCGACGAATATCCTAATGAGGACTTTCCAGCAATCACCGACGGCAAATACGCAGGGGTTATCGGGCACGGAGGCCTAGTGCTGACTAGGGTACCGGAAGAGATCGCACGGTCAAGACAAGAGTATTTTGCACAACAAGCGCAAGATCAACAGGCCGCAATCGACAACGATCTTATGAAGGAACAGCATAGGGGAATGCCTATCGATATTGATATGCAAACTCGTACGACCTTCGGTGGCAAGAAAAGTTAAAAATTTTTAACACTTCAACCCAGCGAATAAATTAACCGTGAGTGGAGGCCCGCAAGGGTAGCTCACATAAGGAGAAAACAACTATGGCTAATAGTTCATCAACTGGGTTTGGATGCAAACCCATTAAAATGTACGGCAATGGTTATGAAAACATGGGTTTAGGTGAATACCCTGTTGCAGCGTCTTCATCTGCGATATACTTTCAAGATTTAGTATGTCAAGCAGCTAGTGGATATGCTGTGGTAGGAATAGCTGGTACTGAAGATATTATCGGCTCTCTAAACGGTGTTTTTTACACTGATGCTACTACATCAAAGCCTACGTTCCAGAACTACCTACAAGGTAGTAATACTGCTACTGATATTGTTGCTCTTGTTAACGACAGTCCGTTACAACAGTACGAAATCAGAAGTAACAACACTGGAGCTTCGGCACAAACAGACGTTGGTAATACAGCTGATATTGCATATAGTGCAGGTGGATCACCTAACTATGTGTCAGGAGCGACTCTAGATGATTCGACTCTTAACAATAACGCTGACCAACAAGTTAAAATAATAGGTGTCTCAAGAGACCCGGAAAATAGTGACCTTACATCTGCGAATGTAGTATGGAGAGTTATTATTAACCAGTCGTTCTTCTTGGATACTACAGGGGTATAAGGAGGATAATATGGCTATATCACGTAATCAACTAGTTAAAGAACTAGAGCCAGGTTTGAATGCCTTATTCGGCCTGGAATACAAACAGTATGAAAATCAGTCAGCTGAAATTTATACTACAGAGTCATCTGACAGAGCTTTTGAAGAAGAAGTTATGTTGTCAGGTTTCGCTCAAGCACAAGTAAAACCAGAAGGTTCAGGTGTTACATACGATAATGCTCAAGAAACTTTCACAGCTAGATACACTAACGAAACAATTGCGTTAGCGTTTGCTATCACTGAGGAAGCTATTGAAGACAACTTGTATGATAGACTTGCTTCTAGATATACAAAAGCTTTAGCAAGATCTATGGCTCAAACTAAACAAGTAAAAGCAGTTAGTCCATTAAACAATGGAATGCCTGGAGGAACTTTCAATTCAGGTGACGGTGTTACTTTATTTAACACTGCGCATACTACTATTGCTGGATCGTTTTCGAACACTCTAGCAACTGCTGCAGACTTAAACGAAACATCTTTAGAGCAGTCTTTAATTGACATTGCAGCTCTTACAGATGAAAGAGGTTTAAAAATCGCAGCTAAAGGTATGAAAATGATCATTCCATCTGCACTACAATTCACAGCTGAAAGACTTATGGCTTCTGCTGGTAGAGTTGGAACTGCTGATAATGATGTTAACGCTATCAAATCTATGGGGATGATTCCTCAAGGATACTCTGTTAATAATTTCTTAACAGATACTGATGCGTTCTTTATCATTACAGACGTGCCAAATGGTATGAAACATTTCGAAAGAACTCCATTAACTACTAAAATGGAAGGTGACTTCGATACTGGTAATGTTAGATACAAAGCTAGAGAAAGATACGTTTTTGGCGTGTCTGACCCTAGAGGTATCTTCGGATCACCAGGAGCGTAATACTTAAATTTTTTTGTGGCGGGACACAGTTCCGCCACAATCATAAAATAGAAAGCAAAAACCATGAAAAAATTCCTAATAAACATATATGCATACGATCTTCATGCTAGATTTGAAGTAAAATCTAATGATGATGCGGTTTCTCTAGAACAAGCAATAGTTGACAAACTAGGAGAAAATGTTATAACTTGGGAATCAACGGGAATGTTTAGTAATACTCCCTATCGAATAACCTATGAGGAGGTTAGTGATGATACAAGACCTTTACAAAGCAAAAAGGTCCTTGGAGTTGAAGTGGGAACAGGAGCATCTATCTAATGGTAGATATACTCTTGAAATGGTCAGAATTGATGACAAAGTTAGAGAAGTCATTACAAAGATCAAGCTGGAAGAAGCAGCAATTGCTCACAGGCATAACACTATTGAAGATGCCGCTCCACAAGTTTCTGTAGCTACTTAATCAAAAGCTACATTGCTGAAATGCATAAATACCGTAGGCTCTCTTGCGCTTCACTTAAAAATACTATATAAAAAACTCACTAAGATATTAATAGAACATAAATTGGTTATCTTTTTCTTAGTAAGATAACTGGCGCATAGGAGGCGCTGATTATATGACAACACACTTTTCAAACGGAGTAACAAACGTAAGAGGAAAAGATGGAGATACTTCTTTATTTAGTGGTATCAAACAACCTCTAATTACTGGTGGTTATGGGCAAGAAGTTGCTTATCAAAATGACTGGGTAATTTATAACTCAGGTGATTGGGATGTAACATCTGGTGGTGGTTCAGACTATCAACTAGTAGATTATGCTGGTGGATGGTTAAGACTTGGAGATGATGCTCCAGCTGCTGGAGAAATTACTGGTATTTCTGGTAAAGAAGTATGGAACTATAACTCTGCTAAGCAATGGTGGTATGAAACTAGAATTGCCGTAACAGACGTAACTGAAATGAATTGGTTTGTAGGTTTTGCAGACAATGCATTTGTTGATCCAGCAACTGTACCAACTGACTGTATTGGTTTCTCTCACTTAGAAGATACTACAACTATTCAATTCTTATCTAGAAAGAATGGTGCTGGTACATCTTTTGATATGACAGACACTTCTGGTGGAAGCACTTTTGCAATGTTAGACTCTACTGTCCCAACTCAAACTGCAACTCAATTTGAAATCCCATCTAACTCTGTTAGATTAGGTTTTCATTTTCAACCTGCAGGAACTGAACTTGGTCAATCAAGTGCACAATACAAATTGTACTTAGACGGTAAGAAAGTTGGAACGCAAGCAGCTACAACTGTTCCAGATGATATAGCTTTAGAACTAAAAATTTTCATAGAAAATAAAGGTACTACTGCTAATCAACTAGCGACAGATTGGGTTCAAACGATCCAACAAAGATAATAAATTTAACTAGGGCCCTTCGGGGCCTTAGTGTAAATTAATAGGAGAAAAAAATTATGGCAAACGTATCACAAGTTAAAGCGCAATTTGCAACTGATGTAACAGCTACAGCTACAACAACAATTGCTGCTCTTCAAACTTTAGGTGGGGCAGGTAATATGACTCTTGCTGCTGCTGCCGCAACTTTTGGCGGAACTGGATCTTCTCAAAAAGTAAGTTTAACTTCTGGTGGAAACATTAGTGCAGTTACTTTTACAATTACTGGAACTGATTCTAAAGGAAATGCACAAAGCGAAGACTTAACTGGTCCAAATGCAACTACAGTGTTTAGTACAAAATTTTATAATACTGTTACACAAATTGCTGCTGACGCAGCTGTTGGAACTAATACTTCTGCGGGTGTTTTAGGTGGTGCTGGTGACTTAGTATCAATTATTTTTGGTGGAAGAACTAGAATAAGAGGAATGCACGGTGTTTTAGCTGGTGCAGGAAATTTAACTTTTAGAGATGGTTCTTCAACTGGAACAGCGTTACTAACTTTATCTGCAAGTGCAGGAGATCTAGATCCATATATTCCAGATGATGGAGTATTATTTCCTAATGGAGCGTATTTAACTGCTGACCAAGGTGACATTACAGGTTTAACCGTATTCTACGACGGGTAAGGAGCTTAAATGGCCAACACTACTTCAGGCTCTTATGTTTTTGATAAGAACCTAGGCATAGATGAGATTATTGAAGATGCATATGAACGTATTGGTATGCAAGGTGTTTCTGGCTATCAATTAAAAACTGCTAAAAGATCTTTAAATATTTTATTTTCTGAATGGGGAAATAGAGGACTTCAGTTTTGGGAAGTAAAAAATCAAAACGTTACATTAGTAGATGGACAAGCGGTATATACTTTTTATCGTTCACCTTCTGATGGCACTTCTTCTGGTATTTCAACTACATTATCTGCAGGAATAAATACAAGCGTTACTACAATTGGAGTTGCTTCAGTTACAGGTCTGCCGACAACTGGCGGAATAATTATTATTGGAACTGAACAAATTACTTACACAGGTATTTCTTCATTAAATTTAACTGGATGTGTAAGAGGAGTTAATGGTAGCACGGCTGCTACACATAATACTGGCGACGCTGTTTTACAATTTCCAATTGGTATGACAGATATTCAAGAAGCAGACTATAGAGTTAAATCTACTTCAGTTGATACACCAATGACAAAAATTAGTAGATCACAATATCAAGGTTTTTCAAATAAAACTTCGACAGGTTTACCTACACAGTATTGGGTTCAAAGATTTATAGATAAAGTTACAATGACTTTATATTTAACCCCAGGTGCAGCTCAAGATGGGAACTATATTAATTTTTATTATACAAAAAGAATTGACGATGTGGGTGCTTATACAAATGCAACTGATGTACCCTATAGATTTGTTCCATGTATGATTTCAGGTTTAGCATATTACTTAGCTGTCAAATACGCACCACAGAGAGTACAAGAATTAAAACTTTTATATGAAGATGAATTATTAAGAGCAGAAGATGAAGATGGTTCTTCTAATTCTACTTATATATCTCCTAAAATATATTACCCAGGTATTGGTTAATGACTACTTTTTCGCAAGGTAAATATGCTTTAGCTATTTCAGATAGATCAGGCATGGCTTTTCCATATAACGAAATGGTTAGAGAATGGAATGGTGCCCTGGTCCATGTTTCAGAGTACGAGCCTAAACAACCACAATTAGATCCTAAACCAACAAGTGCAGATCCGCAAGCTTTACAAAGAGCTAGAACTGCAAGAACAGAATTTCCAACAGAAGATTTTTTAATAAATAATCCAATTACAACTGCGGCTGCTGATGCAACTGTTTCTATAGCTTTTGAAAATGGTGCTATGCAGGTAAATGATTTTGTTAGATTAAGAGATGTTAAATCTCCAGTGGGTGGTGTTGCTATAACTACTTTACAGTTATCTACAACTTTAAATGGTGCGTTAACAGATTCTGTTACAACAATTACATTAACAGATGGTTCCGCATTTCCAACATCTGGTTTTATAGTTATTGAAAAAGTAAATAGCACAACAGGACTTTATGAAAATGAAGTTATCGAATATACAGGAAGATCTACAAATGATTTAACAGGATGCACAAGAGGAACAAGTGCTCCTTACAGAGGAGTTAGTCCTGTAAATACAACTGCAAGCTCACATGCAACTGGAGCTAAAGTATTTGGGGCATATAAAATAGCTACACTTAATGAAACTTCTTCACCAGCAGGTTATAATGATAGTGCGGGTAATCCAGCAACTATAACTACACAAACGGGTTTTACATTTGAGTTAGTTAATAATGCTAGTAGTGCAGAAACAGGGGGCGGTTTACAGTGTACAGTTGGACCGATTAATGATAGAGGTTAATTATGTCAGGAGTTAAAAAATACGATTACAGCACATTAACTGCAGCGATAAGAAGTTATACTGAAGTAGATGATAGTGTTTTTACACAAGCAATCATCGATGAATTTATAATGGGAGCTGAATTTAGAATTTATCAAGAACTTCCTATGGACTCTCAAAGATTTGTTCAAGAAGGTACATTAGCTGCTGATGACAATACAATTAATTCACCAGCTGGAGCTTTATTTATAAGAGGTGTTGAAGTATTTAATTCTACTTCAGCTACTACAGGCAATGGAAGTTGGTTAGAGAAAAAAGATCAAACATATTTATCGGAATATACAGATAGATTAACAGGACCAGAAGGCGATCGTACAGCTCAAGATGTAACAGGTTTTCCTAAATACTATGCAATGTTTGGTGGTGCGGATAATACTACTGATACTTCATCAGGAGGTATGTATTTAGCCCCTACGCCCGATGCTAATTACAAATTCAGAATATATTATAATAAAATGCCAAATGGACTTGGGTCTGGTACTGGTTTTAATAATAATACTTATTTAAGTACATATTTTCCACAGGGTCTGTTATATGCATGTTTAGTAGAAGCATATGCATTTTTAAAAGGTCCAACGGATATGTTGACATACTACGAAAATAGATATAAAAATGCTATACAACAGTTTGCAGGTATGCAACTAGGAAGACGAAGACGAGACGATTATACTGACGGAACAGTTAGAATACCAGTTAAGTCACCGTCTCCGTAAATTGAGGAGAAAAAATTATGGCAATAACATCGGCAATATGTAACAGTTTTAAAACAGAAATTTTAAAAGCTGTACACAATTTTACAGCTACTACTGGAAACACTTTTAACATTGCGTTGTACACAAGTTCTGCAACTTTAGGAGCCGGTACTACTGCTTACAGTTCATCAAACGAAATAACAAATTCATCTGGATCTGCTTATTCTGCAAAAGGAAAAGCTTTAACTAGTGTTACACCGGCTTTAGATTCAACAACTGCAGTTTGTGATTTTGCAGACATCTCATGGACGTCTGCATCTTTTACAGCTAATGGTTGTTTAATTTTTAATGATACAGCAACAGGTGACCCTGCAGTTTGTGCAGTGGCTTTTGGAGGAGACAAAACAGTTTCTTCTGGAACATTCACAGTTCAATTTCCAGCGGCAGCAGCAACAACAGCTATAGTTCGAATAGCATAAGGAGTAAGTCCTTATGTCGGTAATCCGAACATTCACAGTAACAGTCAGCGACCCTGGATCTGGCAATAAATATTTTATTGACGGTGTACAACAAGATACAATAAATTTAGCCGAAACAGGGACTTATGTATTTAATTATCCTTCGGCTCATCCATTTAGATTTTCTACAACATCAGACGGAACACATAATTCTGGAAGTGAGTATACTACCGGCGTAACCGTAAACAGTTCAACACAAGTTCAAATAACTGTTGCTGCTTCAGCACCAACTTTATATTATTATTGTTCAATTCACCCAGGAATGGGTGGACAAGCAAATACAGTAGAACCTGACTCCTATGGAATGTTTGCATGGAATGTAAATGAATGGGGTTCGCAAGATGGAATTAATGTTAGTCTAACAGCACCTTCAGGTTTAACTTCATCAACAGGATCAATTGCAGCTTTTTCTGAACAAGGATGGGGATCAGATAGTTGGGGATATGAAAATTGGGGGGAAAGTGGTTTTAGAGTTTTAGTTTCTGGAGTATCCGCAACTGCATCCGTAGGTGAAATTGTTGCTTCTGCAGCACAAGGATGGGGTAGAGCTGAATGGGGTGAAGCACCATGGGGCGAAAGTGATAATCCAGTTGTAACACTTGATGGTTTAAGTATGACTTCTTCTGTTGGAAGTGTAACAATTCAAGATGAAATAAATACAGGTTGGGGTCAAGATGGATGGGGTGTTGAAAACTGGGGTGCATCGGGCTTAACAGTAGAATTAACAGCACCTAGTGAACTAACTTCTTCATTACCAGATACAACATGGGGAGCTCAGGGTTGGGGAGGTTCTTCTGATTCAGGAGATGTTGGTGTTACTTGGGGTGGAGATTTTATTTTAAATGTAGCAGATGTTATGGGAGTAACAGGGGTTTCTGCAACATCGGCAATAGGTTCTCCAACAATTATATTATCTCCAACAATTTCGTTAACGGCACCTTCAGGTTTAACATCTAACGTTGGAGCACTTTCTGTTGGTGATATAACTATTGGTTTATCAGGATTTGGTTTAACTTCTGCAATAGGAGCAATAACTCCAGCAGATGTTGTAGGTATAAGTAGTGCAGGGGTCGCAACAACCGGAGTTGGATCAATTACTGTTGACGAAAGTTTAATAGTCAGCATTACTGGCGTAGGAGCGACTAGTAGTGTAGGATCTGTAATAACAGAAGTTGCCTATACTTTAACGGCACCAGCAACTTTAACGTCTGGAGTAGGTGCAATAACACCTGCAGATGTTATAGGATTAACTGGTGTAGAAGCTACGACAGCCGTAGGAAATGTTGCACCATTAGGTTATTTTGATGTTGATATTACTGGAAATACAAATTATAATGATATTGACATAACAGGTAATACATCTTATACAGATGTAGCTTAATTGAAAAGAGCACAGGAGAAAAATTATGGCATCAACTTATACGGATCTTGGCCTAGAATTAATGGCTACTGGTGAAAACGCCGGTACATGGGGAACAAAAACTAACGCAAATTTAAGTTTAATTGAACAATTAACTGGTGGATTTTTAGAAGTATCTATCGCAGGTGGTGCACAAACTACAGCTTTAGATATCGACAATGGTGCTTTAACAGGTACAGCTCAACAAAGAGTTATTAAATTATCAGGAAGTATTTCTGGAAATCAAATTGTAACTTTCCCATTACTTACAGAAAATTTTTATATTATTGAAAATGCAACTTCAGGTGCTTACACAGTACAATTAAAAGCAGCTTCTGGTTCAGGTGCAACAGTTACTTTTGCAACAACAGATAAGGCACATAAAATTATTTATCTTGATGGTGTAGCAACAAACACTGGTGTTTATGACACTGGTTTTGGAAGTGGAGACGTAACACTTACAGGCACTCAAACTTTAACAAACAAAACTTTAACTGCACCTAAAATAGGAACTTCTATTTTAGATACTAACGGAAATGAATTATTTTTATTAACTGCTACAAGTTCAGCGGTTAACGAATTAACATACGCTAACGCAGCGACTGGAAATAACCCTAGCTTTACAGCATCTGGTGAAACTAACGTAGGTATTAACTTTGTTCCAAAAGGATCAGGTGTTTTACAAGGTAATGGTTCTGCTTTAAAAATTGCTGGTAAAGAAACTATATGGGTTCCAGCTACAGCTATGTATGGCCCAACTACTAATCCTGCAGATTCAGCTTTAGTTGAAACAACAGCTACAAGACCAGATTTAAACGTATTTGATTTTGATGCTGGTACAAAACAATATACTCAATTTACAATAGGAATGCCAAAATCATGGAATGAAGGAACGGTAACTTATCAAGTTTACTGGTCTCCAAGCACAACTAATACAGGTAACTGTATTTTTGGTTTGCAAGGTGTTGCATGTGCAGATGGTGACACTATTGATGTTGCATACGGAACAGCAGTAGATATTACAGACGCAGGCATAGGAACAGTTGAAGACCAACAAGTTTCAGCTGAAAGTAGTGCAATAACAATTGCCGGTTCTCCTGCAGCAGGTGAACAAACTTATTTTCAATTATATAGAGATGCGGCAGCCGGTGGAGATACTTTTACTGGAGAAGCAAGGGTTTTAGGTATTAAACTATTTTATACTACTGACGCAGCTAACGACGCATAAGGAGAATAAAATATGGCTTTTGGGTATCAAGTTTTAGGATTTGGATCAGGCGGTGGTTCCACTGTCTACGACGTTGATTATTTAGTTGTCGGCGGCGGCGGAGGAGCTGGGGCCGGAGCAGGCGGAGGAGCAGGCGGCTTTAGAACATCCACAGATTCTGCTGTTATAGAATTAGAAGCAGGTGACTATACAGTTACAGTCGGCACTGGTTCAGGACCTGTTCCAGGAAATGACAGTTGTCCAAGAGGCGGAGATTCAGTTCTTAGTACTATTACATCAACAGGTGGCGGTGGCGGTGGCTACGGTGCACCAGAAAAAGATGGTGGAAGCGGAGCGTGCCCTGCAGGATCAGGTAATACACCTCCTTTTAGTCCTAACCAAGGAAATCCAGGAGGGCCAGGAAATATTAATGGTGGCGGTGGCGGAGCTAACGCAAGTGGTAGCTCTACAAGTAGTCCAGCAGGAGCCAATGGAGGAGCTGGAAGACCAAGTACTTTATCAGGTTCAGATGTAACTTACGCCGGTGGCGGCGGAGGTGGTGGATATATTCCTTCACCTGGAGGTGGATCTGGCGGTTCAGGCGGCGGAGGAAATGGTGCTCCTAGAACTGGCTCAGGATCAGCAGGAACAAACGGACTCGGCGGCGGAGGCGGCGGAATGGGTTTTGATAGCTCTCCTCCAAACGGACAAGGCGGTTCAGGTATCGTAATTGTTAAAGCACCTGCTACTGCAACACTAGGTGTTTCTCCAGGAACTAATTCAACTGGAACACATCCAGATGGAAGTAAATTAGCAACATTTACAGTGTCAGGGACACTAACAGTATCGTAATGGCAAGTTTTGCAGAATTAAAACCAAGTAATAATGTAGTTCTTAGAACTGTTAAAATTGGTGATGACGTACCAACATCGGATGGTCCTTTAGGTGAAAATGACATGCACCCTGATGGAGAAACTTATTGTACAAATCTTTTTGGTGGTGGAATTTGGAAACAATGTTCAGCAACAGGTGCATTTAGAAAACAAAATGCAGGAATAGGTGATACATATGATGCGGTTAAAGATAAGTTTATCAGACCACAACCTTATCCATCTTGGACTTTAGATTCTAATGATGATTGGCAAGCTCCAGTAGCAGTGCCGAATGAATCAACTTTAATTCTTGATGAAAACGTAAGCGTATTAAAATTTCCCTATTGGGTTGAAGAAGAATATAGATGGGAAAGTCAAGATCTTTTAGCAGATCCAATGGTTAATTACTATTGGAATACAGACACATCTTCTTGGACATCTTACTAATCTTTACTTTATCGTAAATACTGATATATATTCATACTATAAAGTATGAATGATATATTTTCAGAGCACTATTTAAATAGTTCTTTAATATTTAAAATATTAAAAATTATAAAAAAATATCAAGGGCCAGATATTTCAGACGGACATCTTACCGAAAATGGATTTCAGACAAAAAACCTTCTTCCTATGTTCAACAAAAAAGTAATTAATCAAATGTTACCAACAGAATATTTAAGAGATAAATTACATCACATGCATTACATAAAATATTTTTCAAATGGTCACCAATTAAAGCATAATCATCCTAAAGAAAAATTCTCATTTATTTTATATTTAAATGATGCTGACGGAAACACAGTTTTTTTAGAACCAATCAATAAATCAATAACTCCTCAACAAGGAAAGATGATTATATTTGCTGGGCATATTTATCACTATGCAGAAAAATCATATAAACAAAAAGAAATTTTAGTAGGAGGTGTGGACAAATTTAAATGAATATAATTAATTTATTTCCAACCCCTGTATGCGAAAAATATTTAGAGCCGTTATCTAAAACTACTTTACAAAAAATTTATGCATATGAAACAAAACCAGATTGGGAGTTTAAAATTTTACAAAGTAAAAATACTTATATCTTAGAACAAAAACCTTTTAAAAATTTAAAAAAACAAATTAATTCTTTTATTCAAGAATACGTTAATGGAATAATAAAACCAAGTAAAAATTTAAAATTTTATATAACCCAATCTTGGTTAAATTACACTGGTGAAAAACAAATACACTATCCACACTTTCATCCTAACTCTATTATATCTGGAGTTTATTATATAAATGCAGATCCAAAATTTGATTATATTAGGTTTAAAAAAAATGTTTACGATCAAATAAAGATATACCCTTTAGAGTTTAATCTATATAATGCAGACACATGGTGGCTCCCCGCTGAAACAAATAAAATTATATTGTTTCCTTCTTCATTAATGCATGAAGTTGGCAATGTTGAAAAAACTTATGGTAAAAGAATAAGTTTAGCTTTTAATGTTTTTGCAAAAGGAGACTTTGGTTCTAAAGAAACTTTAACAGAATTAAAAATATGAATATATTAGGATTACAAAAAAACCATAATGCATCCGTAGCTTTATTTTGTGATAATAAATTAGTTTATTATAATCAAGAAGAACGATTATCTAAAATAAAAAACGATAGTTTTTTTCCATATCATTTATTAAATGAAATAAAAAAATTAAATATAAAAATAGATAAGGTAATAGCAACTGGTTATAATACTTTTGATGCTCATCCTATCTACGGGTATATGAAAAAGATAGGTTTAATAGTTTCTCCGTATCATGATGTGTATCATTATTATAAATCTCATCACTACACTCACGCAGTTCGTGCTTTCTTTGCATCAAAAATGGAAAAAACATTAATTTTAGTTGCTGATGGCAGAGGCTCTAATTATATTTTAGATAATGGAGAGCAAGCTTTTGAAACAATTTCTGTTTATAATTGTGGTGTAAACAAACAATCTAATACGGTTGGAATAGACACTTTATATAAAAAACTTGTAACAACAAGAAAAGGTCACAACGCAAAAGTAAAACCACAAGAAGTGTATGGCTTTGATTTTAAATCTAAACCTATATCTATTACTGATGGCACAAAATTTGATGTAGACCATAAACCATCTGCTGGAGCTTTTTATAGTAGAATAACAAATTATTTAGGATTTAGAACATGTGATGAAGGAAAATTAATGGGATTACAGTCTTACGGAAAACCAAATAAAGAAGTAGAAAAAATTTTATGTGACGAGGATCTGTTCTTTTATAAAGATGAATATAGTAAAAATATTAATTTTACACTTAATATGGAAAAATTTCCTAAACTTTACTATCACAGAAAACTTGGTCTAAAACAAATTCATTATGATATGGCTTATGAAACACAAAAAAAATTTGAAAGAGAAATGGTAGAAGCATTAGATAAATGTATAACTAATCACAAAAATATTATTATAACAGGCGGATGTGGGTTAAATGTAGTTTTTAATTATAGACTCAGAAAAGCTTTACCTAAAGATATTAATCTCTATATCGATCCTTTATGTGGTGATGAAGGTAATAGCATAGGAGCTGCTATAGTCTATAGTCAAGCGTGTGGAAATAATAATTGGGATAATATTTATTTAGGGCCACAGCCTAAATACACAATCGACAAAGGCAATGATAAAATAGAAACTGTAGTTAAACATTTAACTAATCAAAAAATTGTTGGTTTATATCAAGGTAGGGCAGAAGCAGGTCCTAGAGCTTTAGGAAATCGATCTTTGCTACTAGATCCCAGAATTAAAAATGGTAAAGATATAATGAATAAGGTTAAACAAAGAGAATGGTTTAGACCTTTTGGTGCATCCATCCTAGAGGAAGAAGCACACAAATGGTTTGACATGGCAGGATTAAAAAGCTCACCTTACATGTTGTATGCTGTTGAAGCATTAAAAGGAGTTAAAGAAAAAATACCTGCTGTAATACATGTAGATAATACTTGCAGAATACAAACAGTTAATGAAAAACAAAACCCCGTATTATATAACATATTAAAACTATTTAATAAAAAAACAGGGGTGCCAATATTAATGAACACGTCGTTTAATTTAGCAGGCGATGCTTTAGTTGAAACTCCAGAAGATGCTATAGATACTTTTGAAAATTCTGATATAGATTATTTATATTTTGCAGATATTGAAAGGTTGTATACAGAATGAATTTAAAACATAATGTTTGGTTTTTTACAGACGGGTTTGATAAAAAAACTTGTAATAATATTATTAAAAATATTAAAAAATTTGAATCCAAAAAAGGGAAAGTTGGAGGCACAGATAATCAAACTGAATTAAATAAAAAAACTAGGGACTCTAATGTTAGGTGGGTTCAAGATCCAGACATATATGAAAAAATAAATTATTTTGTAAACCTAGCTAATAAAAATGCAGGTTGGAACTTTGATATAAATTGGAATGAGAGTATTCAATTTACAGAATATAAACCAAAACAATATTATAATTGGCATACAGATCAATGGGATGCACCATATGTAGATCATGTGTTTCCTCAATACAATAATAAAATAAGAAAAATTTCTTGTAGTGTATTGTTAAACGATCCACAATCTTATGAAGGAGGAGATTTTGAAATAGGTTTTACTAATAAATTATGTAACGGTACTGTCGATGACACAAAATTAAAACTAGAAAAAGGTAAGATATTAAAACAAGGGAGTGTTATAATTTTCCCTTCTTTTGTATGGCATCGAGTTACTCCTATAAAAAAAGGTATAAGATACAGTTTAGTTAATTGGGCGTTAGGACCACCATATGTTTAATAAAAATAAATATCAAGTGTGTAAAAATATGATTAGCAAAGAACTTGCTGATTTTGTTTTTAATTATTTAAGAATGAAAAAACAAACTTTTTATACTTTAAAAAGACTAGGGGGAGATGTAAGATTATTAGGAACAGATGGGGACCCACAAGCTCCTGGAACTTATTCTTGTTATTCAGATATTGCTATGGAAACTTTGTTAACAATTATACATGGTAAACTTGAAAAAAAAACAAAATTAAAATTAGCTCCTACTTACACATATACAAGATTATATAAAAATGGAGATGAATTAAAAAAACATAAAGATAGATTTAGTTGTGAAATATCTGCAACTTTAAATTTAGGTGGAGACCTTTGGCCCATATATTTAGAGGATGCAAATAAAAAAGAAGTAAAAGTTAAATTAAATCCAGGGGATTTACTTATATATAGAGGAATAGAATTACCTCATTGGAGAAAACCTTTTGATGGTTATATGTGTGGGCAGGTGTTTTTACATTATAATAACAAAGCAACTAAAGGTTGGGATAAAAATTTATTTGATAACAGACCACACCTTGGATACCCCTATAATATTACAAATTATAAACCATGATAAAAACATTAGATAATCTTGTGCCAGTGTCTATTCAAAATAAGTTTATAGAAAGATTAAAGAATGAAAATTTTTCTTGGTTTTATTTTAATGATATAATCTATGGGCAAGATAATAAAAAATTTATTAATCCAAACATAACAAAAACTTTTGCTTTTGTTCATACCTTATTTAATGAGAATGGTATAAACTCTGATGACTATGATTTATTTTCAACAATATTAAATTTTTTTGTTGTTAGAGAAAAAGTAAAAATAAAAGACATGATAAGAATCCGAATAAGAAAAACATTTAAAATTAAAAATCATTCTATAGAAAAATACAATGTTCCACACATAGATGTTAAAGACCACTTACCATACAAAACCTTATTGTATTATGTAGACGACTCTGATGGAGACACAGTATTTTTTAAAAATAAACTTACAAAAGATATATATTTAGATACAGAAGCGGAGGAGTATAAAAGAGTATCACCTAAAAAAGGAAGAGCTATATATTTTGATGGCGATATATACCATTCTGGAAACTGTCCTGTTGATTATAACGAAAGAACTATTATAAACTTTGACTTTAAAATATGAAAGATTTTATAGATAAACATTTAAGCAATGTAAAATTTGCTACTAAAAAACAAAAAGAAAAAGAAATTTGGGATGTGTCCGGTATATTAAAAAATAGATTAAATCAAAAATTAAAATATGACGTCAGACCATATAGCATGGATATAAATGGAAGAAATGTAAAACCACTTACTACTAGATCTAAAGCAGATAAAATTGTTTTTGAACAATTAGATAAATGGGTTGTGGTAGAGGCTGTAGAATTACATAATTTTATTATAGCACATAAATTACAAGAAATTAATTTAAATGAAATTGTTGGTGCTTTAGAATGGAATATAAATATAAAGAAATAAAAAACTTTTTACCAAAAGAACAATTTAAATCTTTACAAGATTTAATATTTTCTAATACCTTTCCATGGTTTTTTCAACCTCATCAAACTAAAGATGATGGATATTTTATGAGCCATAATTTTTTTTATAACAATAAGCCTAACTCTATTTTTTATGAAGATTATATTGTTTCTATTATACAAAAACTTAAAGTTAATATGGTGTCCGAGGTAAGAGCTAATTTACTTTTTAAAACTAAAAAACATATTCAATCCGAGTTTCATGTAGACAAACCATTTTATTGTAAAACAGCGTTATTATATGTGAACACAAACAATGGTCATACCTTGTTAAAAAATAAGATTAAAATAAAAGCAGAAGAAAATAAACTATTAATTATTGACACTAAAACACCCCATGCAGCAGTAAGTCAAACAGATAAAGATCGAAGAATTGTAATAAATTTTAATTATTTATAATATGTTAAAAATAAAATTAGAATCGTATGGTTTTCAAGATAAATTTGAACATCATCATTCAATTAAAGACAGACTATTAATGCTTATAAATAAATCAAAAAATGATTTTGATAGTAATCCTAACGACAAGATTGATTATTTAGATTGGAAAGAAAGCGCAAATATGGAAAGAGAGTGGACAAAATTTATTATGCCTTTTTTACAAAGGCATTTTTTAAAATGTATAAAACATTTAAATTTAAATAAAACATACATTAGAAACCTATGGTTTCAAAAATATAAAAAACACGGGGTGCACAACTGGCATGTTCATAGTAATAATTATACAGGTGTATATTATTTACAGTTTCCAAAAGGTGCTACTAAAACACAGTTAATTAATAAACAAAAAATATTTGAAATAGATGCTAAAGAAGGGGACATAGTTATATTTCCTAGTTTTGTAATTCATAGATCACCTAAAATAACTGAAGATGTCGAGAAAATTATTGTATCTTTTAACTTAGACTTTGACGACATAGATGAAAATTATGATAATGATACTTTAAAAATAGATTGAATTACTCTATAATCTAATATAATAGCTAATAAACAGGATTTTATATGCTACAAAAACTAGGTTTTGCCCCAGGATTTAATAAACAAGTTACAGAAACCGGAGCTGAAGGGCAATGGTTTGATGGTGACAACGTACGTTTTAGATACGGAACTCCAGAAAAAATAGGTGGTTGGTCTCAATTAGGACAAGATAAATTAACAGGTGCGGGAAGGGCCTTACATCATTGGGATAACAATGCCGGTATTAAATATGCCGCTATTGGAACTAATAAAATTTTATACGTATATTCAGGTGGTACGTATTATGACATTCACCCTATAAGAACCACTTTAACAGGTGCAAAATTTACAAGTTCATCTTCATCAACAACAGTTACAGTAGTATGCACCGGGGCCCATGGTTTATTAGAAGATGATATTGTTTTGTTTGACAGTGTGACCGGAGTACCGGCAGGATCAACTTACAGTAATGCAACTTTTGAAGACATAAAATATATGGTCTCTTCTGTTCCAACAGCCACTACTTTTACAATTACAATGGCTGCTCAAGAAACAGGGACACCGTTAACTACAAGTGATGGTAATAGCACTTCGGTTTTATGTTATTATAATGTGGGACCTTCTCAACAATTAGGTGGCTTTGGTTGGGGTACAGCATTATGGGGTGGTACAGCTAATGGACCAGCAACTTCTACATTATCAACAACGCTTCCAGATGATGCCACTACGACTGTGGTATTAGCAAACACTTCAGCATTTCCTGCTTCAGGAGAAATTAGAATTGGATCGGAAGACATAAGTTTTACAAACAATGACACGGGAACAGGGACCTTAAGTGGAGGAGCACGAGCAGTTAATGGAACTACAAGAGCAGCCCATACTGCTGGAGCAACAGTAACTAACATTTCTGATTATGTAGCATGGGGAGAAGCTTCTTCTTCTGACTTTACAATCGATCCAGGTCTATGGATTTTAGATAATTATGGAACAAAATTAATTGCCCTTATATATAATGGTGCATGTTTTGAATGGGATGCTTCTCCTTCAAACGCAACATCAATTAGAGCAACTTTATTACCCAACGCACCAACAGCCTCGCGTCACGTATTGGTATCTACACCGGACCGACACTTAGTATTTTTTGGAACAGAAACAACCGTTGGATCTAGCTCCACACAAGACGATATGTTTATAAGATTTTCTTCTCAGGAAAGTATTGACCAAACAGATTCTTACACAGTCAAAGCAAATAACACCGCTGGTACACAAAGACTGGCAGATGGTTCTAGAATTATGGGGGCTATTAAAGGTAGAGATGCAATTTATGTTTGGACAGATACCGCATTGTTTCTTATGAAATTTGTAGGCCAGCCATTTACTTTTTCTTTTGAACAAGTTGGAACTAACTGTGGACTGATCGGTAAAAATGCATGTATAGAGGTTGATGGTGCAGCTTATTGGATGTCTGAGAATGGGTTCTTTACTTATGATGGTCAATTAAAATCTATACCTTGTTTAGTCGAAGACTATGTTTATGATGACATAAATTTTACATCCAGAGATTTAATAAATGTCGGTTTAAATAATTTGTTTGGAGAAGTAACTTGGTTCTATTGCACATCAGGATCAAATGTTGTTAATAGAATGGTAACATACAACTATTTAGATTCTAGTCCTAAACGTCCTATATGGACAACAGGAAGTTTAGCTCGTGCAGCATGGCAAGATTCAGCAGTATTTGATAAACCACATGCAACTTATTATAACCCGGATAGTAATACTTCTTATGATGTTATTGGTAATACAGATGGATGTACAATATACTATCAACAAGAAACAGGGACCGACCAGGTAGATGCCGGCGGAGTAACAACCGCTATTCTTGGTTCAATTACTTCTGGTGATTTTGATATTACCCAACGTAGAAGTAACACAGGACAAACAGTAGGAATGCCGGATCTTAGAGGAGATGGTGAATTTATAATGAGAATTAGTAGATTTATACCAGATTTTATCACACAAACAGGGTCTACTAGAGTAAGTTTTGTAACCAGAACTTATCCAAATAGTTCTTCAACTACTTCAAATTTTGATATAACATCATCTACAACAAAAAAAGATACAAGATTACGGGCGAGATCTATAGCGTTAAAAGTATCTAATACTGCAGCAAGTCAAGACTGGAAGTTAGGTACATTTAGATTAGATATACATCCTGGAGGAAGAAGATAATGTCATTGTTTTATACTGGAGTTGATAAGGAAAGATATGATGCAGGTAAAAGGTTTATGCCTATGGACAAGTATCTTTTAAATTATAATGACTCTACTCCTTTTAATTTTTCTAATAATGCATCAGCAATAAGTAGTCCAGGTATTACTGCGACCAATTCTTTTATGAATTTTGCTAACAATAAAAATAATTATAACCCAACAGGCGGAAATGTTTTTGGATATGGTAATGCGGTTTCTCCTGTAGCTTTAGGTAGCTACGGTGATCCAAGTTATTTTGGAGGACTTGATGGTAATATTCAACAATCCGGTATTCCTCGTAATTTTATGTATGACATGGATCCTAATTATGAAGGTGATGACTTTATGACTGCGTACCAAATGACGACAGGTAAAAATAAAGAACTGCCGGGGTTTGCTAATTTTGCGTTAAGTTTTTTACCAGGCGGTAGTTTTATCCGTAACAAAATAGAAAAAGGTTTAAATGATCCTAGAGTAGGTCAACCTAATTACAGAATAGGTGGAATGGATAATATTCAGAAAGGTCAATACAATATGTTAGCAGGTCAAGGTATGTTGTTTGATGGCCCTGGTGGCGTAAAAACTTTAACAGGTAAAAACTTTACAGGTAAAGGTTATCTTGAAGGTCAGATAGATATTTACAATAAAGAATTTACAAAACCAGATGGAACTATGATGACTGAAGAAGAAATAACAGATTTAATAGCTAAAACAAAAGCAGACCCAAGAAAACAGTTTAAATATAAACAAATGTTAGAAGCTTCTACAATGTATAAAACAAATAAAGCACAAGAAAAATTTGCTGCAGAACAAAAAGCAAAACAAGAAGAAGCGGCAGCTCAAAGACAAAGAGATATAAAAATAGCACAAAGTACTCCATTAGGGGGTTCAGATGGTACCAGTGGAGGAGACTTTAGAGGCGGAGCAGAATTTAGAGGAGCTAATCCTTATGGTGGTTCAGGCAAAATGGACGATTTAGGTGCGGATACTTTTAAATACGGAGGACTAGCAAGTTTATAATGGCAAAAATTGTACAATCATTAACTAGAGCTGAAGAAGAATATAGCAGAAAAAATTTACAGTCATTAGTTAGAGATCTTGATGGTGTAATAACAAAATTAAACTCTTCATTTCAAGATGAAGTTAAACAAGAAATAGAAGCTAAAAGTTTCTTTTTAGAATAATGGCAGTAGTAAACCAATATAAATTTTACGGTAAAACAACGACAGCTGCTGAAACAGTAGCGTTGTTATCACCTAGTGTTAATGAAACTATTATTATAAAGTCTTTAAGAGTTACAAACAAATCAGGTTCTAATACACCTACGGTAACTATTAAAAATAATGCATTTGAGATAGTAAATACACAAACACTAGTAGCTGCTACAAGTGTAGAAATATTAACTTTACCTTTAATTGTAGAAGGTGGCACAACATTAGAATACACGACAGCAGGCACTGTATCTGATGGTGTGGTATTTGGTATTAGCTATCTTAATATATTAAAGGAGAAAACAGACTAATGGAAATAAAACAAGCTAAAGTAGAAACTACTTACAGACACAAAAAAACTGGTCAGCTTTTTAAGGAAAGAAAAGACTGGGAAAACAAAGGTTTTAAAGAAGAAGAAATGGCTCAAGATGTAAAAGTTATAATGCCACCTCTTGATTTGTTAGCAAAAACCAAGTAAACATAAGGATTAAGGTAAAATTATGGCAATATCTAGAATGCAACAACCACAACAAATACAATCAGGAATAGGTTCTTTACAAGATCCAAGACAAGGTTATTTTTTAGGAAAACTTGTTAAAAAAGCTGTTCGTGGTGTAAAGAAAATTGTTAAAAGTCCATTAGGTAAAGCTGCTTTAATAGGGGGCTTAGGATATGGACTAGGTGGTGGATTTAGTAAAGCAGGATTTAGTAAAGCAGGTTTATTCTCTAGATTAGGTTTAGGTGGTTTTGAAAATGTTGGTGGTAATAGAATTTTTCAAACCAATAAATTTGGTTCTTTTTTAGGATCCATGATTCCTGGAAAAGGTTTTAGTGGTAAAAATTTAGCAATAGGTTTAGGTGGACTTGCGGTTGCAACACCATTTATACAAAAAGCATTTGGCATGGGTCCCTACGAAGAAATAGAAGAAGAGGTTGACGAGTCTTACATTGATCCATACACAGCAATGATGATGGCAAGAAACAGAGATCCTTATATGAATTTTTTACCTAATCAAAATTTTGTACAAGAAGGATTTTATTTACCACAGAATGCGGCTGAAGGCGGAAGAATAGGTTATGCTAATGGTGAAATGGTAGAGGCAGAAGAAATGGTAGAAACCGAAGGGCCACAATTACCACCAGAAGCAGAAAAATTTTTAAGACAAGAATATCAAAAATACGTAGCACAAGGTGGTGACTTATCATATCCAGAATTTAAACAACTTGTTCTTCAACAAGCGTCCGGGGAACAGGGACCAGAAGAAGAAGAAATGACGATGACTGAATCACAAACAGTACAAACAGAACCAGAAGGTCCTATGATGATGGCGGGTGGCGGATTAACTAGTGTACCTGGTTATGGAACTCCTCCAGGAACAAACAGATTTAACTACCCATCAGGCGGTGTAAGAGTAGGAAGAGCCGAAGGAGGTTTAATGGATCTAGGTGGTATGGAAAAAGATTACAGAGCTGAAGGTGGATTTGTACCTATTGGTGCAAAAGAAAAAGCAGACGATGTGCCTGCAAGATTAAGTGTAAATGAGTTTGTATTTACTGCAGATGCTGTTAGAAACGCAGGTGGTGGAGATATAGATAAAGGCGCAGAAGTTATGGAAAATTTAATGGATCATTTAGAAGCTGGTGGACAGGTATCTAAAGAGTCACAAGGTTTAGAGGGTGCACAAGATATGTATAATAATATGAAACAATTAGAAACAAGGGTAGTATAATGGCAACACCAGATTTTTTACAAGATTACGCAAAAGATTACGCAGCACAATCAAAAGCAGCTTACAGTGCACCAATAGATACTTCAAAATTTACTGGCAGACAATTTGTTGCTGGTGAAGACCCATTACAAACACAGGCAATTAATTTAGCAACGGCTGGTGTAGGATCGTATCAACCATTTTTACAAGCTGCACAAACTGGTGTAAGTGGACTTAGTTCATTAACTGGACCACAGGCTTACCAACCTTTCATGTCTCCTTATCAACAACAAGTTATTGATACAACACTTGCAGAGTATGATAGATCAAGAACAGGTGATAGACAATCTATTCAAGATGCAGCTGTAGCCACAGGTAACTTTGGTGGTGGTAGAGAAGGTGCAATGTTAGGTGAATACGATGCTAGAACTTTAGCAGACAGATCTGCATTACAAGCACAAATGTTACAATCAGGATTTCAAAACGCACAACAAGCAGCATCAAATGCATTTACACAAGGTGGTCAATTAGTTGATCAACAATATGGTTTATCTAATTTTCAAAGATCAGGACTAGGTGCCGACGTTGGGGCATTAGGACAACTGGGATCTTTAAGACAAGGATTAACACAAGCTCAACTACAGGCAGATCAACAAGCAGCACGAACAGCAGCTTACGAACCATATGGTAGACTATCACAATATGGCCAAGGTTTAACAGGTTTATCTGGTGGTGTTTCATCGGCAGCTTACGCAGAACCTACACCGGTTAGTCCAATGTCACAAGCAATTGGTACAGCTCTAGGAGTAGGAGGATTGTACGGTAAAATATTTGGATTTCCAGGGAGCAATTAATGAAAGTTTTAAATAGACCTATGTTTAGATATGGTGGCCCTATTAAAGAAGGGATTATGTCCGGTATACAAGAACCAAGACAAGGTTACCAAGATGCTGGTAGTGTTTTTAAAAATGTTCAAGCTGTTTTACAAGATGGAACAGCTGCCGATCCAAAAGTTTTAAATGAAGCAGCTAAATTAGGTATTGGAAATCCATATAGAGTACAAGAATTTAAACCTTACATGAAAAAAGTTGTTACAAAACCAAAAATAGATATGTCTGAAACTGATCAGTTAGCTGCTGAAGTAGAGCAAATAGATCCAGTTGAACCATTAACAGAATTACAAAAAGCAAAAATAGGAAAAACTTTTATAGGAACTGAAGAATACAGACAAAAAGTAAAAGAGTTAGAAGCATTAGAAGAAGCAAACAAGCTTAAATCAAAGGCAGATGGAACCGTAACTACACAAGGTAAATCTCCATTTGCATACACTCTTGATGAAGTCATTGAAAATAAAGGTAAAACAGATAGTGTTGATGATGAACCAAAAGTATTAAGTAGAAAAGAAAAAGTTAACTCTATCTTAGAAGGACTGGGTTATGATCGTGCACAGAAAAATGCATTGTACGATGCAATGATTAAAGCAGGTCAAAGAATATCTAGAACAGGCTTGGGCGCGGAGAACTTAGTCTCAGATGTTATAGCAGAAACAAGTCAATCGTATGACAAACCAGAGAAACTAAGAGAAGCTGCAAACTTGATGCAGGTTCAACAAGATTTAAAATTAGATCAAATTAAAGCTAGTAAAGAGGGAACTGGAACTATGAATCAAAACTATAATTACTTTAAAGCTAGAGGTTATAGCGATGAAGACGCTTCAAGAAAAGCAGAAGGTTTAGCAACAAATCTTTTAGAAGCAAAAAACAAAGCCATTGATGCAAAATTAACAGGTAATAAACTTACTGAATATGTTGCACAACAATTAATAGGTGTAAGCGACGCTTATGATAATAATACTTATAAAGGAACAATTAATTCTAAAGACCATAAATCTGTAAGTGACTTTGTTAAATCAACAGATTTTGATGGAGCTGGAGTGTACACTGTTAAAGGTAGAATTATTGAACTAGATAAAAACGGAAAAATTTTAAAAGAAGAAATAGTTACTTCATCCACTTCAGATAAAAAATGGTGGAATTTCGGTAAAGAAGAATAGGAGGGACCATGGCTGAAGATTTTAGTCGAGTAGGCACTATTGAATCAGTCCTGTCCGGCATAGCATCAGGTTTAATTGCAATACCTAAAGGCGCATTTTCATTAGGCGCAACACTTATAGACCTGGGCGCAGGGACAAACAAAGCTGCTGAAGTAGAACAATTCTTTGATGACCTTACAACATTTGATGAAAGAGCAGAGGCAACAGCCGCTGGAAAAATTACAGAACTACTAGTCAACATAGGTTTACCAGGTGGATATGGTTTTAAACTTGGTAGTAAACTTGCAGAGAAAGCAATTAATGCAGGTAAGACTGGTACATTATTAAAAGCTAACAGTCCTAAATTAGCTAGCGCAATAAAAAATATGAGGGGTGGTGGTGGTGCTGCTAAACTTTTAGCGGGTGCTGTTGCAGGTGGTATAGCTGAAGGTGTATTTGTTGGTGACGTAGAAGCAGCAGGTTCACTAGCATTTAATTTACAAGATGATGAGAACGATCCAGGTAGAGAACTATTAAACAGAGTTAAGTTTGGAACTGAAGGTGCATTGTTTACCGGTATCCTTGGTGGTGTTGGTGCAGGAATTAAAAAAGTTGCGCAAAGAAATAAAAAATTAGATGTCAACAACAGTAAAATAGATAAATGGATTGACAAAGTTGCTGGTAAAATGAGAGCAAGGGGTGACAAGACTCCAGAGTTTTTCCAAATGGAGAGAGAACAAATAGGTTTAAGAGCAGGGGATGCGGCAGCTGCAAGAAACACATCTAGAGAAATAGATATTAGTGTAGATAAATTATTTCCACCTATCAGAACTATTTTTAATAAACAAAATGCTGCAAACAGAAATAAATTTTTAGGTGAAGTTAATGATCTGTTGTTGTCTGGTAACCCTAAGATAGATGATACAGGTGTAATGACATTTGATGCATTAGATGCAGCCAAAAAAGCAAAACTATCAGAAAAAATTGCAAAGTTTTCAAAAAACGCTGACCAAGCAAAAGAAATAGAAACAGCTATTTATGGTGGCTTATCTAACATTAGAACTAGATGGGGTAAACTATTTAGTGAGGTTGGCGGTAAGTTAGATAAAAAAGAATTAGCAGAGTTTAAAGAATTATTTGGTGGTAAATTTAAAGACTACCTTGGTTCAACTTATGATATATTTCAAAACAAATCTTTAATACCTTGGTTTAATTATACACCTACAGCTGAGGCAATAGGAAAAACAAGAGCTGTTTTAATGCAAAGTGCAGAACAAGCAGGTAAAGAATTAAGTGAACAAGAAGCAGATGATGCAATCGCTGGTATACTTAGAACAGTTAAGATGCCTCCAGGATTTAAAATGGACAGAGGTAATGTACCATTATTTAAAATACCAAGTTTCTTTTTAAACAAAACTACATTGGATAAAGCAAATGATGCTAAACCAAAAGAGTTTGTATCTATGTTAGACATACAAAAAGGCGGACCACGAGAAGCTATAGAACAATTATTAGGCAGACAAAAAAATCCTATGCAAACTATTCTAGGGGGTACAGCTAAACTATCTGTTATATCTAGACGAAATACTTTTTTTGATGACTTAATTAGAAAATCTGATGAGCTTGAAGCCGCTGGTAAAGAGCCAATGTTTGCAAGAAGTTATGACGATGCCATGAAACAATTTGGTGAGGACTTTAAAAAAATAGAAGTGATCGATCCATCAGGTAAGTTATCCATTAGTAAAGGTGCAACTAATCCTTTTGCTGATCCACAAAATCCTTTGTATGCACGACCTGGTGTTGCAGATGCATTAAAACAAACATCATTACAAACAGAAAACAATAAATTCTTAGCGCAGATGTATGAAAGTTTAGTGTTGTATCCTAAAGCTACATCACAGATTGCTAAAACAATTTTATCACCAGTTACACACATGCGTAACTTTGTAAGTGCTGGAGCTTTTGCTACAGCTAATGGTATTGTACCCGATGGTGCTGCAATCAAACAAGCTTACCAAGCATTACAAACACCGTTAAAAGGCACAAGGCAACAGAATGAATTGTATGAAAGATTGTTAGAACTTGGAGTTGTAAATTCTAACGTTAGACTTGGGGACCTTGCAAGACTTATGGAAGATGTAAACTTTGGTGAGACTATGACATCTGACAAAGGTATGAGATTATTGTTAAAACCATTATCAAAATTAAAATCTGTATCACAAGATTTATACACAGCTGAAGATGATTTCTGGAAGATAGCATCATGGGCTATGGAACAAAAAAGAATGGAAAAAGCTTTTGAAAGAGTGGGTGTAGTTAGAGGACAGTTTTTTAAGAACGCTGCCGGTGAAGAGGTAAGATTAACAAAAGAATATTTAGAAGAACAAGCAGCTGATATTGTTCGAAATAACATACCTAACTATGATTATGTATCAGAGTTTATTAAAGGTCTAAGAAAACTACCTATTGGAAACTTTGTATCATTCCCTGCAGAGATTGCTAGAACAGGTACAAACATTGTAACGAGAGCACTTAAAGAAATTAACGAAGAGATAATTGTTAATGGTAAAACTTTAAAACCTTTTCAAAGAACAGGGTACACAAGATTGTTTGGATTTACTACAACCGTTGCAGCTGTACCGTATGCAGTATCAGAAATGTTTGGTGCACTATACGATGTAACTGATGATGAGAGACAAGCAATTAAAAGATACGTTGCTGACTGGTCTAAAAACTCAACCCTACTACCAATTAAAAACAAAGATGGTTCTTTCTCTTACGTAGATTTTAGTCACGCTAATGCTTATGACACATTAATTAGACCACTACAAACTGTAGTTAACAGAGTGGCTGATGGTGAAAAAGATAATGATGGTATAGTTAATGACTTTATTGGTGGTACGTTTGAAGCCATGAAAGAATTTGCATCACCATTTATTTCTGAATCTATTTGGACAGAAGCTGTTACAGATATATTAGTTAGAGGTGGTAGAACAAGAGAAGGTTACCAAGTATTTAACCCACAAGATACGTCAGGTGATAAAGCCAGTAAAATTATGGCTCACTTAGTAGAAGCACAAATGCCTTTTTCACTTAATCAATTAAAAAGAATGGACCAATCAATAGAAGAAGTTGATGTGATTACTAAAGGTAAATTTGATAAGTATGGTCAAACATATGAATTTGGTCCTGAGTTTGCAGGATTGTTTGGCTTTAGACCTGTAGAAATTAATGCAGAAAGAGTTATGAACTTTAAAATTGCAGACTTTCAAAAAGGAACTAGAGATTCTAGATCTTTATTTACTAGAGAAGTATTAAAAGGTGGACCGGTAGAACCAAGAACCATTGTAGATTCTTTTATAAATGCTAACCGTGCTTTATTTGGTGTACAAAAAAATATGAAATTAGATATGGAAGCAGGAGAAACATTAGGTTTAGATGAAGATCAAATTATAGAAGCTTTTGATAGAGTTGGAACAAAAGCTTATAACTCTTTGACTGAAGGAGAATTTCAACCTTTTTTACCATCTGTTGAAATACAACAAGCGTTTGAACAAAATGCAGAACGTTTAGGTTTAGAAAATCCTTACGAAGAAGCACAAGATGCTGTTGAAGAAATTTATGATCAATTAATAGATCTTACATTAGACGAAGCAGTGTTTCCATCAATTGAAAACCCTTTAATGCCTATAATGGAAGACACACCAGTTACACAAACTTCATTAAACTTACCATCAATTGATCAGTCTATGATGACACAATCACAGGCAGCTAACCAATTTTCTAACTTGACAATGGACCAAAAAATCCGTTTACTATTTCCAAATGGCTAAAAACGCATTACAAAAAATAGAAGACCACGAAAAGCTGTGTAGAATCATGCAGAAGCAAACGCATGACAAAATACATAAGCTTGAACGTCAAATTAACCGCGTAGAAAGCATCTTATTAGTGTCTACTGGAGCGTTGATCTCGGGTATGGCATATGTTATATTTGCTTTAATTATTAGATAAAAAAATCATGCAACTTAGTAAACACTTTACTCTTAAAGAGATGACCAAGTCGATGACAGCGACGCGGAAAGGAATTGATAATACTCCAGGAGCTGGAGAAATTAAAAGTTTAGGTGACCTATGTTATGAGGTTCTTGAACCGCTACGTGCACACTTTGACAAGCCAGTTACGATTACTTCGGGCTACAGGAGCGAGGCGCTGTGTGAAGCAATTGGCAGCAAAAAAACTTCGCAGCATGCAAAAGGCCAGGCCTGTGACCTAGAAATATTTGGCGTGCCAAATATTCAAACAGCTTACTGGCTACAAAACAACGTAGACTTTGACCAATTAATTTTAGAGTTTTATGATTCTGAAGATCCAGCAGGTGGTTGGGTTCACATAAGCTATCACGAATCTGGTGCAAATAGAAAACAAGTTTTAACTTACGACGGAAAAAAATATACCGAAGGCCTACCAGAAATGAAATGGTCTGGTGGTAAA
>Ga0209532_1000300_pt1 | contig 43514 bp, 43 predicted proteins | sample COG_02_FD_184746 | JGI IMG/M metagenome (GOLD analysis project Ga0209532, IMG submission 184746) | Pelagic Microbial community sample from North Sea - COGITO 998_met_02 (SPAdes) (version 2) | ecosystem: Environmental > Aquatic > Marine > Neritic zone/Coastal water | place: Helgoland, sampling... | reverse complement strand
GCCGCCGTGAAGGCATTGCCGAAAGCCTGTATTATAGTTGGTCAAAGGAGTTTCTTGAGGCAGGCAAACGCCGTCTGTCAGGCGATACTGCCCGTCAAGCGACATCCCCAGAAGTGAAAGATTTACGGCGTTTTTAAATCGCTGAAGGGACGCTTGATCCAATCCCAATCCATTCGCCAACCCTAAACGTGCGTTTGTGCCACCAACATCTGCAACTAAAATTGTCATGGTTTCCGTCCCCGTAATTACCGATGGCGCATGTTCTGATCACATGTGCGACAAGCAATCAAAGATACTGAATTTTGGGCGCACCATCTAACATTTTTCATAATTCAATGACACAATGCGAACCTGAATCGCCGCACAGAAAATTTTCCAGTGTAATTTTCAAAACTATCCATTATCTTGCCCTCAAACAAAGGGTCAGTTTTATGCGCACGACAATCTACATCCTCAATGGACCAAATCTGAATTTGCTGGGTAAACGTCAGCCAGAAATCTATGGCAATGAAACATTGGATGATGTTCAAACCCAATGCCAAAAAACGGCAAACGCGGCTGATATGGACATTAAATTGATGCAGTCAAATCACGAAGGTCAAATCGTCGATTGGATTCAAGAGGCACGCGATAACGCCGCAGGCATTATCATCAACCCAGCCGCTTTGACCCACACATCGATCGCGGTTTTGGATGCGTTAAATACATTCGACGGCCCCGTGATCGAGGTCCACGTAAGCCAAATCCACAAAAGAGAGAGTTTTCGCCATCACTCTTACGTAAGCATGCGCGCCGATGCCGTCATCGCTGGTTGCGGCGTTCAGGGCTATGCACTAGCTACCCAACGTATGGCGCAACTTTTGACTGAAAAATAGAGATCGAATTATTGGCTATCAGGCAAACGCACCACTGACGCGCGCCATAACCATAAAGCATCGCGCTGTGCGTGTGTTGGCGAAATCTGTAATCTCGTGATTTTGAAGACGTGGTTCATACTCAACCAACGTTTGATCGAATTGCTGTAAAAATCGCAATACCTGTTGTCGAAATTCGGGATCAGATTTCATGCGCGCCCGCGCAATGCCCAAGACCGCTTTGTCCAAAACCCCACCAACAGATGACACATCTGCCCCACGCGCGCCCTCTGAAAATTTGCGCCACGCACCAGATACTGGGCGATCAGGGTTCAGATCATCCATGAAAATGCCGTCTTCGGTTAATAATGACATCACCGATTGCGCGGATTCCAAAAGACCACGTAACTTGCGCTCTTCCATCGCGCGACGCAGTGCCCTAAATCCGTCCTTGTCTTTGGCATCATCAGGAAAATTTAACGCAGAAATCAGATCTGCAACCGGCATTGGGGGCAAAGCTGCCTGTGTCGCACCAGCCAACGGCAAGGTTATCTGTGTTTCTTGTTCATGGGTTTGATAATCGCCGAAAACAGTGCGATTCAAATCCACAATATCAATCTGCGGCGATTGGCTGACGCCGTTGGTGGCAATCTCTTTTAATCGTTTATCGTTTTGCACGGTCATTTCGGCGATTAATTTCAACTGCCCAACGATTTCCGATTGCTCGCGTGGCAAACGTTCGGATGTGATGCGCAAATTTTCAGAAACGGACGCCATTTCTTTACGCAATGCCTTGGCCTCGGCTTTTAATTTCTTGGCAGTGCCCGCTGTCAGGGCCACAGTCCAAATCAAAACCATAGGCAGGATCACAGACAGCATCGTCAATAACCCTAAAATGGATGTATCAAATGCCACACTTAACCGCTGACCACTAAATGCAAAATAAATGAAAACCAACACAACCCAAACAAGGCTGACAATAATGCCAACAGAAATTGCTGGGCTGATCGTCTTGTCTGGTTGCGGGATTTTCATACGTTATATGTATTTTACAGACAAAATTTCATAATCCTTCACACCACCAGGTGTGCGTACTTCAACGCTGTCACCTTCTTCTTTGCCGATTAAGGCGCGTGCGATAGGTGAATTCATGTTGATCATGTTGCGTTCAATGTCCGCTTCATGCTCGCCTACAATTTGTAGAGTGCGCTCTTCATCGGTGTCTTCATCAACCATATGAACCGTTGCGCCAAATTTCACAGAACCCGACATCTTCTTCACATCAATAACATCTGCACGGCTGATAATTGCTTCCAACTCTTTGACGCGGCCTTCAATGTGCGACTGTAATTCGCGCGCAGAATGGTATTCAGCGTTCTCTGATAAATCGCCATGCTCGCGTGCTTCTGCAATTGCGCGGATCACTGATGGGCGCGCCACAGATTTCAATTGCTTCAGTTCTTCATCTGCAGACTTAAAACCTGCGGGTGTCATTGGAATTTTTTCCATACTTGGACTCTTTACCTTAATTACAGTGTGTGACCATAAATTCACACGGCCCAACACGCAAGATGTCTTTCACGCCGCCTTTCACCAATGTTTCGTCGGGTAAGCATTGTCGTTTCCGCTATTTTCTGATTACAGTCGCACCCAACAGTAAAAATAAACCTAAGCGGAGCCTAAGATGAGCGAAATCGAACGCGAAAGCATGCCATATGACGTAGTGATTGTCGGTGCGGGGCCATCTGGCTTATCTGCTGCGATCCGTCTTAAACAATTGGATGCCGATCTTGAAATCGTCGTCCTTGAAAAAGGCTCCGAAGTGGGCGCGCATATCCTGTCTGGCGCGGTGCTTGATCCTGCTGGCCTGACCCGCCTGATGCCGGATTGGAAAGAGAAAGGCGCACCCCTGAACGTAGAGGTAAAGGAAGATAATTTCCTAAACCTCACCGAAACAGGTGCAAAAAAGCTGCCAAACATCATGATGCCACCGTTGATGAACAACCATGGCAACTACATCGTTTCCATGGGTAACGTATGTCGCTGGATGGCCGAGCAAGCAGAAGAGATGGGCGTTGAAATTTTCCCCGGTATGGCCTGTTCGGAACTGGTCTACGGCGAAAATGGCGAAGTCAAAGGCGTTGTCGCTGGCGAATTCGGCAAAAACCCCGATGGCACCCAAGGCCCATCATACGAACCGGGCATGGAACTGCACGGTAAATATGTATTCTTGTCCGAAGGCGTGCGCGGATCATTGTCCAAACAAGTCATCGCAAAATACGATCTTGATGCAAATTCAGACGTGCCAAAATTCGGCCTCGGCATGAAAGAAATCTGGGAAATTAAACCTGAAAACCACAACGAAGGCGAAGTCACCCACACAATGGGCTGGCCAATGACCGATGATAACGGCGGTTCATTCCTGTACCACTTGGACAATAACCAAGTTTACGTCGGTTTCATCGTCGATCTAAACTACAAAAACCCACACCTGTTCCCTTACATGGAATTCCAACGCTGGAAACACCACCCACGCATCGCCAAAGTACTCGAAGGCGGAAAACGCGTGGCATACGGCGCACGTGCAGTCACCAAAGGCGGATTTCAGTCGATCCCAGAGGTGGCATTTCCAGGTGGCGCATTGTTGGGTTGTTCTGCGGGCTTGGTTAACTTGCCACGCATCAAAGGCAACCATAACGCCATGCATTCCGGCATCGAAGCCGCAGAAGCCGCATACCTTGCGATCAGTGCGGGCCGTTCAGGTGACACATTAGAAGATTATAACGAATCCCTAAAATCAGGCCCCGTTGGCAAAGACCTGAAAACTGTACGCAACGTTGCACCCCTTCGCGCAAAATACGGCGCGAAATTGGGCGTGGCGCTGGGCGGTTTCGACATGTGGTGTCAAACAATCCTAAAATTCAGCTTCTTTGGCACAGTGTCCCACGGTAAATCAGACGCAGAAAGCACGGGCAAGGCGGCTGACTACGCGCCGATAGAGTACCCAAAACCAGACGGTAAACTATCATTCGATCGCCTCACAAACGTCAGCTTCTCGGCCACCAACCACGCCGAAGAACAACCATGCCACCTACAATTGGCGGACGCTGGCATCCCAATCGATGTAAACCTTCCCGAATTCGCAGAACCCGCACAACGTTACTGCCCTGCGGGCGTGTATGAAATCCTGCGTGATGACGATGGTTCAAACCCACGCTTCCAAATTAACGCGCAAAACTGTGTGCATTGCAAAACCTGCGACATCAAAGACCCCAGTCAAAACATCACATGGGCAACACCCCAAGGCGGCGAAGGCCCAAATTACCCGAACATGTAATTGACTATCTGAGTTTAAAATCAGGGCGTTGGCATAAAATTGTCAGCGCCTTTTTCGTGGACAACATGAGCCACTTACTGTCTGCAGTGTGAACAAAGTAACTGTTTCAAAAGATTACCCTAACTGCATTTATGACAGAAAACAGTCATTCAAAACTGCGCTTGAATAAATAGAACTCATTATTGCAAACATGCTTGTGCCATCATTTCAGAGAACAAACGCATTCTTCGGTTAAGAAGGCGCTTTTCGGGGTGGACGAGGTAAATTCCCCATTCTGGAACCGTGAAATTAGAAAGCACTTTGACAAGATCACCACTCTCCACTGATTTTGAGGCAATAAAGGATGGCAGCCGGCTTATACCTAATCCTTGGATTGTTGCATTGAGCAGGAAGAGTCCACTGTTTGAGTTCAAATATGGCTGAAACGCGATCTTCTGCGACTTTCCCTTGTTGTCGTCAAATTGCCAGACGGTGCGTCGTGCGTGGCCAAAATAAAGCAAATTGTGATTGTGTAAGTCCTTTAGGCATTGTGGCGTGGTATGTGAAATTAAGTACTCTGGGCTGGCATACAAATGGTGACCTGCGGTTCCGATCTGAACTGCATTCGCGCCTTGTTTCATTTCACTGGTTATGCGCAGGGCAAAATCATAGTTTTCACGATTCAAGTCTACAGATCGATCATCGAAATCGATTGTTAATTGAATTTCTGGATAGTTCGCTTTGAATGCGAGAAGGGCATCATTTAAAAAACTGATTCCAAATTCTCGGGGAACAGAAACACTCAACGGTCCTGAAATATTAGCCGCAGTGTTTACAAAATCGGATTCGATTTCATCCATTTCTGTGACGACACGCATCGCACGTTGATAAAGCTCTTGCCCGATTTCTGTTAGATCCCAAATACCTGGAGTGCGATCAATCAAAATGGTGTCGTACCGAGCTTCCAACATTGATAATCGGCGACTGACAGCAGACTTTGCTATTCTCATTTTGTCGGCAGCTTTGGAAATGCTGCCTTGGTCAACAATACGCAGGAATGTTCTGAAATCTTCGATCTGCCCCATGGGTTCTCCTATTTAGGACTATAGTGTCTATTTTTTAGACCTACTTTAAAATATTAGAACAGGCTATTTGTTTTTAAGATCAAAATAAATTAATTAATCAACTTATGAAATTTCATATGCTTCATAGGTCAAAGTTTGCCAAAAGGAAAAATAATGGGACTGCTTCAAGAAGGTAAATGGGTCGATCAATGGTATGATACCAAAGAAACTGGTGGGCGTTTCGTACGCAAAGCGCCGCAATTTCGCAACTGGATTACATCCGATGGTTCTGCTGGATCAAGCGGGCATGCAGGTTTCAAGGCGGAGGCTGATCGCTATCATTTATATGTGTCGCTGGCTTGCCCATGGGCGCACCGTACTCTAATTTTTCGCGCCCTTAAGGGGCTGGAAGAGATGATCTCAACCTCGGTCGTGCATTGGTATATGGCTGACAAAGGTTGGACATTTGAAGACGGTGATGGGGTGGTACCCGATACGGTTAATGGATCAAATTATATGTATGAGGTCTATACGGCAGCGATGTCAGATTATTCTGGCCGCGTTACTGTACCTGTTTTGTGGGACAAAAAGACCAAAACCATCGTATCAAATGAATCACCCGAAATCATACGCATGTTTAATTCTGCCTTTGACGAAATTGGTGCGATTGCTGGTGATTACTACCCCGAACAAAAACGCACCGAGATAGACATATTGAATGATCGTATCTATGACACAGTGAATAATGGTGTCTACAAGGCAGGTTTTGCAACCACCCAAGAAGCATATGAAGAAGCAGTTTTGCCACTGTTTGATACGCTCGACTGGTTGGATGCCCGCCTTGCGAATCAACGTTATCTTATGGGTAGTACCATCACCGAGGCCGATTGGCGGTTGTTCACAACACTGGTGCGATTTGACCCCGTTTATGTTGGGCATTTTAAATGCAACATTCGACGCATTGATGACTATGCAAACTTATCAGGCTATGTGCGCGATTTGTACCAACAACCAGGTGTGGCAGGTACGGTGAACGCAGATCATATTAAAAACCATTATTATGCCAGCCATGAAACGATAAACCCATCACGGGTAATTCCAAATGGCCCAGCAATCGATTTCACAACGCCACACACGCGTGCAAAATTAGGGTAAATTATGACCAAAACAGTTCCCATTATCGCAGATTTAAAGCCAGCCAAAGTGGATTTGGAGGCAGGTAAAGAGTATTTTTGGTGCCAATGTGGTCAATCCAAAAGCCAGCCATTCTGTGATGGCTCCCATGCGGGAACCGATATCACGCCGTTGAAATTTACCGCGGATAAAACTGAGAAAGTGGGACTCTGCCAATGTAAGTCCAGCGCAAATGCGCCATTCTGTGATGGAACGCATGCCGGGTTGGGCGACCTTAAAATCGGTGATCCCGCACCAACGCCTAAAACGGATGTACCCACCGCAGTGGCAACACCAGAAGAACCAACGGTTGCCCGCATTCACGAACTGGCCCGCGATGGCTTGTCTAAACTTGGCCATCACGGCGAAATGGGATCAATGGGTGTTCCACGCAAGGATTTACCGCATTGGGACGATATTCAGATTTTACCTGCGCAAATGGCAAGGAAACTACTTTTGGACGATGTGCCTGTTGCCACTGCGGTGACGATTGGGCCGCGCGCTGAAAAACCATTGCAACTTGATATTCCTTTGTTTGTTTCCGACATGAGCTATGGCGCTCTTTCAGAAGAGGCCAAAACTGCTCTTTCACGCGGTGCCCAAATGGCGGGTACGGGAATTTGTTCTGGTGAAGGTGGGATGCTGCCCGAAGAGCAGGCTGAGAACGCACGTTATTTATATGAACTGGCTTCTGCTCAATTTGGCTGGAAACCCGAATTGGTCGAACGCGTCCAAGCGTTTCATTTCAAAGGTGGCCAAGGCGCCAAGACCGGCACTGGCGGACATCTGCCTGGCAACAAAGTACAGGGAAAAATCGCGGATGTGCGTGGCCTAGAGCCAGGGCAAAGCGCGATTTCGCCGGCGACTTTTCCGGATCTACACACACCGGCGGATTTCAAAAAAATTGCTGATGAGGTGCGCGAACGTTCTGGAGGTATTCCAATTGGTTTCAAACTGTCAGCAAACCACATCGAAGATGATATAGATTTCGCATTGGCGGCCAGTGCGGACTATATTATTCTTGATGGCCGTGGTGGCGGAACAGGGGCGGCGCCTTTAATTTTCCGCGATCACATCTCGGTACCAACGATTCCTGCGTTGGCGCGTGCGCGTCGGCATTTAGATGCGAAAACGGGTCGCGATGTAACGCTGGTGATTACAGGTGGTTTACGCATGCCCGAGGATTTTTCAAAGGCAATGGCCCTTGGCGCAGATGCAATCGCCGTATCGAATTCGGCCATGCAAGCGGTCGGATGCATCGCTGCGCGTATGTGTAATTCAAACAATTGTCCTGTCGGCATTGCAACACAGAATCCCGAATTGCGCAAACGCTTGGACGTTCAGATTGGGGCGGAAAAATTAGCGCGCTACTTCGGTGCCAGTGTTGAATTGATGCAAGTACTTGCCCGCGCCTGTGGGCATTCAAACCTTTCGGACTTTCGCCATTCCGATATTACAACGTGGAAACGCGAAATGGCCGATCTCAGTGGTGTAAAATTTGCGGGTTTCAAAGCATAGTTTTAAGAAACGATAAGAATGAGTTTGAGAGGGGATTGATCAATTCCCCCAAGCTGATCATAGGAATACAAAATGATAAAATCCCCAGCCGACACATCAATCGAAGAAGCTCAAACCGATGCCAACAAACGTCGCGCCAGCGGAGAGTTCGTGCGCGGGGTCAGTGGGTTTCGCCATGCGATCGGTGATCCGGATTTCCCAGCCGAACCCAACCGATATCATTTGTATGTCGCATTCAATTGCCCTTGGTGTCATCGCGTCACGCTTGCGCGAAATTTCTTGGGCCTTCAGGACAGCATTACAATGGACGTGGCTTTCCCTAGCCGCACAGACGAGGATGATCCCGCAGGGCCGAACCTTTGGCAATTTGCACCAGATCGTGTTGCAATCGTCACCGGTAAATCACTCGCAGAATGCACATCAGAAACGGCTTCGGGTCACTCATATCGATTGGCCAAAGAAATATATGCGGCGGAAGGGTCGCCAGAACAATCTGTGCCAATTCTATACGACAAGAAGACCAAGCGTATCATTAACAACGAAAGCGCCGAAATCATTCGCTTGCTGGATGTTCATGCCGTCGCTTTAGGCAGCTCTATAAAAGCGCCACTGCATCTGTATCCAGATATAGACACCCTGCGAAATGAAATAGATGCGTTGAACCAGACTATCTATACGGCGATAAATAACGGCGCCTATAAGGCGGGCTTTTCGTCGGATCAACGCGTCTATGCGAAGGCGTTCCATGATTACTTTGAAGCACTGGATCAGCTTGAAGCTATATTGAGCCATGATGATCGTCCCTTCCTAACCGGTAGTAATTTCACCGAGGCGGACTTGCGTCTGTTTCCAACACTCTATCGCCATGATCCCGTCTACTATCTGCGGATGAAACTGAATGGAGCGAAAATTTTGGATTACCCCCACCTTTGGCGTTGGCTGTGCCGCGTTTATGCCCTGCCTGGTGTCGCAGAAAGCAATGCCCTGACTCACTGCAAGCAGGGATATTTCGGCCGGACATGGAATAAAACCATTCCCATAGGTCCCGTTAAACCCATGCCTTACCCAAAGGCATACGAACATCCAGAATTAAGTAATGAAAGCACAGGCGATGTCAGAATATGATCTTCCAAAGTTTCCAACGCGCCATGGATACATGTCCGAAAAAATACAACATGATTACATAAAGTCGGCAATTGAAACGGGTTCGATGCCGGACAATGCGCACCGCATGGCAGAGATTGTTTCGTTGACGGCGTCGTCGAACAAAATGAAGCCAATTCAATTTTGGCAATTATATTCAGTTCTCGGCCAAGACCCTATCGTAAAAATCGTAGGGCATTTTTACGAACGTGTTTTTGACAACGAGGATTGGTTCACGTCGGTCTTTGAAAGGGTCGGCGGCATTGGTCACCATATCAATACACAAGCGGCTATGTGGATCGATGTCATGGGCGGCGGCCCGTACTATCATGGAGCGGAGTATCGGCTAAGCTTTCATCACACACACAATGCCATTCAGCTGATGAATGACAAAGGCGCTGCACGATGGTCTGAATTGATGTTGGATACGCTTGAAACATCAACAGAACTTAACAACACTGATCCAAGGGTCAGGATCAGCATCAATACATTCTTGTCACATTTCATGGCCAAATATTCACAAGAGTTTAACTTCGAAAATCAAAGTTTTTTTGGTGAAACGAATGGCCCATTTAAGCAGAAAATCAATTTCATGAATCTAACGGAAAGTGCCATCAACACGTTTACAGAAAATGATTTACGCGAGGCTCTTATTGGGCGAGGAATTGATGTATCGAAATATAGTGATAAAGATGCGCTGGTAAAAAAGGCATTAACAATGTGATCTAATGTTTGAAGGATCATGGTTGCTGTTGATTTTCATGCGATCATGTATCCTTTCACCTGATGTAAGCGGCTGAATGTGTAATTCTTAATGTCAGTAAAGGGCCGCTGGTGCCAAAGCTTACCAAAATTCGAATTGATGACAAAAGGCCCAATGCAGACATTACTGCGAGATACCCAACCTAAAACACCACAAATCTTAGCAAGCCCACGTTAATATAAATCTAATGACGCCAGCGCACCCATGTCAAATCCTTTGATACCCACAATACAGTCAAATCAATGTCCAACCATAGAATATGGTAACAACCAGCGTATAAACTGCCAGTAGGCAGACGTTTACCGGGTTTCCAGAAAGCTTTGGTGTTTTTATCTGCGAGACATTCAAAATCGCCAAAGACAACCCACTGGCGGCAAGAAATATCGCAAATCCAGAACGATCAAAGTGTCCAGCAAACATAAACAAGAAGACCAAAATGATGCTGTTATTATCAATAGCTAGCCCTGTATATTTTGCACCACCTGACAGACCAAAGGTGCTGAAATAGCTCAGCCTGATCGCACCAAACACCAACATGATGAACACAACCGGTAAAAAGGCTGGGTTAAAATTGGCATAGCTTAAAATCAAAACGGCAGGTGTCACCCCATAACTCACAATATCAATAAGCAGATCAAGTTGACCTCCAAATTGACTGTCTGCCCCAGTGCGCCCTTTCATTCTGCGCGCAATCAACCCGTCGGCCCAATCAAAGGCAACGGCCCAGATCATTCCAATCATCGCAGCGGCGTAAACACCGATAATAAGAAAGTAGATGGCCAGCAACGTACAGCCAAGACCTGCAAGCGAACATATATTCGGAAGATCTTTAATATAAGACAGGATCGATCTCGTCGGCAGCACGGGAGGCACAGTGTTTTCTGTTGTCATGGTAAGACCTTTGAGTTAGAGGATCAGAGCCCAGTCGATGTACGACAGACTAATTCTGTTTCCTTTCTGCACGCACTTGAAATTTGCAGTTTTCAAAACATCGACCGGTTCCAGACTTCTGAAGGTCTGGAGTTATCTTAGCTTAATTATATGAAACTACTAAATAAATGGTGCGTGATCGTGGATTCAGATCCCGACTGGTAGCACCCTTTATATGTAGGTGACAGGATAAAGTGAAAAAATGATAGTTTATACCGTGGGTACTTTTGACTTGCTGCACGTCGGCCACCTTGCATTGTTGAAACATTGCAAAACACTCGGTGATACCCTTGCCGTTGGCGTCGCGTCAGATGAAGTAGTGAATATGTACAAGCCTAATGTTCCAGTCGTTCCCTTGGAACAACGCGTGGAAATGTTACAAGCGTTAAGCTGCGTCGACATTGTCCGCCCTTACCACGAACTTGAATATGTATCAGGTTGCAAAGCCGTAAATGTGGATATTTTTGTCATAGGTGAAGATTGGGGGAAAAACCCTCATAACCTTGATGTGGACGCCTATTTGAATGAAATGGGCAAGGAAATTTGCCAAGTAACTTACAACCCGCGCACATCCTCTACTAAAATCAAAAATATGGTTTTGGCACAGTCCCGTTAGCCACTTTGAATTAAAAGCCAACTGCACAGGCGTCGTCTAACACTTTGGATTTGCCTGTGCTGTTATGCCTGCTGTGGGCGATAATTATGCGGACAATAAAGACGTTCATTTAGTCGAGATAGGCATCGGCGCGTTTGCCAGCCCTTTCATAATGAAGAGGTAACGCACGACCGTACAATTGCTTGCAGCGCTCTGGTGTCGCAACCATATCTGGCTCCTCGACGTAAGAAAAAATTGCAACGTATCTCGGGGTCGACCCGCGCAAAGGCGTGACGCGGTGCAACGAGTATCGCCCTTTGAATATCTGCAAGTCACCAGGCTCAAGTTCTAATGTCCGCACTTTGTCAGATGTGCCATCTAATACCGCTGCGACTTCGGGAAAGTTCTCACCTCCGGTGCGAATGTTAGGCGCATATTCAAATGCTCCGCCTTGGTCTGCATTTTGAATAGCAAGTGTGACAGTGTAGTTATTTGTGTCAAAGTGCCAAGGAAACCCGTTCCCGTCTTCGGCGGCATTTACGATCACATCTGCAAGTGGATCAGCATACGGATAGAATTTGTCCTCTTGCAAACACGCGCGAATAAAATCCGTCATTGCTGGAAATTCATAAAGACTGCGCAATGGGCTGCCCTTGGGGAAATTGTCTGCTGGAATGAAACTATTTGAACGATCAAAAAATCTGCGACGTGGATCAGAGGTAGGTAAACTTGGATCATCTTTCGTGAAATATGGGTTCGTATGGCTGCGCGATTTAAATCCTTGATCGGCAACAGAATCGGCCTGTTCTTTTAATGTATCAATGCCGTTTTGGCTTAGAAAACCCTTAAGCACCGCACATCCGAAATTGGATAAATCATCTTGAACCTGAGCCAATATTTCAGCCCGTTGAACGCCTTCATTATTAATTGGATATTGCTCTAAATCAATCAGTGACATGGGATCGTACATAGTCAAACTTTCACAAAGATAATAGGATAAGGCTAGAAGAGGACGTCGAGATGTCTAATTTAAATACGACCAAAATATGTCGTGTTTTATCTTCATAGAATAGTGATCCAAGGGAACTATAAGCACTTCATGATCAAAGCAGACATTATACCGTGATGCCCTTACCAGGCGGCCATAAATTTCAACAAACCCGCCTCTGTATAAATACTGAAGTAATACAGGCAGTTTAAAGCCCTTGATTTTATGGCTTACTCATAAATCCTAATACACTGCGTACAATACCTGTTGCGCATTCACGCCCTTATGCGCAAAATCCATAATGCCGCGTTGCACGCAGTGCCCGCATTCGCTAGCATTTACAGGTATATATTGGAATTATCTATGAAACAGCGCCTCAAATCAGCCCTTCTTGTGTCCACAATGGCCCTTGGCCTGATGGGTGGTGGGGCTAACGCAGATGGCTTGACCAGCGACTACCTTTCAGGTTCTGTGGCTGCTATGCGCGGTGATTATCGTGCTGCCTCAAAATTCTTTGGACAGGCCTTGAAACGCGATCCAAAGAACGACTTCATCAAACAAAATGCGATGCTTGCTGCGATTTCACTGGGTGAATTACCAATGGCGCTGGGCTACGCACGCGACCTTGTTGTCGATCCAAATTCAGACAGTTCATTGGCCAATTTGGTGGTGATTATGGATCACATCAAAACAGGTGCCTTTGATGACGCAGCTGACCTGTTGGAAATCAACAAAAATAACTATATCCCCTTGATAACAGGGCTTTTGAAGGGCTGGATCGAACTGGGACGCGGCAAAATGAGCGCCGTGATTGAAACGCTGGATGACATGACAGAACCCCCAACTGTTGAATTGTTCGCTCAATACCACAAAGCACTGGTTTTGGCCGCAGTAGGTGATTTTGAAACCGCTGATAAAATCCTCCAAGGCGACGAACGTGGCAACCTACGTTTGACCCGTGGCAGTTTGATCGCTCACGCCCAGATCATGGCCGAATTGGACCGGAGATCAGAAGCATTGGGCCTAATGGACTCAGCAATATTAGGTGGCCAAGACACCGAGCTATCCACGATCCGCGCCGCCATTGCCGACGGTACATCACAATACAATTACGTCACATCCGCACAGCATGGCATAGCAGAAGTTATGTTTACCATCGCCTCGCTTCTCAGCTCTCCCGACGATCAACAAACCAGCCTTCTATACGCCCGTTTCGCCCACGACCTGCGGCCAGATGACGTAGAAACAACACTCTTAATTTCGGAACTCCTTCGCGACCAAGGTCAATACGAACTCGCCATCGAAAACTACACCAAAGTTGCCGAAGATAGCGGAAGTTTTCTAAACGCAGAGCTTGGGCGTGCTGATGCTTTGGTCGAAGCCGGCAAGCAAGATGCCGCGATCGAAGTCTTGCGCGGCTTGACCCGTAACCACGGCGATAACCCACGTATCCATATGTCTCTGGGCGATGTTTTGCGCGGTGTGCAACGTTATTCTGGCGCGCGTGATGCCTATGACAAAGCGATCTCGATGATCGAAAATCCGGCGCGTAATCATTGGTTCTTGTTTTACGCCACAGCTATTTGTAATGAACGACTGGGTAATTGGCCACGTGCCGAAATGAACTTTAGACGTGCGCTTGAGCTTGCCCCAAATCAACCACTGGTTTTGAATTATCTCGGTTACTCTTTGGTTGAAAAACGGCTGAACTTGGTCGAAGCACAAGCGATGATCGAAACTGCATTGGCAGCACAGCCCAACAACGGTGCAATCGCCGACAGTTTGGGTTGGGTGTATTATCGGTTGGATAAATTTGAACAGGCCGTCGCGCCAATGGAGCAAGCGGTCCAGTTAGAGGCAGACGATCCAGTTGTGAATGACCATCTGGGGGATGTGTACTGGATGGTTGGCCGCAAGCGTGAAGCGGAATTTCAATGGCGCCGTGCAATTTCTTTCCATCCAGACGAAGAGAACTTAATTCGTATTCGCAGAAAGCTGGAATTTGGTTTAGATACTGTTCTGGACGAAGAAAAATTATTGGAAACCCAATCCGGTGCGCAATAAGCAATCTGCAAATGCGAAGATCAACCTATGCCTACATGTGACGGGGCAACGCGGTGATGGCTATCATTTGTTGGACAGTCTGGTAGCATTTGCCGACTTTGGCGACATCGTTGAATTCAGTGCCGCGGATACGTTCTCTTTAACAATTGACGGCCCCTTTGGACGGTATTTGAACGCAGGGGACGATAATTTAATCGCTCGTGCCGCTGTCGCTTTGGGTTGTGGATATGCGAAAGTGCACCTCACGAAAAACTTACCGGTTTCTTCGGGTATTGGCGGTGGCTCTGCCGATGCGGCGGCTGCCTTGCGTGGGCTCGGTGACTTATGGAATGTCGATCTACCAGTGGACGGAGGCCTGTCACTAGGTGCTGATGTTCCAGTTTGTTTGGCTGGCGGTACACAGCGCATGCAGGGCATTGGCGATCAGCTGTCAGAGATTAATTTCTTGCCTCCATTGGCCGCCGTTCTTGTAAATTCAGGCGATGCTATTTCAACCCCAATGGTCTTTAATTATTTGACGAATAAAACGAACGCAGACATCGGTGACTTGCCAAAAACGTCTTTGAACTTTGATGCCGCGATCATATATTTACGGCAGTTGCGGAATGATTTGCAAATACCTGCGATGGCTCAAACGCCTAATATAACGCGCGTTTTGCACGCCTTGGCCGACACCAAGGCGGCGCTGACACGCATGTCTGGGTCAGGCGCGACCTGTTTTGGACTGTATGAAAATACAATGCAGGCGGCACAGGCGGCACAAACGTTGTCTGGCGAAAACCCGAATTGGTGGGTGAAATCCGTAACGCTTAACTCGCGCGGCTGACCACATAATCGGGCAAGGCCATCAATGTTTGACGAATGTCACTGACAGGCAGGATCGCGATTGCTTTCTTGGCCTTTTTAGCCCAAAAAACAGCATCATCACGGGTCTCTTGCAGCACATTGTGTTTCGCCATCAGGGTCAACGCATGATCAAGATCACCCTCTTCTTGGTGGCCCTTTTCAATGGTGCGCTTCCAGAATTCTAATTCAGTATCATCTGCGTGGGATAGCGCCTTGATCAACGGCAATGACATCTTGCGCTCGCGAAAATCGTCGCCAACATTTTTACCAAGCGCAACCGTTGCGCCGCCGTAATCCAACAGGTCATCGGCAATTTGGAAACTGACCCCCAACGCATCACCATATGCCGCCAAAGCATCAACAATTTCTTCGTCCGCGCCTGAAATAACGCCACCCACTTTACAAGCGGCCTCGAATAAAGCGGCTGTTTTCCCACGTACGACCTTTAGATATGTGTCTTCAGTTGTTTTCAGGTTTTGTGCGACCGTTAATTGTAACACTTCGCCTTCTGCAATCGTGGCTGATGCATTGGCTAAAATGTCCAAAACGCGCAGACTGCCGGTTTCAACCATCAACTGAAACGAACGCGAAAACAAATAATCGCCAACCAAAATAGATGATTGGTTATCCCACAACAGATTTGCAGTCGGGCGCCCACGGCGCTGGGCACTTTCGTCGACAACATCGTCATGCAACAGGGTCGCTGTGTGGATGAATTCGACCGTAGCGGCCAAATGAATGTGATAAGGTGTTGTGTTGCCACACATCCGCGCCGCCGCCAGCGTCAACATGGGACGTAAACGTTTGCCGCCGGCATCAACCAAATGTGCGGTCACTTCAGGGATGCGGGGTGCATTTTCAGACGCCATGCGCTGTTTAATTAGGTCATTAACGGCAGTCATGTCATCGGCAAGAATCGACGCCAATTGATCGTGTGGTTTATCCAAAGTTTATAAGCCTTCTTAACTTCTTCGTGACGTCTCTCGACATATGTGCTGTCTATCGGTTAACTCGCCAACATGAAAGAATTATTCAATACAAATGACCCGACTTTGATCAGCTTTGCAACGGCACTTCTTAAGGGCGAAGATATAGAGTGCTTCACCTTGGACGTCCATATGAGTGTGCTTGAAGGTGGTATCGGCGTAATGCCACGCCGCGTGATGGTGGCTGATCGTGATTTATTCTTGGCGCGATCAATTTTGCGCGACAATGATTTTGAGTTGCCGGAGATTTAATGGAAACCAATATAAACGGCTTTTTGGATGGGCGCGTTCAAATCGCACAACCTCGCATTGGGTATCGCGCGGCAACAGATCCTGTTTATCTGGCCGCCAGCGTGCCCGCTGTTGCGGGCGACCGTGTATTGGATGTAGGATGTGGCGTTGGAACTGCGTCTTTTTGTTTAGGCGCGCGGGTGTCCAACTTGATCATGGCAGGTATCGAGTTGCAGGATTATTATGCGGCTTTGGCTATTTCGAATGGTGTTCGAAACGATCTTTTTTTGGATGTAATCTGCGCTGAACTTCAAAACTCACCTCCAGAATTACGCGCGCAAAGTTTTGATCATGTCATGACAAATCCTCCATTTTTTATGGAAAACACAATGTCGCCACCTGAAGATGTATCCAAAACTTTGGCCCATGTGGAAACAATGGGGTTGGATTTATGGATAAAACTGGCGCTAAAGCGGCTCAAGCCTGGCGGGAGTTTTAGCATCATACATCTGACCAATCGCCTTCCCAGCATTCTAACTTCCATGGATGGTGCCTGTGGCAATATCCGTATACTACCCATTGCGGCACGTACCGACAGACCGGCCAAACGGGTTTTGGTGCAAGGTATTAAATCATCCAAAGCACCTATGCAGTTATTGTCACCTTTGATTGTCCATGACGGAGATGTTCATGATCAAGACGGTGATGACTACAGCGCCAAAGCGCGTGCAATTTTACGTGATGGCGCTGCATTGCCGTTGTAAATCTTTTGGTAATTTTTGATATCTAATCTCTGGCTTAGCACGCAATACTTTGCCGTTCTTTTCTAAATTTAATTTTTGATGGCGACAAAAATGAATTGTGGTGCATTATAAGTGTGTGGTGACGATTTATGTGACCACGTGATTTGAAACATAAAGGAGATTAATATGACAGTGAGTTCTCATGTAACCGAGCTCAAGAAGAAACACGCACACCTCTCCGAAAAGGTTGAACATACGCAACGCAGCCCTTCGTCAGATTCGCTGGAACTCACGGCGTTAAAGCAAGAGAAACTGCGGCTAAAGCAAGAAATTGAACGATTATCGAATTAGATTGGGCGCCCTTTGGCGCCTTTATTTTTATGACGGGCGCGGACTTCCGCGCCCTTTTCATTGTTAACCAGCCGCGGAACGGCGGTACATCGTCTGTGTCCATTCAGGGATGATTTCTGGCATGCCAATATGATACCCTTGCAGACAATCGATACCAGCACTTTGTAAATACTCCATGTCGGCGGCGTTTTCCACATGCTCTGCAACCGTAAACATATCGAATTGGCGCGAAATGGATATCAGGGCGGCAGTTAAAACTTGATTGTCGGCATCTTTATGAATGTCTCGGATGAATTGGCCATCTATCTTTACGATGTCGAATTGGAAGTCCTTAAAAAAGCGAAATGCAGTATAGCCTGCGCCGAAATCGTCCAGCGCAAAAGATATTCCAAAGCCCTGTAGGTCGGTCATGAAACTGGTTACCAAATCGGGCAGCACCATCGCGCTTTCTTCTGTAATTTCAAGGATCAAGCGTTCAGCAACGGTTGCGTCTTGTTCCATCCCCTTGTGCAGGATTTGAATCCATTGCGGGTAACCGATTGATCGTGCGGACATGTTGATTGATAATCGTAACGTTGGCTCTTCTGCCAAGGCGCTGAGGCCGAGTTGAAGTGCGTGGCAATCCAGAATACGCCCCAACTCCATGCTTTCGACAATTGGGATGAAATCTTTTGCGGCGACGACCTGTTGATTGGCGTCGAGTACCCTGATTAGGCCCTCATAAAATGCGGGTTTTTCAGGGTATTTTGCGTGAACGACCGGTTGATATGCCAGCATTACATTCTTGTTCTTAATTGCGGTGCGAACGGTTTCCAAAATGGGTTGGTTTTTACTAGAGGCAGCGAATTCCAATGGGTTTTTAGGGGCCGTTGGAATTTCAAATAGATCGAGGGCAGGCATGAAAATCTCCTTTGGGGTGTTAAGCTGACCCTAGAGAGCGGTGCCTAAAACAATGTTAACCGTTCACAATTTGTTCTAATTCGTCTAAAATGCGACTGATCTCCGTTGATTATTGAAAACAAAGGATAAAAGCATGGAAAAGCGATGTGATTGGTGTGGGAATGATCCAATTTATGTAAAATACCATGATAATGAATGGGGCGTTCCTGAGTATGATGGGCGGGCTTTGTGGGAAAAGTTGGTTTTGGACGGCTTTCAGGCGGGGTTAAGTTGGATAACGATTCTTAAAAAACGTGATGCCTTTCGTCTGGCCTTTGAAAACTTTGATCCCGTGCGTGTGGCTGCATTCACTGATGATGACGTTGAACGGTTGTTGCAAAACGAAGGTATTGTGCGTCATCGTGGAAAAATAAATGCCGCGATTAAGGGCGCGCAGGCGTTTCTTGAGATTGAAAAACAAGAAGGTTTCGCCAAGTTTATATGGTCATACGTCGATGGTAAGCCGTTGCAAGAGGGGCGTAAGTCCATGGCGGATGTACCGGCGTTCACGCCATTGTCGACACAGCTGTCCAAGGATTTAAAAAAGCGTGGGTTTAATTTCTGCGGGCCAACAATTGTGTATGCGTGGATGGAAGCCTGTGGAATTGTGAATGATCACATCGTGGGCTGCCCCCGTCATGACGCGGTTCAGAAGATGGTGAAATAGCCACGTATGACATGCGGCGGACATCCGTGGGACACATGGCGGACAGGCGTCGGGCGGTTTTTATCCTGCGCGTTTCCAAATAACACTGGCCGTGACAACCTTTCCTTGAAACATCGCGCCGCCGATGCTGAGTATTAATTTGTCATCATCAAAGTTGATGTTGCGCACTTGATCCGTTCCGACCCAATTGGGAAAAGAGGAATGTGTGACGTGATGGATGACTTTGTCGCCGTGATATGTGTATGGCCCCGCATAAGTGATTTGCGATTTTAACGCTGTGGTATCTTCTGTCGTTGATCCGCCAAAAGGATCATTGGTTTCGTAAAGCTGGCGATCAGCCGCCATCAGATGAACGAATACATACCCGTCAGCGGAATAACTGATGTAGCCAGTTGCATTTGGGCCAAGCGGATAATGTTTCTGCCCATCTTGGGTGACATTATACCAATCCAGCATCTGCCACGTACCAATCAGCGGGTTGGCGGGAGCCGCGTTTTCTGTTTTCATTTGGATGTCCTTGGGCTGAAATCATTCAATCGGGGCAATTGCCTTTAAATAAAGTGCTATCGCCATGCGATCAGTGGCTGACAATTTTGCCATGTTTTCCTGAACCGCAACCATTGAACCACCGACAGTGTCAAAGTCAGGCGTAAAGCCTGAGTTTAGGTACTCGGCGATATCTGCCGCGCTCCATTTCAATGCATGGGGCGTGATGTTTGGAATGCGTCCCGGCCCATCTGGGTTTGGGCCACCTGCCAGCCATTTTGACATGTTCATACCGCCCACCAAATTACGCGGAGTGTGGCATTCTGCGCAATGACCTGGGCCTTCGACCAGATATTGCCCACGGGCCAGAACCGGATCGGTTGTGTCGATATCAGCGATGCGTGCATCTGTTTTGAACAGTAATTTCCAACCACCCATGGCGCGGCGGATATTAAATGGGAATCCGACTTGGTGGGGTTGGCTGGGCACGTCCGATTTGGGCAGTGTTTGCATATAGGCGTGCAAGTCCGTGATGTCGCCCGCTGTCATGCGATTATACGATGTATATGGAAAGGCAGGGTAATAATGTGCGCCATCGGGTGAGACACCTGCCTGCATGGCATTGGCCAGATCGATAACCGACCAACCACCGATACCAGCGTTTGACGGTGAAATGTTGGGTGCAATGAACGTGCCAAAATCGGTTTTGAAATGCAGACCACCTGTCAAAATATCCTTGGCTGTGCCCGTCGATTTGGGAACGGCGTGACATGATGAACAGCCACCAGCCGCATAAACCTGTGCGCCTCGGGCAGGGTCGGGGGTCAGATTTGCGAATCTATTTTCGTTCACACCTGTTGGGGTGGTTGCAATCCAGCCGATGACACCAGCCATCAGGCCCAAAAAGAAAAGGATTTTGATTAATTTTAACATGATTGCCTCCGCCTGTGGTTGTAAGATGCCACAGCGACGCGACCGTGGCAAATGGACCTGATACAAAAGTGACTGTATTCGCCCTTTTGTTTTTAATCATCTGACCCTAGGGTGGCCCCCAAATTAATAAGGATTTCCATCGTGCGTTTACCTATTTTAGCTGCTGTTTGTGCTCTGTCGTTGACCTCTGGTGTGGCGGCGCAAACGCTGAGCGAAGCGGATGTGAAAAAAATGGCGCTTGAGGCGATTTTGGAAAATCCAGAAATCATCATGGAAGCAATCAATATTTTGCGTGCCAAGGAAGATTTGACCAAAGAACATGCACAGCAACAAGCATACCTCGACAACGAAGAGTTGTTGAAACGCGATCCAAATGCGCCTGTATTGGGAAATCCAGACGGGGATGTAACGATTGTTGAGTTTTTCGATTATAACTGTGGATATTGCAAACGTGCGATGGTGGCGATGCAAGCGATTTTAGCGAAAGATAAAAACCTGCGGGTTGTCTTCCGCGAATATCCGATACTGTCAGAGGGATCTGTTTATGCCAGTCGCGCCGCATTAGCGTCGCGCGCACAGGGCAAATACGAAGAGTTTCATTGGGCATTGATGTCGGCCCAAACCGTGGACGAAGCCAGCGTGATGACAATCGCTGAACAAATCGGATTAGATGTGGCCAAGTTGCGCATCGATATGGACGCACCAGAAGTTGCCGAGCATATCCAAACCAGTCGCGATGTTGCCGGCGCGTTACAATTTACCGGCACACCGTCGTTTATTATCGGCGATGAAATCGTCGGCGGCTTTATCCCCCAAGATGTGATGGAAGAAGTGATCGCAGACGCGCGTAAGGGGTGATAGGGTCGTTTACGCGCTCGGCATATCTGAAACTATTTGCGCACGCATCGCCTCTGCACCTTCAAAATCCGCGTCGCGAATATGCTCAAAAAACGAGATAAAATTGGCGCATAATGTCGGGCTGTTCATGTCTGGTGTTTCAAAATCTACAAACTGCTCTTCCGGCAAACCATCCTCGATCATTTTTTCGAACAGGTTGGTATAGGCTTCATCTGGCGGGGCATCGCGATTGATTGGGGGGTATTTAGCGATCTTTGGAATGGTTTTGGCCGTCTGAATAAACGAAATCTGTGATTGCGTATGGGTCTATGCCTTCAATGCAGGCGACATTCACGCCGTATGTGTTTGTATCTGCGCGGCGTTGATGGTGTGTATAAATCCCGCAAGTCTTGCAAAAGTAATGTTTCGCGGTTGCTGTATTAAATTGGTACATCGATAAATTGTCGCCACCTTTAACGACCTTTAAATCCGCCAAGGGCACAGTCGCGGCGATCGTGCCGCGGCGCATACACATGGAGCAATTGCAACGTATCATGCCTTGTGGCCCATCGGGCAGGTTCAATTCCAACTCAACTGTGCCGCAATGGCAGGTGGATTTATACATTTTCGCGCCTCATTTAGCTGGGATAATCCTAGGCACAAGAATGTTAAGTGACAATGGCTTGATATCCCAAACATAGCGCTGTATTACCGCACCTGATCAGATACAGGAGTGCATCATGGCACGCTTTAACCCAATGCAGTTTATTCAGCAGACCCGCGCGGAAATATCCAAGGTGGTTTGGCCGAACCGTCGTGAAACCACGATTACCACCATTATGGTGTTTATCATGGCGACAGTTGCTGCGATTTTCTTTTTCGCAGTCGACCAAGTTATCAAACTGATACAGGGCGGAATTCTGGGATAGGTACTTGAATTCATAGGGTTTCGGCGGTAAACGCGCCCAAGCTCAATTTAATTGGCACGCGGCGATTCTGTATGCGTGCCTTTTTCTGTCGAGAAGAGGGCGGTTAAGCCCTTGAATTGAAATATAATTAACGGACGAATGATCGTCCAATGCAAAGGCGCAGAGACAATGGCTAAACGGTGGTATTCGGTAAGTGTACTTTCTAACTTTGAGAAGAAAGTTGCCGAACTGATCAATGAAGCAGTCGAGCAAGAAGGTATGGAAGACCAAATCGAACAGGTTTTGGTTCCAACCGAAGAAGTTGTCGAAGTGCGTCGCGGCAAAAAAGTAACCGCAGAACGTCGTTTCATGCCTGGCTATTTGCTGGTGCGCATGGACATGACGGAAAAAGGTTACCACCTGATCAACAACATCAATCGCGTTACTGGCTTTTTGGGCCAACCTGGCAAACCAAGCCCGATGCGCGACAAAGAAGTTGCTTTCATCCTGAACCAAGTCGAAGAAGGCGCGGAAAACCCACGCAACTTGATTACTTTCGACATTGGCGAACAGGTCAACGTGACCGAAGGCCCATTCGAGGGTTTTGCTGGTATGGTCGAAGAAGTCGATCAAGAAGCGTCACGCTTGAAAGTAACGGTATCAATTTTCGGACGGGCCACGCCTGTCGAACTCGAATTCACACAGGTTATGAAACAAACATAATCTTGTGATGTGCATGTGGGAGGGGACGGTCGCGCGCGATCAAATCCGTACCACGCCAAATTGTTCCAACAGACACGCGGTTTGTTGGATCGGAGCTAAAGGAGGCCATTATGGCTAAAAAAATTGCTGGCACTATGAAACTGCAGATCCCTGCAGGTGCAGCCAACCCGTCCCCACCAGTGGGCCCAGCATTGGGTCAACGCGGTATCAACATCATGGAATTCTGTAAGGCGTTTAACGCTAAAACACAGGAACTGGAAAACGGCGCACCTTGCCCGACAGTTATCACGTATTACGCTGATAAATCCTTCACCATGGATATTAAAACTTCACCTGCTTCTTACTTCTTGAAAAAAGCAGCGAAACTGAAATCTGGCGCCAAAGAGCCAAGCCGCGAAATCGTGGGTTCAGTTTCTAAAAAGCAACTGCAAGAAATTGCAGAAGCGAAGATGAAAGATTTGAACGCGAACGATATTGAATCAGCTATGAAAATCATCGCCGGTTCTGCACGTTCTATGGGCATTGAGGTGAAGTAATGGCTAAATTCGGTAAAAGAACTACTGCTGCACGCGCTGCATTTGACGGCCAAGCAAACGTAACAATCGCAGAAGCAGCGGCGCTTATCAAAGCAAACGCTAATTCTAAATTCGACGAAACAATCGATATCGCAATGAACTTGGGCGTTGACCCACGTCACGCTGACCAAATGGTTCGCGGCGTTGTTGGTCTGCCAAACGGTACAGGCAAAACAATGCGTGTTGCTGTATTCGCACGTGATGCAAAAGCTGAAGAAGCAAAAGCAGCTGGCGCGGACATCGTTGGTGCAGAAGACTTGATGGAAATCGTTCAAGGCGGCACAATCGAATTTGATCGTTGTATCGCAACCCCTGACATGATGGGTGTTGTTGGTCGTTTGGGTAAAGTTTTGGGTCCACGTAACCTGATGCCAAACCCGCGCGTTGGTACTGTGACGATGGACGTTAAGGCAGCTGTTGAAGCGGCCAAAGGCGGCGAAGTTCAGTTCAAAGTTGAAAAAGCAGGCGTGATCCACGCTGGCGTTGGCAAAGCATCATTCTCTGAAGCGAAATTGGTTGAAAACATCCAAGCATTCGTAACAGCTGTTTTGAAAGCAAAACCAGAGGGTGCCAAAGGCACTTACGTTAAGAAAATCGCTGTGTCGTCCACAATGGGCCCATCAGTGACGTTGAATGTTGATGCCGCCACTGGCGCATAAGCTTTAACGCATTAGAATTTTAAGAAGGCCCTGCGGAGACGTGGGGCCTTTTTTTGTGGGGTGGCTAGAATGTGGAGTTATCTGTTTGATGTTGGCAGTGGGTGGCGATTCCTGAAGATAAGAAGGTCCCTGATATTTGCAGCGCAACTTTGTATATGTGAGGCAGAATAAAATGCCAATTTTTATGTTAAAAACCTATTGATCATACTAGTTTAGGCTGAACTATTGAATAATGATTGCATATTTTCTCTAGATCGATCAAAAAGGTCCCAACTATAGGGTGTATCCGTAGCGACAACTTGCCGCATTAAAGTGCTTGTTGTTTTAGGTTTCTTCATATAGGGCACGTAGAAATTACAAGATACCGCTTTTGGGGTAATTTAAACTGAGAACGAAATGTCGCAAACTGATTTACAAACTGACCACGCCGAAGCGTGTCGGACTGCTGAGCAATATTTGCCAGCTACTGACGCAACTTACGTTGGCGCTGAATTTGTTGTTATTCATGGCGCGGAACTTCGAAACTCAATGAGCATCGGTTTTATAGATGACTTGAACAAAAATAAGCATTTAGAAAATTTCCTTGGCTTTCTGAACGAATAATAGATTTTTGTTTTTATGAATGAGGCTTTCGGTTTTTAGCCGAAGGCTTTATTTTTGCCAAAAAAAATGTGAGATTGCAATATGACTACCGATATTATCGACGACTTAAAGAATATGATCCGACGGGACTTTGCAGTCATTTACCGAAAGTATCACGAAGCCCTCCCATATTCTTACACTCAATACGTTAAGAGAAACCCAAGTAAACGCATGACTGGTAATTTTGGATTTTTAGCCAATTTTCATGGCAAACTTCTCCAAAAGAATTTTGAATATATCTTGAATGAGGCCACGCTTTTGGTCTCAGACTACGTACACACCTATAAAGTGCAACCCTTCGGTGGAATTTGTGAATACAAGCAAATCTATTTTGCTGGTAGGGCAATTGAGAAAGCAATTCTTCAGCCTGCGAACTATCCTGATGAGAAGGTAGGCGGCACTCTAGATCACGCCGATTTAGCGAAAATCCACATGTATACTATGGTAGGCTTGATGGACTACATATTATCAAGGGATGGCTGTGGGCATCAACGCCCGCGTATTTCGAGGGCGCTGATTGAACTAATTGATCAAGATCTTTTTAATGCTCATCTTGGGAAATATGGCGGCTACTTACTGTTTAAGTGTCAGGGTGACGAGCCCCATCCTAATGATGCCACCATTATAACCGCATCTTGATCTAATAACTCAATGGAACGGGTCAGGTGAATTGGCGGCATTGGATGTGAAGTTGTGGAGCTATGGGCGCCGTTCTTGGTTTAAAGTAGCTACTGAAATAATTTCTGACATCAGCTGATCGTGAATGGGCGTTACGCTGCCTTCTTCTTGCCAAGCAAAGGAACACGGCCAGTTTTAGGCTATCCTGTGCTCGGGTTGTTTTACCTATATATCATTCCAGACAAGGTGAGAAATTTTCCACCATACCCAATGCTTACCCCCTTCACATCCCACCAAATCCAACCTATACACCACCTATCTGAACAAGGTGCCGATTCGTCGACGCCTTTTTTTGATGCTGTCCGAGACGGTGGGTGTCTTAACCGACATAATTCCTGCCTGAGATGGGAACCGAACGAATTGCCAAGGCTTGCCTCGGGTGATTTTGGGAGGGGCCCTGAACATAGGACCCTAACTGCTGATCCCTTAAAGATCAGTGAAACTGAGCCGGGGGACGCAAGTTCCCTAAATTTGGAGAAACACTGTGGATAGAGCCCAAAAAGAAGCCCTGGTTACTGAACTAGGCGAAATCTTCACGGACTCTGGTGTTGTTGTCGTATCTCATTACGTCGGCATTACAGTTGCTGAAATGCAGGACTTTCGCGCGCGCATGCGTGACGTTGGTGGTTCTGTACGTGTAGCCAAAAACAAGCTCGCCAAAATCGCTCTTGAAGGCAAACCATGCGAAAGCATTTCAGGTTTGTTGGACGGAATGACAGTATTGTCGTTCTCAGAAGATCCAGTTGCCGCCGCTCGCGTGACGGAAGACTATGCTAAGGAAAATGCCAAATTGGTAATCCTTGGTGGATCAATGGGTGACAATGCATTGGATCGCGCTGGTGTGAAAGCCGTTGCCGCAATGCCATCACGAGACGAGCTTATTGCTTCTATCGTTGGTTGTATTGGTGCACCTGCAAGCAACATCGCGGGAGCCATTGGCGCGCCTGCTTCTAATATCGCTTCCATCTTGGAAACGATTGAAGAGAAAGCTGCATAAGCAATTGAATTGTCGGTGTGCGTGAAAACGGACATCATCGGAAAACAGAACTTAAAAACTGAACTGGAAATATCAAATGGCTGATATCAAAAAATTAGCAGAAGAAATCGTTGCTTTGACGCTTTTGGAAGCTCAAGAACTTAAAACTATCCTTAAAGACGAGTATGGCATCGAGCCAGCTGCCGGTGGCGCTGTCATGATGGCTGCTGCAGACGCTGGTGAAGCTGCTGAAGAGCAAACAGAATTCGACGTAATTCTGAAATCTGCTGGCGACAAGAAAATCAACGTGATCAAAGAAGTTCGCGGCATCACAGGTCTTGGCCTGAAAGAAGCTAAAGATCTTGTAGAAGCTGGCGGCAAAGCTGTTAAAGAAGGCGTTTCTAAAGCAGAAGCTGAAGAGTTGGTAAAACAGCTTGAAGCAGTAGGCGCTGAAGTAGAAATGAAATAATTGATGCGCCTTCGGGCGTGACGATTTTAGGCTGGCCCTGCGTTTTGCGAGGCCAGCCGCTCCTGTCTTAAAGAGGGCCTTTATTTTAAAGACCTTCTTTCAGACAGGTTCATTCGGGAGCTGGGGGATGGCACCTTGGCAAGAATAGGATGAACTTTGTTTAATGTGGCCGATTGGTTTGTGATGCCCGCACGAACCATGACGTGAACATAAGAAAAGGTGATGACGAGCATGGCTCAGACGCATTCAGGTATTAAACGTATCCGCAAATATTATGGTAAAATCCGTGAAGTTTTGGACATTCCAAATCTTATTCAGGTTCAGAAAAGCTCTTATGATCTGTTCTTGAACTCTGGTGATCAGTCACAGCCGTTGGACGGCGAAGGCATCAACGCGGTTTTCCAATCGGTTTTCCCGATCAAAGATTTCAACGAAACAGCTGTTCTAGAGTATGTTAAATACGATCTAGAAAAGCCTAAGTATGACGTTGAAGAGTGTATGCAACGCGACATGACATATTCAGCACCGCTGAAAGTCACATTGCGTTTGATCGTATTTGATGTGGACGAAGATACAGGCGCGCGTTCTGTAAAAGACATCAAAGAGCAAGACGTATTCATGGGCGATCTGCCTTTGATGACGCCAAACGGCACATTCGTTGTAAACGGCACCGAGCGTGTAATCGTTTCGCAAATGCACCGTTCACCTGGTGTGTTCTTTGACCATGACCGTGGCAAAACACACTCTTCTGGTAAGTTGTTGTTTGCATCACGCATCATTCCTTACCGTGGTTCATGGTTGGATTTCGAATTTGACGCCAAAGATGTTGTTTACGCACGCATCGACCGTCGTCGTAAATTGCCAGTGACAACATTGTTGTACGCGCTTGGTTTAGACCAAGAAGGCGTATGCGATGCGTATTATGACACTGTCGGTTACAAATATGACAAAAAGACAAACGCATGGGTGACTAAATTCTTCCCACAGCGTGTTCGCGGCACAAAACCAACTGAAGACATCATCGATGCGAAAACGGGCAAAGTTATCGCAGAAGCTGGTGCAAAAGTTACGCCACGCACAGTTAAGAAATTGATCGAAGACGGCAAAGTAACAGACATCCGCGTGGCATTTACAGCCATCGAGGGTCGTTACGTTTCCAAAGATATCATCAACGAAGAAAACGGCGCGATTTACGTCGAAGCTGGCGACGAATTGACACTTGAGCGCGACAAGGATGGCAACATCACTGGCGGCACAATCCAAGAGTTGATCGAAGCAGGTATCACCGATATTCCAACATTGGATATCGATAATATCAATGTTGGCCCTTACATCCGCAACACAATGGCTGTGGACAAAAACATGGGTCGCGACACGGCACTGATGGACATCTATCGCGTTATGCGCCCAGGTGAGCCACCGACCGTTGATGCCGCATCTGCGTTGTTCGACACATTGTTCTTCGATTCAGAACGTTATGACTTGTCTGCTGTTGGTCGTGTGAAAATGAACATGCGTCTACAATTGGACGTCGAAGATACACAACGTACATTGCGCAAAGAAGACATTATCGGTGTGGTTAAAGCATTGGTTGAATTGCGTGACGGCAAAGGCGATATCGACGATATCGACCACCTTGGTAACCGTCGTGTGCGTTCAGTTGGCGAATTGATGGAAAATCAATACCGCGTTGGTTTGTTGCGCATGGAGCGCGCGATCAAAGAGCGTATGTCATCTGTTGAAATCGACAACATCATGCCACAAGATCTGATTAACGCGAAACCAGCAGCTGCTGCGGTACGTGAATTCTTCGGTTCTTCGCAGTTGTCACAGTTTATGGACCAAACGAACCCATTGTCCGAAGTTACGCACAAGCGTCGCTTGTCAGCATTGGGACCAGGTGGTTTGACACGTGAACGCGCAGGTTTCGAAGTTCGCGATGTTCACCCAACACACTACGGTCGTATGTGTCCGATTGAAACACCAGAGGGTCCAAACATTGGTTTGATCAACTCTTTGGCGACATTCGCACGTGTGAACAAATATGGTTTCATTGAAACGCCGTACCGTCGCGTTGACGATGGCAAGGTGACTGACGATGTTCAGTACATGTCAGCAACCGAAGAAATGCGTTACACAGTGGCGCAGGCGAATGCGAAATTGGATGAGAACGGCAAATTTGCAAATGATTTGGTGTCTTCACGCCAATCTGGTGAATACATGCTGAACACACCTGAAAACATCGATTACATCGACGTTTCACCAAAACAGTTGGTGTCAGTCGCGGCATCATTGATCCCATTCCTAGAAAACGATGACGCCAACCGCGCATTGATGGGTTCAAACATGCAACGTCAGGCCGTTCCATTGCTGAAGGCTGATGCGCCTTACGTTGGTACCGGTATCGAAGAAGTTGTTGCACGCGATTCAGGTGCTGCAATTGGCGCGAAACGTGGTGGTATCATCGACCAAGTGGACGCGACACGTATTGTTGTACGTGTTACGGATGCGATGGACGCTGGTGATCCGGGTGTTGATATTTACCGTTTGCGTAAATTCCAACGTTCAAACCAAAACACATGTATCAACCAACGCCCATTGGTGAAAGTTGGCGATCGTGTTTCCATGGGCGAAGTGATTGCAGATGGTCCATCAACGGACATCGGTGAATTGGCCTTGGGTAAAAACGTGCTGGTCGCGTTTATGCCTTGGAATGGTTACAACTACGAAGACTCAATCTTGATTTCAGAACGTATCGTTAAAGATGACGTTTTCACATCTGTACACATCGAAGAATTCGAAGTTGCAGCACGTGATACGAAATTGGGCCCAGAGGAAATCACACGTGATATTCCAAACGTAGGCGAAGAAGCATTACGTAACTTGGACGAAGCCGGTATCGTTTACATTGGTGCCGAAGTTGGCCCAGCGGATATCTTGGTTGGTAAAATCACACCCAAAGGCGAAAGCCCAATGACTCCTGAAGAGAAGTTGTTGCGCGCCATCTTTGGTGAAAAAGCATCTGATGTACGTGATACATCATTACGCTTACCACCGGGTGATTACGGTACAGTTGTAGAAGTACGTGTTTTCAACCGCCACGGCATTGAAAAAGACGAACGTGCGTTACAAATCGAGCGTGAAGAAGTTGAACGCTTGGCGCGTGACCGCGACGACGAAGTCGGCATTTTGGATCGCAACACATATGCGCGTCTAAAAGCAATGATCATGGGTAAAACAGCTGTTAAAGGTCCTAAGGGCGTTAAAGGTGGTTCAACCATCGATGATGCGTTGCTGGAAACATTGTCCAAAGGACAGTGGTGGCAGTTGGCATTGGAAGACGAATCCGATGCGAAAGACATGGAATCACTGAACAAACAGTACGACTTGCAAAAAGGTGCGCTTGAAGCACGTTTTGAAGACAAAGTTGAAAAAGTACGTCGTGGTGATGATCTGCCACCAGGTGTGATGAAGATGGTTAAAGTCTTCATCGCGGTGAAGCGTAAGCTTCAACCAGGTGATAAAATGGCTGGTCGTCACGGCAACAAAGGTGTGATTTCCAAAGTGGTTCCACAAGAAGACATGCCATTCTTGGCAGACGGTACACCCGTTGACTTCTGTTTGAACCCATTGGGCGTTCCATCGCGTATGAACGTTGGTCAGATTTTGGAAACACACATGGGTTGGGCAGCGCGCAACCTTGGTAAATCCATTGATCTTTCTTTGCAGGAATACCGTCGTTCAGGCGACATGACACCTGTTCAAGAAGCCATGCGCATCGCTTACGGTGATGATCTGTACGAAGAAGTGTTGAAAGACATGCCAAAGGATAACTTCCTTGAAGCAGCTGGAAACGTAACAGATGGTGTTCCAATCGCGACGCCTGTTTTTGACGGTGCCAAAGAGGCAGACGTGAACGACATGTTGACACGTGCGGGTCTGGATACATCTGGTCAGTCCATCTTGTTTGATGGTCGTACAGGCGAACAGTTCAACCGCCCAGTGACAGTTGGGATGAAATACATCCTGAAACTGCACCACTTGGTGGACGACAAAATCCACGCACGTTCAACGGGTCCATACTCGTTGGTCACGCAGCAACCATTGGGCGGTAAAGCTCAATTCGGTGGACAGCGTTTCGGTGAGATGGAAGTTTGGGCACTTGAAGCATATGGCGCGGCGTACACGTTGCAAGAGATGCTGACAGTAAAATCAGATGACGTTGCTGGTCGTACAAAAGTGTACGAGAGCATTGTTAAAGGCGAAGATAACTTCGAAGCTGGTATCCCCGAGTCATTCAACGTGTTGGTAAAAGAAATCCGAAGCTTGGGCTTAAACGTCCAGCTGCTGGATGCGGAGCAGGAATAAGCGTTCGCGCTTATTCCCCTTTAAACGAGATACAAGGATCATATCATGAACCAAGAAATCACTAATAACCCGTTTAACCCCGTCCAGCCGCCCAAGACATTTGATGAAATTCAAATCTCTTTGGCGTCCCCTGAGCGGATCCTTTCATGGTCTTTCGGCGAAATCAAAAAGCCGGAAACCATCAACTATCGTACGTTCAAACCAGAACGCGACGGCCTGTTCTGTGCACGTATCTTTGGCCCGATCAAAGACTACGAATGTTTGTGTGGTAAATACAAACGCATGAAATATCGCGGCGTTGTCTGTGAAAAATGTGGTGTTGAAGTTACGCTTCAAAAAGTACGTCGTGAACGTATGGGCCACATTGATTTGGCATCACCGGTTGCACACATCTGGTTCCTTAAATCATTGCCATCGCGCATTGGTTTGATGTTGGACATGACATTGCGCGAACTTGAACGTGTTTTGTACTTTGAACAATACGTTGTTATCGAGCCTGGCTTGACTGACCTGAACTACGGTCAAATGATGTCCGAAGAAGAATTCTTGGACGCACAAGACATGTTCGGCGAAGATGCATTCAACGCAGGCATCGGTGCAGAAGCAATCCGTGAGATGTTGTCAAACATCGATCTGGAAGCAGAAGCAGACCAATTGCGTGATGATTTGGCAGAAGCCACTGGCGAACTAAAGCCAAAGAAAATCATCAAGCGTCTAAAAGTTGTCGAAGCATTCATCGACTCTGGCAACCGTCCAGAGTGGATGGTTATGACTGTTTTGCCAGTGATCCCACCAGAATTGCGCCCATTGGTGCCTTTGGATGGTGGTCGTTTTGCAACGTCTGATTTGAACGACCTTTACCGTCGTGTGATCAACCGTAACAACCGTCTGAAACGCCTGATCGAATTGCGCGCACCTGACATTATCGTACGTAACGAAAAACGTATGTTGCAAGAATCTGTGGATGCGTTGTTTGATAACGGCCGTCGCGGTCGTGTGATTACAGGCGCGAACAAACGCGCACTGAAATCATTGTCTGACATGTTGAAGGGTAAGCAAGGTCGCTTCCGTCAAAACCTTTTGGGTAAACGCGTTGATTTCTCTGGTCGTTCGGTCATTGTGACGGGTCCAGAATTGAAACTTCACCAATGTGGTCTTCCCAAGAAGATGGCTTTGGAGCTGTTCAAACCGTTTATCTATTCACGTCTAGAAGCCAAAGGTCTTTCATCGACTGTGAAACAGGCCAAGAAAATTGTTGAAAAACAGCGCCCAGAAGTATGGGATATCTTGGACGAGGTAATTCGCGAACACCCAGTGATGCTGAACCGTGCGCCTACACTGCACCGTTTGGGCATCCAAGCGTTCGAACCTGTTTTGATCGAAGGTAAAGCAATCCAATTGCACCCACTTGTTTGTTCTGCGTTTAACGCCGACTTCGACGGTGACCAAATGGCGGTACACGTACCATTGTCATTAGAAGCACAATTGGAATGTCGCGTGTTGATGATGTCAACAAACAACGTTTTGTCACCTGCCAACGGTAAGCCAATCATCGTTCCTTCACAGGATATGATTTTGGGTCTGTACTATATCACGCTAGAGCGTGAAGGCATGAAGGGCCAAGGCATGACGTTTGCGAACCCACAAGAGGTTGAGCATGCGTTGGATAGCGATTTGGTTCACCTACACTCGAAAATCACGTGTCGTATTGAACAAGTGAATGCAGAAGGCGAAGTTGTTTGGGAACGTTTCGAAACAACACCGGGCCGCGTTCGTCTAAGCACTGTGATGCCTTTGAACCACAAAGCACCATTCAGCTTGATCAACCGTTTGCTTCGTAAGAAAGAAGTCGGCGAAATCATTGACAGCGTTTATCGTTACTGTGGTCAAAAAGAGTCTGTTATCTTCTGTGATAACATCATGACAATGGGCTTCACTGAAGCGTTCAAGGCAGGTATCTCGTTTGGTAAAGACGACATGGTTGTTCCAGAAACGAAGTGGCCATTGGTGAATGAAACACGTGATTTCGTTAAAGGTTTTGAGCAACAGTACATGGACGGTCTGATTACACAGGGCGAGAAGTACAACAAAGTTGTTGATGCATGGTCAAAAGCGAATGACAAAGTGACTGACGCGATGATGGATGCAATCTCGTTGATGAAAAAGGACGAGAATGGTGCTGAAATGGAACCGAATTCGGTTTACATGATGGCTCACTCTGGTGCGCGTGGTTCTGTGACACAGATGAAACAGCTGGGCGGTATGCGCGGTTTGATGGCGAAACCAAATGGTGAAATTATCGAAACGCCTATTATCTCTAACTTTAAAGAGGGTCTGTCGGTTCTTGAGTACTTTAACTCTACTCACGGGGCTCGTAAGGGTTTGTCTGATACGGCGCTTAAAACAGCTAACTCTGGTTACCTGACGCGTCGTTTGGTTGACGTTGCACAAGACTGTATCGTTCGCGAATGGGATTGTGGCACGGAACGTTCAATTACGGCACGCGCTGCGGTTAATGATGGTGAAGAAGTATCATCAATGGCTGAACGTATCTTGGGCCGTGTATTGGCCGAAGATGTCATTCACCCGAAAACGGGCGAAGTTTTGGGTAAATCTCAAGACTTGGTTGACGAGCGTCAAGCAGACCTCATCAACGACGCGAAACTTGTATCTTTGCAAATCCGCTCACCTCTGACATGTGAATCAGATGACGGTATTTGTGCGGCATGTTACGGTCGTGATCTTGCACGTGGTAACGGTGTTAACCCAGGCGAAGCAGTTGGTATTATCGCTGCTCAGTCTATTGGTGAGCCGGGCACACAGCTGACAATGCGTACATTCCACATTGGTGGTGTTGCTCAGGGTGGCCAACAGTCATTCCAAGACGCTAGCCAAGCAGGTACAATCGACATTCGTAAGTCAAACATTTTGGTAAACCGTGATGGTGAACAAGTTGTTATGGGTCGTAATGTTGAATTGGTTGTTGTTGACGAAAACGGTCAAGACGCTGTTGTTCACAAAATGGATTACGGTACCAAGGTTCTGGTCAAAACGGGCGACAAAATCGCACGTGGTGACAAGTTGTATGAATGGGATCCGTACACATTGCCAATGATCGCTGAAAAAGGCGGTATCGCCAAATTGGCTGATCTAGTTGCAGGTATTTCTGTACGTGACGTGACTGATGATGCGACTGGTATTTCGCAGAAAATCGTAACGGATTGGCGTTCTGCGCCAAAAGGTTCCGATTTGAAACCATCTGTTATTGTGGCTGATCCAGTGACAGGCGAACCAATGCGTAATGATGCGGACCATCCGGTTCAATACGCGATGTCTGTTGATGCGATTTTGTCTGTCGAAGACGGCCAAGAAGTAAAAGCCGGTGATGTTGTTGCGCGTATTCCTCGTGAAGGCGCAAAAACGAAAGACATTACAGGTGGTCTGCCACGTGTTGCTGAATTGTTCGAAGCACGTCGTCCGAAAGATCACGCAATCATCGCTGAAATGGATGGTTATGTAGAGTTTGGTCGCGACTTCAAAAACAAGCGTCGTGTGAATGTTGTTTCTGCGGAAGATGCAGAAATCAAAACAGAATACATGGTTCCAAAGGGTAAGCACATCCCTGTCCAAGAAGGTGATTTCATCCAAAAAGGTGAATACATCATGGACGGTAACCCGGCACCACATGACATTCTGAACATCATGGGCGTAGAAGCACTTGCCGATTACATGATCGACGAAGTTCAAGACGTTTACCGTTTGCAAGGTGTGAAAATCAACGACAAGCACATCGAAGTGATCGTGCGTCAAATGTTGCAAAAGTGGGAAATCACTGCATCAGGTGGCACAACGTTGTTGAAAGGCGAGCAAGTCGACAAAGCAGAGTTCGACGAAGCAAACGCCAAAGCAGTTGCAGCAGGTCGCGAAGCGGCTTCTGGGGGACCAATTCTGTTGGGTATTACGAAAGCGTCATTGCAGACACGTTCGTTCATCTCGGCGGCATCGTTCCAGGAAACAACGCGTGTACTTACTGATGCGGCGACGCGCGGTAAGAAAGACAAGTTGATCGGCCTGAAAGAGAACGTGATTGTTGGTCGTTTGATCCCAGCGGGCACCGGTGGTGCAACGTTCCAGATCAAGAAGATTGCATCTGATCGTGATGCTGTAATCATCGAAGACAAACGTGCAGCAGCCGAAGAAGCGGCTGCATTGATGGCGCCAGTTGAATCCGAAATGGATGTAAACACGGTATTCGATGCACCAGCTGACACCCAAGAAGATGATGTCATCATCGATCTGGGCGGCGACGGTACAGAACAACCTGTCTAAGGTTCGTTAAATAGAAATAGAAAAGGCCCTGCAATTGCGGGGCCTTTTTTCGTTCAGGCCTTATCGGCTTGTCGAAATACACGCTTAATACGGTTCATCGCATTATTCGCTTGGGCAGGTTTAATCATCTGTTCTCGTAAAAACCAAAACAGGTATGCCGCATAAGGCAGATCGCTGTTTAGCGCGGTGGCCATTGCTGGCGCTAATTTAGACACATCGTTAATCGTTTCCAGCATATGGTGAAAATCCGCAGGCCCTGCCAAAATGGATGGTACTTCGTGGATTAATGCTTCGAACGCGACGGCGGATGATTGGGTGATAACCAGATCACTGTGCGCTAAAATCGCATGGATGCTGGCATCACTGACATGCACACCGTTTTCAGGATCATGGAATTGATTAAGGATATCCAATTCCGTTGGCTTTTGCATCGGGTGGGGTTTGATGATCACGGGGCGATCACCACGTTGCGCAATGCATGCCGCGATCAGTGCAGGGTATTCGATATAGTAGGGGCAATATTCAATAGGTTGAAATTTTTGACTGGCAATGAATATGGCCCCGGTGGGGAATTCTGTGCCGTCGGTATCCGCCTGTGGAAATTTGGACACGTTCAAACCAATGAACTGCGCCATTAAATTAGCATGAAACTTGGCCGCGCGTTCAGGGTTAATTGAGGTGGCTTCAAATGCCGCATCGCGCGTCGACGAATTGTTACGTACGCCTTTGGTGTCGAAATACCAGTATCCATTTAGATAAGATGGTACGCAATAAAATACATTTTTGGCCGGCGTGCGCGGTTCGTCTTTGATCAAAATATGCAAATGACGATCTGTCGCGAGCAAATCATCAACCCAGGCACGGGGGTCATTCAGCAAAATCGGGCGATACCCCTTTTGGGCGCAAACCTCTGCCACCAAATTCAAGCAATCCAATTCGCCTGCTTCGGTGGCTTTGTATAGGTATTCAGGGCAATAGAAATAGGCACACGGGTCCGCATGGGCAAGGCCTGCCAACGTTGACAGGTCCAAATGCGTAGGGGATGTGAACCAATTTCGCATCGCGCGGTCAGGCTGGTTGCGTTATTTCAACGCGACCCTGTTCAGTCAGCTGAAAGACATCCCGCCCAATTGTGACGACAGCAGACAGCGTATCACCCCACGCCGCACCCGTATCGATATTCACACGGTTTCCGTAATGGGTCACTTCGTCCACAATGGTATGTCCATGTAAAATCAACTTGGCCGCCATCTTGGGGTTATCCAGCCATCCATCGCGTATCCAAACCAAATCGGTTTCGGTTTGGTCGTTCAGAGGGCGATCCAAGTTCACACCTGCATGGCAGAAAAAGATATCATCCGTTTCATACGACAACGACAAATTACGAATGAAATCAACATGCGCGGCAGGTACGTTTTTCACTGCCATCGCCAAAATATCACCCAAACATTCACGATAATTTTCCGGTACAGTTACACCATAGGATGCCAATGTTTCCACGCCGCCAATGCGGTGATGCAGCCAGCTGTAATCAGGTTTTAGATGTGGATCGTGACGGTGTGGATCATCGAAAAACCATTCCATCAGGCGATCATGATTTCCTTTTAAAACTGTCCAAGGTTTACCCGCAGCCAACCCGTCCATAAGGTAATCAATCGTGCCCTTACTGTCGGGACGGCGATCAACCAGATCGCCGATGAAAACGATGTGATGGCTGTCTGCACCCGATTTTTGAAAATCGGCGTCGATCCGCGCCATAATGGAATGCAACTGTTCAAGGTCGCCATGAATGTCGCCAACGGCGTAAGTAAGATGTGTCATGAGGGATGTATATCTATCTGAGAATTGTGTGACAAGCGGCGCAAGGCCATAGTTTAATAAAACAATCTTGGCAGCTCTTTGGCGCAGACCGTTTCCTTATCCACCGATGACTATTTTTTGACGGCGTAATCATACAACGGTTGATCACAGGGATAAACTTCACCAACACGGTCAAGCAGTGTTTGGGTCATAATATCAGCAGGTTTGGCCACTTTAGAAGAAACATTTCGTGCGCTTAGTTGCGTAAGTATATTGGCAACATCAGGGGCGACCTTGCGCAGTAGAGTGTCCAAATGTGTGTTTAAGTTTTCCAACAGTAATACTTATAATTTGCAATCTATAATCACATTCAAACGCGTGGATTGTATGAACCAATGCGGGTTTGGGGCTGTAGATCGCGTTCGAGGAAAACCCGTTCCAGCAAGTTCAGCAAAGCAAGGCAGTTTTTCAAATGCCCCGACACAGTGTTCGTATTCAGATCGACATCAGGGTGCAGCATCAAATTGTTTCGCACCTGTACCAGCTGACCACGGCCAATCACTTTGTCAAAATTTAACGACAATAATCGCCGCGTTGGGTCACGCATGACGACAAAGGCGTACTCCTCTTGGGCGACATCATGGTGGGTTAACCCAAATTAGGATGCGCGTAAAAAGGTGTGGTTGATTTGATGAATTTTGTTTGGGAACAGATAGGGCGGCCCATGATCCAGATAGAAAAACAAATTGCGAATCTGGGTGGCACCACATTTCAAAGCAGATAGGCTTCGAATGGGGAAGTCGTGCGTGGAAAAGAGTCGTTTGCTGAGGTGCAATTGGGGCTTCTGTTTGAACCTGTTCATGGATAACATTGTTCGAACGCACAGACCCTGTCAAAACAGAAGAAGGCTGACATGAAACCGCTGGCTGATTATCCCTTTGATGATTTTGAAAATTACGGCGTTGCCCCCGAATTTGAGGGGCGGAAGCGATTTTCGTTGATCTTGAACAATACTGCAGCCCTTCATCGACACCGCCACTTTGGCCCCAATCATGTGATGCGCCGATTGTGTCAGGGTCTGGTCGATATCAACCTGCCGCCATTGCTGTATGCCAATGACCAGGCGGGTTTGGATTTGGTTCTAAGCGTCTTGGAACAACCACCCACTTTAGTTGTGCTCAACGGAGAGGGCACGATGCACGACGATCAGCGTCGGGCTGTGATGCTGTTGCGTATGGCCCAAGATTTAAGCGCACGGGGAATTCCAACCGTTTTGATTAATACGATTTGGCAAAATAACAGTGCGGAAACGGCCACCATGTTGGCCAATATTGACTTGATTGCGGCCCGTGAAAATCAATCACATCAGGCACTTTTGAAAATCCGTCCCGATACGCTGTTAGTGCCAGATCTGTTGCTGAGCGCGCAAATGGGCTTCGTGAAAATACAGGGTGAGGGAATTGGTGTCGTTGATTGCTCTGCACGTTCTAAATCACTGGACCTTATGCGCTTTGCCGCCGCCCAAGGGCATCGTTTCTATGCGATGGAACGCAGGCTGTTGGATAAGCCCGATTTAATTCGGAACACCGGCTTGAACCCAGACGCAATCACAATGCCGCAACTTGAAGATATTTCAAACCATAACGCGTGGGTTGTTGGGCGGTTCCATTTTGCGATGGCTTTGATGGTGCATGGCATTCCGTTTGCTGCATTGCCGACAAAGGTTCATAAAATGCAGGCCATGCTGCATGATGCTGGACTGATGGGATGTTTGTTGCCCGATGATTGGCAAAGTCTAACAATCAAAGAGCAACAATTGGCGGTTCAAACAGCATTGGGCAGTTGGAATTCAGCGACACTGAAGCGGGCGCAAACCTACGTCAAAGCTGCCGAACGGTCTACGAATGCGATGTTTGCGTGTCTGGTCGCGTTACAGCCAAGCGATTGAACGCGACCCGAAGTTTAGACCGAGTTTATGTGGGCGAAATAGAGCCCACATCAATCGCAATAGTTGTGCCACCAATTGAGGATTTGATGAACTTGATCGGAACATTGACGAGTTTACCACATGCTTTGTAGGTCCATAATTCTTTCCAATTTCCGGACGCCGGCGTTTTCAATACCGTTGAGTTCACAAGTCGAGGGTCTGCATCGTCACAATCAGTCACTGCCATAAGTGCAATCGCCGCCATAGTGTTGGTATCACGAATAAGAATTGCATCCGCGAATGTTTTACCTACAATGCTTTGACTTGTTGGGGTGCAGGCACTCAGAATCCAAAGGGTTGAAAGGGCCAAAATGGACGTTCGTTTCACCGCGTGTTTTTTCATAAAAAGGTCCCTAAAATTGATAAAATTGTGTTAATTTCAACCAAACTATATGTGGCGAATGTAACCATCAAGTGATAACGATCACCTTGGCTGTTAATAGTGCGCCAAATTGAGTTGTGATGTGCGCCATTGGTAACTAAAAACGTACACTGGCATATCTATACATAGACTCTGTTGACACCAAACCCGACTCCCCTTATAGCCGCGTTACCTGATAGGAGAACTTCGTTTTTCTGATGGGGACTAGTCTGAAAAGCCTGCTTTTTAGGTTATACAAGCCACAAATTGGCGGTCATGATCCAGACCTCGGTCTCGATCCTCTGGAATTTATCGTTTCGAGCTAATGAGGGTTCGGGGCGGTGTTGGGTGCATGATCAGAGATTATGTGCCTATTTATGTTTGAAAAGGTAATATGGGGAACCAAATATGCCAACAATACAACAGCTGATCCGCAAGCCGCGCCAGCCAAAAGTCAAACGCTCCAAGTCTCAGCACTTGGAATCATGCCCGCAAAAGCGCGGCGTATGTACACGTGTTTATACAACTACTCCTAAGAAACCGAACTCTGCGATGCGTAAAGTTGCAAAGGTTCGTTTAACAAACGGTTTCGAAGTAATCTCTTACATCCCTGGTGAAAGCCACAACCTGCAAGAGCACTCTGTTGTTCTGATCCGCGGCGGCCGTGTAAAAGATCTTCCAGGTGTTCGTTACCACATCTTGCGCGGTGTCCTCGATACCCAAGGTGTTAAAGACCGTAAACAACGTCGTTCGAAATACGGCGCGAAAAAACCGAAATAAGGGTAGTATATTATGTCTAGACGTCACGCAGCGGTAAAACGCGAAGTCCTACCTGATGCTAAATTTGGCAACATGGTTTTGACAAAATTTATGAACAACTTGATGCTGGATGGCCGTAAGGCTGCAGCAGAGCGTATCGTATACGGTGCACTTGATCGTGTTGAAACAAAGCTAAAGCGCGCACCAATCGAAGTGTTCGAAGAAGCCTTGGAAAACATCAAACCAGCTGTCGAGGTTCGTTCTCGTCGTGTTGGTGGTGCAACATACCAAGTACCAGTTGAAGTGCGCACAGAGCGTCGCGAAGCATTGGCCATTCGTTGGTTGATCAAAGCATCACGCACACGCAACGAAAACACAATGGAAGAGCGTTTAGCAGCTGAATTGATGGATGCCATCAACAGCCGTGGCTCAGCCGTTAAGAAACGTGAAGACACCCACAAAATGGCCGATGCGAACAAAGCATTCAGCCATTATCGCTGGTAACAAAGAAAAGGACGCAAGCAGATGGCACGCGAATATCCTCTCGAACTATATCGTAACTTCGGCATCATTGCTCACATTGATGCTGGTAAGACTACGTGTTCAGAACGCATCCTTTACTACACTGGTAAAGAGCACAACATCGGCGAAGTTCATGATGGCGCAGCCACTATGGACTGGATGGAACAAGAGCAAGAGCGTGGTATTACTATTACGTCTGCTGCGACCACTACTTTCTGGGAGCGCACCGAAGATGGTGTAAACCCAACATCGCCTAAGCACCGTATGAACATCATCGACACACCAGGCCACGTTGACTTCACAATCGAAGTAGAACGTTCACTGGCTGTTTTGGATGGTGCTGTTTGTGTGCTTGATGCCAACGCTGGTGTTGAGCCTCAAACAGAAACTGTTTGGCGTCAAGCTGACCGCTACAAGGTTCCACGTATGGTTTTCATCAACAAGATGGATAAAATCGGCGCGGATTTCTTTAAATGTGTTGCCATGATCGAAGAGCGCACAGGCGCTTCTGCTATTCCTATCGCATTCCCAATTGGTGCTGAAACTGAGCTTGAAGGCTTGGTTGACTTGGTAACAATGGAAGAATGGTTGTGGGAAGGCGAAGACCTTGGCGCATCTTGGATCAAAGCACCGATCCGCGAAAGCTTGCAAGAAGAAGCAGCTAAGTGGCGCAATGTTTTGGTTGAAGCAGCTGTTGAAATGGACGACGAAGCGATGGAAGCGTACCTTGAAGGTACAGAGCCAGACGTTGACGCAATGCGCGTATTGATCCGTAAGGGTTGTTTGTCGATGACTTTCGTTCCTGTATTGGGCGGCTCAGCGTTTAAAAACAAAGGTGTTCAATCATTGTTGAACGCGGTTGTTGATTACTTGCCTTCACCACTGGACGTTGTTGATTACATGGGCTTTAAGCCAGGCGACGAAACAGAGACACGTGACATTGCACGTCGTGCAGACGACGACATGGCATTCTCTGCTCTTGCGTTTAAAATCATGAATGACCCGTTTGTTGGTTCTTTGACCTTCACACGTATCTATTCAGGTACGCTTGCTAAGGGCGACAACATCCTGAACACGACCAAAGGCAAAAAAGAGCGTATTGGCCGTATGATGATGATGCACTCGATTGATCGCGAAGAGATCGTCGAAGGTTTTGCTGGTGATATTATCGCACTTGCAGGTTTGAAAGATACAACAACAGGTGACACCCTGTGTGCAGTGAACGAGCCTGTTATTTTGGAAACGATGACGTTCCCAGAGCCAGTGATCGAAATTGCTGTTGAACCAAAAACAAAAGCTGACCAAGAACGCATGTCAACTGGCCTTGGCCGTTTGGCTGCCGAAGATCCTTCATTCCGCGTTGAAACAGACATCGAGTCTGGTCAAACGATCATGAAGGGTATGGGCGAATTGCACTTGGATATCTTGGTTGATCGTCTACGCCGTGAGTTCAAAGTTGAAGCGAATATTGGTGCACCACAAGTTGCTTACCGTGAAACAATCTCACACGAAGCAGAGATTTCTTATACACATAAGAAACAATCTGGTGGTTCAGGTCAGTACGCTGAAGTGAAAATGAACATCATTCCGACAGAGCCGGGCGAAGGTTATTCGTTTGAATCTAAGATTGTTGGTGGCTCAATTCCTAAGGAATATATCCCAGGTGTTGAAAAAGGTATCCTTTCCGTAATGGACAGCGGCCCATTGGCTGGCTTCCCCGTAATCGACTTCAAAGTTGAATTGCTAGACGGTAAGTATCACGACGTTGACTCAAGTGTTATGGCATTTGAAATCGCTGGTCGTATGGCAATGCGCGACGGTATGCGCAAAGCTGGAGCGAAAATGCTGGAACCAATCATGAAGGTCGAAGTGATCACACCTGACGAATACACTGGTGGTATCATTGGCGATTTGACTTCACGTCGCGGTATGGTCCAAGGCCAAGATACACGCGGTAACGCAATTGCAATCGACGCAAACGTGCCTTTGGCAAATATGTTCGGTTACATTAACAACCTGCGTTCCATGTCTTCTGGTCGTGCGAACTTTACGATGCAGTTCAGCCACTACGATGCTGTTCCAAACAACATCTCTGAAGAAATCCAAGCGAAGTTCGCTTAACGAAAATTAGCGGTGGGCTCCGGCCCACCCTACTAACCCCGTAGGGTGAACGTTGGTTCGCCGCATATACAAAAGGAGCCTGTATCATGGCAAAAGAAAAGTTTGAGCGTAATAAACCGCACTGCAACATCGGCACAATTGGCCACGTTGACCACGGTAAAACAACACTAACAGCAGCGATCACTAAGCAATTTGGTGACTTCAAAGCGT
>Ga0209532_1000299_pt1 | contig 43670 bp, 45 predicted proteins | sample COG_02_FD_184746 | JGI IMG/M metagenome (GOLD analysis project Ga0209532, IMG submission 184746) | Pelagic Microbial community sample from North Sea - COGITO 998_met_02 (SPAdes) (version 2) | ecosystem: Environmental > Aquatic > Marine > Neritic zone/Coastal water | place: Helgoland, sampling... | reverse complement strand
GCCGTTACTTTATCGCTGCCAGTTGCTTCTGCAAGATTGGCAACCAATTGGGTTTTTGTCATTGGTTTCTGTGACATTTGCTGCTCCTTAAATTAAATGAATACAAAATATTCTACTCTGTAATGATCTTATAACCACATATTGTGCCTAAAAATCAAATTGTCCAAGGAAAAAATGCAAAATTACCTTATTTTTATGGGTTTTGGCGATAAATGGCCTAAAAACCTATATATTTTGTGGATTTACACCATATTTTTATTAGAAATTACAAGTAAATCGTCGAAATATTTCATAATTCTTTATTAATAAATCGATAGATTTAATTTTTTAAAAAAAAATCATAGTAAAATTAGAAAGAAAAATATCTGAAATTTATTTCAGAATGATACTTTAGTTGATTGTACTGATATCATTAAAAATTAATGGATAGAGATTAAAAATCGAAATAATTATAATAACAAAAAGCCACGATCTGTTCAGTACTTTTATTGCGTAATTTATATCTTTTCTATTCATATTTTGCCTACCTGATGAATTTATAAATTCATAATCAGTTAATTTGTCATGATAAATTCTTGGTCCTGCTAGTGCGACGTTTAAAATTGAAGCCATTGCTGCTTCTGGCCAACCTGCATTTGGAGATGCATGTAATTTCGCGTCTTTAAACATTACTAAAAAGTTTGCTTTTGAGAAATATGCTGCACACATAATCATGCCACAAATTCTAGATGGTATCAAATTCATCAGATCATCAAATTTTGCGGCTCCAAATCCAAATAATAAATATTTCTCTGATTTATACCCAATCATACTATCAGCAGTGTTTGTCATTTTATATAGAAACAACCCAGGTAATCCTAATAATAAATACCAAAAAACTGGGGCGAGAACTGCATCAGAAAAATTTTCGGCAGCACTTTCTACCGCTGCTCTACTTACATTTGATTCATCTAAATCTTTTGTTTGGCGGCCAACAATGCAAGCTACTGCACTTCTGCCTTCACTTAAACTATTACTTAAACCAACTGAAACATCCTTAACATGTTTAATTAATGAATTATGTGCTAGAAGTATTGTGGTAATCAACAATTCAATTAAGCCATAATCAGGTAATAAATGTAAAAACTGACCTATTAAAAGCGCAATTAAAGATAGAAAAAAAATTGTAAGGATACCTTTGAGTTTTAAGGCTGAACCAAAATTAAGACTATGATCAAACCATGACACTAATTTACCCATTATTACTGCAGGATGAGGTATTCTAGACCAAACCTTAATTGGGTCTCCAATTAAATAATCTAAAATTAAGGCTAATAATAAAATTTGAAGTGTATTCATCTATTCCTCTAAAGCTTTTGCAAGTCTTATCCATTCTGATTGATTGCCAGGAATGCCTAGCCTAAGCCAATTTTCAGAATATGGGAAAATTCGAGACCAAATAAAGCTCTGTGCTAATTTGTCTTGGATTTTGTGGGCATTTTTTACTTCATACAAACGAAATAAATCTGTACCACCAATAGCTTTTATATTTTTACTGGACATTATTTGATCTAATCGAGTGCTATCTTTTTTCAATCTAATACGAGTATTATCGATCCAATTACTATCTGAGAGTGCAGCTTTTCCAATAAATTGAGCGGGACCAGAAATAGCCCATGGGCCAACATGATTAATGATGCTTTCTATTAATTTTGGTGCTGCAATCGCAAAGCCAAGCCTCAAACCAGCAAGCCCCCAAAACTTCCCTAAACCTTTCAGTATTATTACGTTATCTTTTTTTGCTAAGTGAATTAGTGATTTATCTGGAGAAATATCACAAAAGCTTTCATCTATAATAATAAGTTCAAAATCTTTTGCATCTTCTTCAGTAATTTGGTGATAAATCCCATCAGGGTTATTTGGATTTACGATGACTTGAACATTACCTGTGTCTCCAACTTCCCAGCCGTTTGACCTGAAAGCAGCAGCGTGTTCGTTATATGTTGGAGTGATAATTCTTACTTGATTTGCTGGAAGTAAATTTGGCAAAACTGCAATTAATTGAGATACGCCTGATGCAGCCATAATATTAGAATTTTGGGGAATACCCCAAAATTTACCAGCTTGTATTAATAATTCTTTTTGAGCTTTGCTATCTGGTAAAGAACTCCAAAAATGCTGCGGAATTTTTGGAATAGTATAAGACGTGGGGTTTATACCCGTAGATAAATCCAACCATTGCTCACGAGTACCGCCATATTTTGAAATGGCAACATCAAGACCACCACCATGATCTCTTGTTTTTAACATTAATTATTCCCTAATACAGGCAAGCGAGCGCGAAAGTGACCTTTTATTTCTTGAGGCCAGTCCCTGAAGGGCACTTGGCCTTTATCGCTCGCATCATGTAATTTTGCATACTCAATAATACCTTGCGCGCTTTCAATGTTTGGAGAAAAATTACCCAATACATAATTTAATTTATTTTCGCTTTGAATTGCTACATTACATGCAAAATCACAACCCATCAGACATGCATGTCTTCTGATAGTTATATTTGGAACTTTATCAGACATTGATTCAATTAAATCAGCTAAAACTTCACCATCAGTTTTATTATCTATTTCAGCATTCCAGTTTGTTCGTTTACAAGTTTCGCATACTGTAATTGTAGTCGACATGCTAAGCTCCTTATTTTTGAACCTGCTTGCACATAAGTAGCATAAAGCGCAATTAATTTTATTCTTATTTAGATTTTAATTTCACCAATTCATGAAGAATAAATATCAACTTGGTTAAAAATTGCGTTCAAAAGCTTCATTCCAGTCAATTATTGGGTTTGTTGGAATAATTCTATTTGGATTTATAGTTTCGTGACTATAATGATAATGTCGTACAATATGGTCAAAGTCTACAGTCTCTTTTATCCCATTATACTGATAAAGTTCACGAACATAATTCCAGATATTATGATAATCTATAATACGTTTACGATTGCATTTAAAATGCAAGACATACACGCTATCGAAGCGAACCAGAGACGTAAATAAACGCCAATCTGCTTCTGTTAAAGTATCCCCTAAAAGATACCTGTTATCTTGCAATCTGTTTTCAACCCAATCAAGGCCATCAAATAAAATGTTTACAGCATTATCATATGCAGTTTGTGTAGTCGCAAAGCCTGCTTTGTAGACGCCATTATTTATTTCTGAATATATTTTGGCATTAACCTCTTCTATTTCATTTCGCATATTAATTGGCCAAAAATCAATATTATTTCCAGTAATATGGTCGAATGCAGAATTAAACATGCGAATAATCTCTGAAGATTCATTTGATACAATTGTATTGGTTTTTTTATCCCATAAGATAGGCACTGTTACTCGAGTATTTGCTGTTGGATCGGCTCGAGTATAAATTTCATGAGCAAATTTGGATTGAAACAAACTATCTCCTTTAGCTGCTCCGCGCTGCTCAAAAGTCCATCCTTCATTCAGCATATCTGGGTGAACTACATCTACAGAAATATGCTTTTGTAAATCTTTAAGTGTTCGAAAAATTAGAGTTCTGTGCGCCCATGGGCATGCTAATGAAACATATAAATGGTATCGACCACTTTCAGCTCTGAATCCATCACTACCACTAATACCAGCTGAACCATCTATTGTTATCCAATTACGAAACCTGGCTTCTTGTCGTACAAATTTTCCCCCGCTTGCTTTAGTATCATACCATTTGTCGACCCATTCTCCATCTACTAGCAAACCCATAACAAATCCCTTTTTTTTTGATCTATTTAGCAAACAATTTTCACTTGATTCAATTAAAAGCCTTGCAACTTATTATGTACGTAAAGGAAACAATAAAAAGTCGGTTTCATATAACAGTCCGGCGCGAATCTGTTGCGCCTATTTTGCTGCTGTTCTATACGTTATTTGACGAAGCCCCGGAGGGCCGGAAAGATGTGTTGTATATGGTTGACCCAATTTGGGAACTGATGCCAACATCGTCAGGCAAATTGCCAACTTTTCGCCCAACTATGATTAAGGAAGTACCATGCGTTTTTTAGCAATTTTATTATATTTGTTTCCACTACCAGCATTTGCTCATTGGGGTCATCTGCCTGAATTAGCAGGACATAGTCATTGGATTGGAATGGCCGCCGCTGCTGCTGCTGCTGCTGCTGCTGCTTGGGGACTTCGTGAAAATTCTGAGGATTCATCTAATGATGACGAAGCTTATGAAGAAATTGAAGAAGAATTACAGGAAACATAAATTATGGTAAATAAAATTGGTGTTATGATTTGTGGCCATGGCTCACGTAGTCAATCAGCTGTAGATGAATTTGCAACATTGGCTGAGAAATTGCCCCCGTATTTACCTCCTGAGTGGGATATGGAGTATGGATATTTAGAATTTGCTAATCCACTTATTAGAGATGGTTTAGACAGATTACGTAAAAATGATTGTGACAAAATACTTGCTGTACCTGGAATGTTATTTGCAGCTATGCACTCTAAGAATGATATCCCAACAGTTCTTAATACTTATGCGGCTAAACATAATATTGATGTCAATTATGGTAGAGAATTAGGTGTTGATCCAAAAATGGTTGCTGCCGCCGCTGGCCGTATTCAAGATGCTGTTGATGTTGCAAATCTTGAATATGGAGAAATGGCATTACATGATACTGCTTTAGTTGTTATTGGAAGGGGTGCTTCAGATCCTGATGCAAATTCTAATGTGTCAAAAGTGGCACGAATGTTATGGGAAGGTATGGGTTTTGGCTGGTGTGAAGTTGGCTATTCTGGTGTTACATTTCCATTAGTCGAGCCATGCTTAGATCATGTATCAAAGCTAGGATATAAAAGAGTAATAGTTTTCCCATATTTTTTATTTAGTGGCATATTAATAGACCGCATATATGGCTTCACAGATAAATGTGCTGAGAAATATCTAAATATTCAATTTGTAAAAGCAGGATACTTAGGTGATCACCCAAAAGTGCTAGAAACATTTGCCGAACGAATAACTGAACAGGTTGGTGAAGTGCCACCACCAAATTGTGCACTCTGCAAATATAGAACGCAAGTCTTAGGGTTTGAGACTGAAGTTGGATCTGTACAAGAAAGTCATCATCATCATGTTGAGGGTCAAGGCGCATCTGCGCCTGGATCAAATGTAGAGGATTGTAAGTTGTGTGATACTTTTTGCACAGGAGAATGCAGGCTTGATATGAATCACCATCACCACCACGATGATCATGGGCACCACCATCATGACCACTCTCATCCTGAATATCCTCAAGCAAAACATCCATTGGGCCCTGAGTCTGCACGAAAGAAGTGATTAGACAATTGATACCATATGAGCGTAATCCAAAATTAATATATGCAGCAAGCTTTGCTACAGTAAAAAAAGAAGCAAATCTTGAGAGGTTTTCTCCTGAAATGCAGTCTGTAGTTATTAGGTTGATACATGCTTGTGGCATGACTGAAGTTGCTGATAGAATTGCATATTCAGCTAACGCAGCTAATGCGGGCTCTCTTGCTCTGGCAAAAGGTGCTCCAATATTATGTGATTGTGAAATGGTAGGTGCTGGAATTATACGACGCTATCTGCCTGCAAATAACAAAGTAATTGTTACTCTCAACGAGGCAAATGTACCAGAATTAGCAAATAGTATTGGAAATACAAGATCTGCTGCTGCAGTAGAATTATGGGAGCCACATATAAAAGGGTCTATAGTAGCAATAGGTAATGCGCCAACTGCACTTTTTCATCTTCTCGAGTTGCTTGATCAAGGATTCCCAAAACCAGCATGTATTCTTGGCTTCCCTGTTGGCTTTGTGGGTGCAGCTGAAAGTAAGGCTGCACTTGCCGCTTCTCCACGCAACTGTGAATTTATTGCGCTTCGTGGACGTAGAGGTGGTTCTGCAATTGCGTCTGCGGCAGTAAATGCATTATCGGCTGGATTGCCGGAGATATCGTCATGACTGCATGGTTACATATCGTAGGTATTGGAGAAGAAGGAATTGAAGGCCTAACTCCAGTTACTCGGGCAGTTGTAGAGGCTGCTGAAATTATAGTTGGTGGATCAAGGCATCAAAATTTAGTCAATATTGATGCAGAAAGAATTTCTTGGCCTAGCCCTTTTGATGCATTAATTGAAATATTAAAATCAAAAGCTGGAAAAAGAGTAGTAGTATTAGCTACAGGTGACCCACTTTGGTATTCCGTGGGAGCAAGAATAGGGCGTGAAATAGATCCTTCAGAAATTTCCTATCATCCACAAGTTGGAGCTTTTCAATTAGCCTCAGCTCGGATGGGATGGTCAATGGCAGATTTAGAAACTCTTACCGTTCATGGGCGACCAGTAGAACAAATGATTGCATTTATTCAGCCTAATCAAAGGTTATTAATTTTAACTACTGGAGCTGAAACACCAAAACAAATTGCTGGATTTTTAACTCAGCGTGGATTTGGAGAGTCAAAATTAACTGTATTTGCCTCTATGGGTGGTAAAGATGAAGCTAGATTTGATGGTAAAGCAGAGACCTGGCAAGAAGAAGTCCCAGCATTCAATACGCTTGCTGTTGAGTGCATAGCTGCACCAGATGCAGCTATGTTGCCAAGAGTTCCAGGATTGTCAGATGATTTGTTTCAAGGCGATGGGACAATGACAAAGCAAGAAATAAGAGCGACATCTGTGGCTAAATTAATGCCAATGCGAGGTGCTTTATTGTGGGATGTAGGTTGTGGCTGTGGGTCAGTCGCAGTTGAATGGATGAGAGCAGCAAGATATTCAAGAGCAATTGGTATTGAGCCTCGAGCAGATCGAAGGACATATGCAGCTAACAATGCTCTCGCATTAGGTGTTCCCAAACTTGAATTAATTGATGGATATGCACCAAATGCACTTAATAATCTAGAATCTCCAGACGCAATTTTCATTGGAGGGGGTTTGAGTATAGCAACTTTTGAAGCTTGTTGGGTGGCTTTACGACCTTTAGGGCGTTTGGTTGTTAATGCAGTAACTTTGGAAAGCGAGCAAATCCTTTTAAAATTATATTCAAAATATAAAGGTGATCTTGTTCGTATTCAGGTTAGTCGAGCAGATGAAATTGGTAAGGTTACAGGCTGGAAACCCTCTATGCCTGTAACTCAGTGGAGTTTAGTTAAACGATGAGTGGTGTATTGTATGGGGTTGGTCTAGGCCCTGGAGACCCAGAGCTAATGACACTTAAAGCTTATCGTTTGATATCTAATGCAAAAGTAATAGCTTACCCAGCTTTAGAAGGTAGTGAAAGTTTTGCCAGATCAATCGCTTCAGATGCTATCAAAAGTGATGCTGAAGAAATCATTGTAAATATTCCTATGTCAGTTGAGCGAAGGCCTGCACAAACGGCTTATGATTTGGGTGCCTTAACGATTGCAGAGAAACTAGATGAAGGAAAAGATGTAATAGTTTTATGTGAGGGTGATCCATTTTTTTATGGATCCTTTATGTACCTATTCTCGAGATTAAGTGAAAAATTTAAATGTGAAATAGTGCCTGGGGTTACATCTGTAACTGCATGTGCTGCTTCAATCGCATCGCCACTTTCTGCGCGAAATGAAGTTTTAACTATTATTCCTGGACCTATTGATGAGGCTTTATTGGAACAACGCATAGCTGGATCTGAAGCTATTGCAATTATGAAAGTTGGTAGGCATTTGCCAAAAATCTGTAGGGTTTTAGAGAAATTGAATCTTACGAAATATGCGCACTATATAGAAAGGGCTACTCTTCCAAATCAATTAGTCTTGCCTTTATCTGATGCCCCCAAAAAAGCACCATACTTTTCAATGATATTAGTGACTAAAGGAAATGACCCATGGCTTTAAACCCTGTTGTTTTATGCCTCTCTCAATCAGGTTATAAAATTGCGCGAAAGATTGCAGATATATTAGGTTCTCAAATACATGGCAGAGAAGGGCGTGTTGTTGATGTGGACGCTACATTTGAAAATGCCTTAGATCATATTCGGGTTTTATTTAGTTCAGGAACACCAATAGTTGGTGTGTGCGCGGCTGGAATATTGGTTAGAGGTGTTGCGCCATTGTTGGTTGATAAGCTCAATGAGCCCCCAGTGGTTGCAGTCCCTGATGATGGATCAACAGTGATACCATTATTGGGTGGGCATCGTGGAGCAAATAGGCTAGCGAGGCAAATTGCTATCGGCCTAGAAGCTCATGCATCAATTACAACTGCAGGTGATATAGCTATGGGTGTGGCTTTGGATGAACCACCACTTGGGTATAGACTGCAGAATTTTAAAGATGCAAAACCTGTGATGGCATCTCTTCTAAATGGTTCCAGTGTTCGTATTTTGGGTGAAAATATTTTTGACATCCATAGTTCTTCAGCTGCTGAAATTACTTTGGCTGTATCTGAGACACCAATGGTAGGTGATGAAATGACCTTAGTTTACCATCCTCAAAAATATGCTCTGGGCTTAGGGTGTGCACGAGGATGTTCAGTAGATGAAATGTGGAATTTAGTTTCAAAATGTATGGAAGAAGCTAACATTGCGGCTGGATCAATTTCTAGCGTGGGTTCTTTAGATCTTAAAGGCGATGAGCCAGCAATAATAGAAACTGCGTTACGATTGGGTGTTCCATTTAGATTGTTTGAAGCAAATGAATTAGAGTCTTTAACTCCTAAATTAGCCAATCCATCTGAAGTTGTTTTCACAGAAGTAGGTTGCCATGGTGTTTCAGAAGCAGCGGCAATAGCACTTAGTGGTGGTAGTCTTGTAGTAGAAAAGAAAAAAACTATGAATGCAACATGCGCCATCGCCAAATCAGAGAATATAATTACTGAAATGAATGGCCGATCTAGAGGAAAGCTATCTATTGTTGGAATTGGTCCTGGGCAACATTCTTGGCGAACTCCTGAGGCTTCAGCATTAATTTCTGAAGCTGAAGAGTTAGTTGGATATGGGCTGTATATTGATATTTTAGGGCCGTTGGCTATTGGAAAAAAACGGTCGGACTTTCCTTTGGGTGGTGAAGAAGCGCGTTGTAGATATGCCCTAGAAGAGGCTGGGAAAGGAAAAAATGTAGCACTTATTTGTTCAGGTGACGCTGGAATTTATGCAATGGGTGCATTGGTTTTTGAATTGTTAGATCGCAATGAAAATGAAATGGGAGTATCTGATGCAGCAAAAAGAATTGAGGTTCAATGTACTCCAGGTGTATCAGCATTACAGGGAGCGGCAGCAAGAGCAGGCGCTCCTTTAGGGCATGATTTTTGTACTATAAGTTTGTCAGATTTGTTAACACCAAGAGAAGATATTATTAGGCGCTTACACGCGGCTGCCGAAGGTGATTTCGTGATAGCTTTTTATAACCCGGTATCTAAAACTCGAAGAACATTATTAGCGGAGGCACGCGAAATTTTATTAAAATATCGCCCTAATGACACACCTGTAATGTTGGCGTCTTCTTTGGGTCGTCCAGAAGAAGAAGTTAGGTATCGACGCTTGGATGAATTAGAAGTCGATGAAGTAGACATGTTGACTGTTGTTTTAATAGGTTCAAGTAATTCACGCTTGGCAAATTTAGGTGAGGGAGCGAGGATGTTTACACCACGTGGTTATGCACGCAAAATTGATGGTGATTTATCATGACTGTTTATTTTATAGGAGCGGGTCCTGGTGATCCTGATTTAATAACTTTAAAAGCAAAGGCATTAATTGAAAAATGCCCAGTATGTTTATTTGCGGGCTCACTTGTTCCTGAGGCTGTTGTTGCATGTGCTCCTGTGGATGCAATTGTAAAAGATACAGCAGTGATGACTTTAGATGATACACATGCAGATATCAAAAAAGCTCATCTGCTGGGTCAAGACGTTGCTCGTGTGCATTCTGGAGATCCCTCTTTATATGGCGCAATCGCAGAACAAATTCGACGTCTTAAAGCTGACAATATTCCATATAAAATAATACCAGGTGTGCCAGCATATGCTGCTATGGCTGCTGAAATGGGGCAAGAATTAACTATACCAGAAATTGCACAATCAATTGTTTTGACTCGAATGTCGATGCAATCAACCTCAATGCCTGAAAACGAAACATTAAATAATTTTGGAAAAACAGGAGCAACTTTAGCTATACATTTAGCCGTAAGAAATATGCGTGAAATAGAAAGACAATTAATCCCTCATTATGGGGAAGATTGTCCCGTTGTAGTTGGTTATCGAGTTGGTTGGCCAGATCAATTAATTATAAGAGGAACACTTAGTGATATACGTAAAAAAATTCGTAAAGAAAAAATTACTCGAACGGCTTTAATAATGGTTGGCCCTGCATTGGCGGCAAGTCATGATTTTGTTGATAGTGCCCTCTATGATCCAAATATTCCCCATGTGCTTCGGCCAGTTTTAGGAGTGAATTTGATTGAAGATCATAATACTTAAGAAGACTATTAATAATTTAATTTACAAGAAAAATATTCTTATTTTATCTAAGGTTTGAAGATTTTACTAATATTATTAAAATTATCGAAGTATCTTCGAATAAACTGCTTTAAATGTTAATTTTAGCAATTTAATAAGATTGAATTAATGGCAATAGTAAATTGAATATTAGAAGTGAGATGAATTATGATTAAATCCCCTTATTTGTTGTTTCTTGGAGACGCAGCTGATGGATTGGCTGCTAAAGTTGCCCAAGGCATTAAAGATTGGCGCCCAGATTTAAGTGTAGGACAGTACCGAATGGATGGCTGTAATGCTGATTTAGGTTTGAATGATATGACTTTTGAGCAAGCTGTTGATGCAGGTGCAAAAACACTAGTAATTGGTGTGGCAAATCGAGGTGGCGTAATTTCATCTGAATGGAAAGCTAAATTAATAGAAGCTCTTGAAGCTGGTCTGGATATCGCTTCAGGTTTACATAATTTATTAAAAGATGAGAAGATTTTAGTGGATAAGGCTGAAGAATTGGGCCGAAATCTATTTGATGTGCGCATACCGACTGAAGCGTATCCTATTGCTGCTGGCACTAAGCGATCAGGTAAACGTTGTTTGGCTGTGGGTACAGATTGTTCTGTTGGAAAAATGTATACCGGTTTGGCAATTGAAAAGGAAATGCATAGCCGAAACATGAAAGCTACATTTAGATCAACTGGACAGACTGGAATTTTAATTACAGGAAATGGTGTTCCATTGGATGCTGTTATTGCAGATTTTATGGCAGGCTCAGTGGAACATTTAACACCTAATAACGACGCAGATCATTGGGACTTAATTGAAGGGCAAGGTAGTTTATATCATGCTTCTTATTCAGGTGTTACAATGGCTTTAATTCACGGTGGTCAGCCTGACGCTTTGATTTTATGTCATGAGCCAACACGAGAACACATGCGTGGTTTGCCAGACTTTAAGTTGCCAAGTTTAGATGACTTACGCGACACTGCACTAATTATGGCTAAAATTGTCAATCCAGCTGTTAAAGTAGTTGGTATATCAGTTAATACTCAACATCTAAGTGAAGATGAAGCTAATGAATACTTGAAATCTACAGAGCAACGAATGGGTATTCCAGCCGTTGATCCATTCCGTCATGGCGCTTCTCGTTTAGTTGATGCATTAGAAGCTTGTTGAATTATAAATGAAAATTTCTATTGAATTTAATAGTTTTAAATTAGCTCAAGTTTTTACAATTTCACGAGGTTCTCGTACACAAGCAGATGTCTTGACTGTTGTCATTACAAGAGGTGGTTGTCATGGCATGGGTGAATGCGTTCCGTATGCTCGATACGGCGAAACCATGGCATCTGTAAGTCAACAAATTGGAGAACTTCCAAAAGATTTTGATAGAGAAATGCTTCGTAATATTTTACCAGCAGGTGCAGCGCGAAATGCTGTTGATTGTGCCCTTTGGGATTTGGAAGCTAAGGAAGCAGGATTGCCAGTTTGGAAATTAGCTGGCTTGATTAAACCCAAAGCAATAGAAACTGCTTATACATTGTCTTTAGATAGTCCAGAAAAAATGAATGCACAGGCAGCTAAAAATTCATTTCGCCCACTTTTAAAAACGAAACTTGGTGGAGGAAATGATGACATTGAAAGAATACGAGCAGTTCGAGCTGGGGCATTATCATCACGAATTATAGTTGATGCAAATGAAGGATGGACACCTGCTTTGTATGAAAGTTTAGCACCAACTTTATTAGATCTTGGTGTTGAAATGGTTGAACAGCCTTTTCCAGCTGGTGAAGATAATGTTCTGTTAGACTTGAAAAGAATTTTACCTGTATGTGCTGATGAAAGTTGTCATGATCGAGCCAGCTTAAATAACTTAGTTGGAAAATATGATATGGTGAATATCAAATTAGATAAAACTGGTGGCTTGACTGAAGCTCTAGATTTAAAGCAAGCAGCTTTAACAATGGGTTTTGATGTGATGGTTGGATGTATGGTTGGCTCATCTTTGGCTATGGCGCCTGCTGTATTAGTTGGACAAGAAGTTTCGGTTGTTGATCTTGATGGGCCACTTTTGCTAAGTGAAGATCGTAACCATAAATTATTTTATGATGCTGACGGGGTACACCCTGCGCAGCCAGAATTATGGGGATAGTTATGTCAAGAGTTGTATATTTAAATGGTGAATTTTTAAACGAAAACGAAGCAAAAGTTTCAATATTTGATCGGGGCTTTTTGATGGCTGATGGGGTATACGAAGTTACATCAGTTATCGATGGAAAGTTGATTGATTTCGATGGTCATGCTGTTCGATTAGAGCGTTCAATGAAAGAATTAATGATGGAATCAGCAATTTCAAAAGAAGATCTTTTAGAAGTTCATAGGCAGCTGATTGTAGAAAATAATTTGAATGAGGGAATGATATATTTGCAGATAACCCGGGGTTCTCCGAACGACCGCGATTTTGTATTTCCTGACCCAAAAGAAGTTAAGCCAACAATTGTGTTATTTACACAATCTAACTCTAATATGGTTCAAAACCCAAAAGCCAAGATTGGTATGAAAGTAATATCAATTCCTGATGAGCGGTGGGGCCGTCGTGATATTAAAACTGTTCAACTATTATATCCATCCATGGGTAAAATGATTGCCAAGTCTCAAGGTGCGGATGATGCTTGGATGGTCGAGGACGGTATGGTTACTGAAGGAACATCTAATAATGCATATATAGTTAAAGATGGCTCTATAATCACAAGGGAATTATCAAATGATATATTGCATGGTATTACCCGTGCAGCTGTTTTGCGTTTTGCGAATGAAGCACAAATGACTGTTGAAGAACGAAATTTTTCAGTAGAAGAAGCCAAGAATGCCGACGAAGCGTTTATTACTTCAGCATCAACATTTGTGATGCCTGTGGTGAATATTGATGGTGTCGATGTTGGAACAGGAAAACCTGGAAAAATTGCAGCAAGACTTAGAGAAATTTATTTAGAAGAAACACTAAAAACAGCAATATAAATTTATTATCTGGCTGAATTATAATTTAACTCAGCCTTTAATTTACATTATTCATGATTTGCTCTGAATGATGCTTTTTGTTGATCATTTGCATCAGTCTGGTACCTATTTTTCCACTCACTAAATGGCATACCATAAAATAATTCACGTGCATTATCTTTAGATACTGAAATTCCGTTTTTTTCGGCTGCTTCTTGATACCATCTTGATAAACAGTTTCTGCAAAAGCCTGCTAAGTTCATCATATCAATATTTTGAACATCTGTTCTTTTTGCTAAGTGGTCTCTTAGAGCTCTAAACGCAGCTGCTTCAATTTCTGTTTGTGTTTGTAAGTCCATAATTTATTCTTTTCGCTAAATTTTAAATACTTAGATATATTTGTAATGATTATTCTGATTATTTTTATACCAATTTTTTAAATACATAAAAATTAATAATTATTAAATATTATATATATTAGTTTGTGGTTGTTTTTTTCTTATGAGGTATTTATTTGAATTATAAAAAAACGACATAAATTTTAAAATAAAGACATTTTCTAAGGGGAATTATAGTGAGAAGAAATCGAAATGTTAAGATTGTTGCCACTTTAGGTCCCGCTTCAGATACTTATGAGATGATTAAAACGTTATTTGAAGAAGGTGTTGATGTCTTTCGCTTAAATATGAGTCATGGTACTCACAGTGAAATGCGAGATCGATATCAAATGATACGCGATATCGAGCGTGATGTTGGGAGACCAATCTGCATTTTAGCAGATTTGCAGGGGCCAAAACTTAGATGTGGATCATTTCTTAATGGTAAAGAAACATTAGAAGTTGGGTCAACTTTTCGTTTTGATTTAGATCAGGCAGAAGGTGATCAAAACAGAGTTTGTTTACCTCACGAGGAAATATTTGCAGCTTTAAAGGTTGGATCTACATTATTAATAAATGATGGAAAATTACGCGTAAAAGTTTTAGATTGTGGTAATGATTTTGCTAATTGTGAGGTTATGGTTGGTGGTGAGATATCAAATCGTAAGGGAGTTAATGTTCCAGATGTTATTTTGCCCTTGGCAGCTTTATCTGAAAAAGATCGAAAAGATTTAGAGTTTTCTTGCCAGTTAGGCGTAGATTGGTTGGCTTTATCATTTGTCCAACGACCAGAAGATGTAGAAGAAGCGCGCATTCTTTCTAAGGGGCGAGCTGCAATATTATCGAAGATTGAAAAACCTGCGGCTGTAAATGCTTTTGATAAAATTCTTGCTGTTTCTGATGGGATTATGGTGGCACGAGGTGATCTTGGCGTTGAGCTCCCAGTTCAAGATGTGCCTCCAATTCAAAAACGTCTGGTTACTTCATGCCGTGATGCAGGAAAACCAGTAATCGTAGCCACTCAGATGATGGAAAGTATGATTGAAAGTCCAGTTCCTACTAGAGCGGAAGTCTCAGATGTAGCAACTGCAATTTATGAAGGTGCTGATGCTGTTATGTTATCTGCTGAGTCTGCTGCTGGGAGCTATCCAGTTGAAGCAGTGAGAACTATGAATGCTGTGGCGGTAGAGGTCGAAAGAGACCAAACATATAGAACAGGTATAGAGGCTTCACGAAGTACTGCCCGAAGTAAAGTCGCCGATGCAATTACTGCAGCTGCACGTGAAATTGCTGAAACGACCGATGTTAAAGCAATTTGTTGTTTTACATCGTCTGGCACTACTGCGATTTTAGCATCTCGAGAAAGGCCAAAGGTTCCAATTATTGCATTAACGTCACTTCCGGTAGTCGCCAGGAGATTGGGTTTAGTATGGGGATTGCATTGTGTTGTTACTGGAGAGGTAACAAGGTTTAAACATGCAGTTATCAGCGCAGCTCGTGCAGCAAGAAGTTATGAATTTGCAGTGGATAATGATAAAATAGTTGTGACTGCTGGTGTGCCATTTAATACAGCTGGTTCAACAAATATTATACGAGTAGCTTCAGTAGATGAAAAAATTATTACGGCATTAGAATCTTAGATAAGCATAGTTATAATATTTATGAAAAATAAATATTCTTTATCTCAGACTAGGGCTTGCATTTATTAATTTTGAGTCATAAAAGCGCGTACTGAGAAACACTACCGGCTAAAAGGGTATGCCGAGTGGTGTGTTAACCAACTCAAAAGGAGATGGAAATGCCCAAAATGAAGACTAAATCGGGCGCTAAAAAGCGCTTCAAGATGACTGCCTCTGGTAAAGTCAAATCCGGTCAAGCCGGTAAACGCCATGGTATGATTAAACGTTCTAACAAGTTTTTGCGCAATGCTCGTGGTACTACCACATTGTCAGCTGCAGATGCTACGATCGTTAAAAAATACATGCCTTACGCGCGCTGATAGGAGATTTGAACAATGGCAAGAGTTACATCTGGTAAAGTTACACACGCTCGTCACAAAAAGGTCATTAAGGCCGCTAAAGGTTATTATGGAGCACGTAAGAATGCATTCCGTACTGCTACCCAAGCTGTAGATAAAGCGAATCAATATGCAACACGTGATCGCAAGAACCGTAAAAGGAACTTTAGAGCACTTTGGATTCAACGAATTAACGCAGCGGTGCGTTTAAACGATGAATCATTAACATACAGCCGCTTCATTAATGGAGTTCAAAAAGCTGGTATTGAAGTCGATCGTAAAGTTTTGGCTGATCTAGCAGTTCATGAACCTGAAGCATTCGGTGCAATAGTTGAGCAAGCTAAAGCTGCTCTTTAAAAAAAGCACTCAATGATTTGAAAGCCCTACATTTTGTGTGGGGCTTTTTTGTTAAAATTATTGCAATTAATTTTTATTATATTCTGTTACTCACTGATCATGTATCCATTAGTGATAATAATATTCATATGAGAAATATAAATATTTATAAGTTTGCATGTTTAAACAATGTTTAGATATAATTTACACATGCTAAGCTTGCATCTGTGTGTTGTTGTGATAATTCATTAATCAACAAAAAGGACATTACCATGGAAGCTTTAAACGCTTTAAAATCCAAATATTTAAATGCTGTTTCAGAGGCAGTCGATGAGACATCTTTAGAAGATTTGCGTGTAGCGGCTGTTGGTAAAAAAGGTGAAGTTAGTTTGAAAATGCGCGAACTTGGTAAAATGTCACCAGAAGAACGTAAAATAGCTGGTCCTGCTTTAAATGCGCTAAAAGATGAGATTAATTCTGCATTATTAGCGAAGAAAGTAGCGCTTTCAGATGCAGCTTTGAATGATAGGTTACAAAATGAATGGCTTGATGTGTCGATGGCGGGGCGGCCTCGGCGTCGAGGGTCACTCCACCCAATTTCTCAAGTAACAGAAGAAATTATTGCAATATTTGCATCCTTAGGGTTTTCAGTTGCAGAAGGTCCACAGATTGAAAATGATTATTATAACTTTGATGCTTTAAATATAGCGCCAGAACATCCTGCGCGTCAGGAGCATGATACATTTTATATGTATCGAAATGAAAATGATGATCGTGCGCCTAATGTCTTACGAACACATACAAGTCCAGTTCAAATACGTCATCTAGAAGAAAATGGAGCGCCTTGTAGGATTATATGTCCAGGCCGAGTTTATCGAGCGGATTATGATCAAACACATACGCCAATGTTTCATCAATATGAGGGAATGTGTATTGATGAAAATATATCAATGGCAAATTTAAAATGGACACTTGAAGAATTTTGCCGAGCATTTTTCAATGTTGATGATATCGAATTGCGTTTTAGGGCGTCTCACTTCCCTTTTACTGAACCAAGTGCTGAGGTCGATATACGGTGTTCATGGGTAGGTGGCCAATTGAAAATTGGTGAAGGTGATGATTGGATGGAAATACTTGGTTCTGGAATGGTACACCCGAAAGTATTGCATGCAGGAGGGGTAGATATAGAAAAATATCAAGGTTTTGCGTTTGGAATGGGTATCGACCGTTTGGCTATGCTAAAATATGGTATCCCAGATCTTAGAGCGTTTTTTGATAGTGATTTACGTTGGTTGCGCCATTATGGATTTGCAAGTTTAGATATGCCAAATCTACATGATGGTATTAGTCGCTAAAAATTTATAATATAAACAAATAAAATTAATTCATATAAAGGCATTTAGAGTGGAAAAAATCTTAAATATTGCTCAAAAGCTTGGGTTTGGACTTTTTACAATTGTAATACTCAATATTTTGTCTGGAGTATTTTTTGGTAAAATATTTTTTAGTATATTTGTAAGCTTTTGGATCTTCACAATTGGCTTGGCTTTGGTTGTTTATCCTGCAGTTTTAAACAAACGAAATGAAGACTAACCCGTCATTGGCAACTTCAATTAGAAATTCGCCTTTACTAATCATCTGAAATAAAATTCTTAATATGGTAGACTTATGAAATTTACATTATCTTGGTTAAAAGAACATCTTAAAACTGATGCGTCACTTGACGATATCGCTTATGCTTTGACTGATCTTGGGCTTGAGGTCGAAGGTATTGAGAACCCATTAGACAAGTTGGAAGATTTCACTATCGGGTATGTATCAAATGCTGAAAAGCACCCAGATGCAGACAAACTTCGAGTTTGCAAAGTAGATACTGATGAAGGTGAGCTTCAGATTATCTGTGGTGCGCCTAATGCTAGAGAAGGCATACACGTTGTTGTGGCAAAGCCAGGTGTTTACGTTCCTGGATTGGATATCACAATTGGTGTTGGGAAAATTCGTGGAATTGAGTCATTTGGTATGATGGCCTCAGAACGTGAAATGGAATTATCAGATGAACATGACGGTATTATTGAATTAGATGGGAATCCAGAAGTTGGTTCGAAATTTGTTGATTATCTAAAGAAACACCGCCCAGAAAGTGTTGATCCAGTTATTGAAATAGCAATAACTCCAAACCGGCCTGATGCATTAGGTGTAAGGGGAATAGCAAGGGATCTAGCAGCACGAGGTATTGGAGAATTAATTAATCGTGATTTAGTAACGCAAATTGATGAAAAATTTAAATCTAGTTTAGAGGTAAGTATTGAACCCAATGCATTAGATGGTTGCCCATTATTTGTTGGGCGAGAAATAAAAGGTGTCAAAAATGGGCCAAGTCCTGATTGGCTTCAGTCTGCTTTACGCGCAATTGGCTTACGGCCAATTTCATTATTAGTAGATATCACTAATTATTACACCTATGACCGTAACCGCCCTCTTCATGTTTTTGATATGGATAAGGTTTCTGGGAATTTACGGGTTCATTATGCAAAAGGTGATGAAAAGATTATAGCATTAGATGATAAGGAATATCATTTACAAAAAGATATGATGGTTATTTCAGATAATAATGGTGTGGAAAGTATAGCTGGTATTATGGGTGGTCTTGAAACTGGTTGTGATGAAAATACAGTAAATGTTTTTGTTGAAAGTGCATACTGGAATCCAAATAAAATTGCTATTACTGGACGTAAACTTAAGATTAATTCTGACGCAAGGTATAGGTTTGAAAGAGGTGTAGATCCATCATTTACAATTAGTGGATGTGATCACGCTGTTTCACTGATACAAAAATTTGCGGGTGGAGATGCTTCTGAACTTATTGTAGCGGGATCAGTTCCTGATGTTTCAAGATCATATACACTTGATACTAATAGGGTAAAATCACTTGTTGGAATGGAAATTTCTTCGAAAGACCAAATTAAATATTTAACAGATTTAGGTTTTATTGTTGAGGGGGATCAGGCGCATGTTCCAAGCTGGCGTCCTGATGTTCTTGGTTCTGCTGATCTTGTTGAAGAAGTTGCACGTGTTGCGTCACTTACAAAACTTGTGGGTGTTCCTTTACCGCAATTATCTGAAGGTGTACCAAAGCCAATTCTAACACCAATGCAGCGTCGAGAAGCCATGGCGCGTCGAACTATAGCCGCTCTAGGATATAATGAATGTGTTACTTATTCATTTATTGATAGAAAATCTGCTGAGCGCTTTGGTGGTGGGGCTGATGAGGTTATGATAGGTAATCCAATTTCATCTGAAATGAGCCACATGCGACCATCTTTACTTCCAGGCCTATTGCAAGCAGTCCAGAGAAATCAAGCAAGAGGCGTTATGGATATGGCATTATTTGAAGTAGGGCCAGTCTTTCATGGTGGTGAACCTGAAGAACAGGAACTATTAGCTTCAGGTTTACTTGTGGGCCATACTGGGCCTCGCGATGCTTTTGGTGTGCGGCGACCAGTTGATGCTTTTGATGCAAAGGCGGATGCAGAAGCAGTTTTGTCTGCAATAGGTGCGCCTGATAAATTAATGGTATTGAGAGGTGCTAAATCTTGGTGGCACCCAGGGCGCTCTGGGAAACTTTCCCTTGGACCAAAAAACATTATGTGTGCATTTGGTGAATTACATCCTAAAATTGTGGATGCATTTAATGTCAAAGGTCCTGCGGTTGCGTTCGCTATTCATTTACAAAACCCCCCGCTTCCAAAGAAAAAATCAACAACAAGAGCAGCATTAAAAACAAGCGATTTCCAAGCAGTTGATAGAGATTTTGCTTTTGTCGTAGATAATAAGGTTGAAGCGTTGAGTATTTTAAATGCTGCAAAAGGTGCTGATAAATCACTTATATCGGATGCCTTTGTTTTTGACGTATTTAATGGTGATAAAGCTGAAGGGCAGATGGGTTTAGATAAAAAATCCGTTGCAATCACAGTAAAGTTACAACCAATATCTGCCACTTTAACAGATAAGGACATTGAATCTGTATCAGAAAAAATTATTGAAAAAGTATCAAAAGCAACTGGTGGGGTTTTAAGAGGATAAGATGGGTTTGAAGGTTTATTTAGCAGGAGAAATTCACACAAATTGGCGTGAAGATATTGCTCAAGGTTGTAAAGGTTTAGATATAGAGTTCACAGCTCCTGTGACAAATCATAGTTCATCAGATGATTGCGGTGTAGCTATAATGGGTGCTGAAACAAGTAAATTTTGGCATGATAATAAGGGTGCAAAGCTAAATGCAATAAGAACCCGTAAAGCCATTGAAGATGCTGATATTGTAGTTGTTAGGTTTGGAGAAAAATACAAACAATGGAATGCTGCTTTTGATGCTGGGCAAGCTTATGCTATGGGTAAGTCATTAATAGTGATGCATCAAGATGAACATCAACATCCATTGAAAGAGATTGATGCAGCCGCATTAGCTGTAGTTAATTCATCTTTGCAGGTGTCACAAATTCTACGATATGTCTTGGATGGATCTCTTCCAAAGTAAGTCATTATTTTTCTAAAATTTTTTCTTTATGAAGAAAACTTTCAAATGCTTCAAAGTTTATATGCTCTAGTTGGCCAAAACTCTCCATCCAAATAGATGCATCGCGCATTGCATTAACTTGTAGTTTGCACCATTTTACTCGGCCTCTTTTTTCCTGAATAATCAATCCAGACTTTGATAAGATCTGTAAATGTTTTGATATTGCAGCTAATGATATATTAAAAGGTTCTGCAACATCTGTTACAGCCATATCATCTTCTAACAACATAATTAATATTTCCCTGCGTGTGGAGTCAGCAAGGGCTGCAAATATTTTATCAAGATTATAAACCATAGCAATTTTTATCTTTTATTGAATTCAAAGGTCAATTATTTGGCTGATAAAATAGTATTAAATCATTTACATAATTTTATACAGTCCATTATTTAACCAAAAGGTTGAATATTAGATTCACAGGTTTTTTTGATTATAATCTTTTGATTAATAATTTCTTTGAAAAATATTTATAAAAAATCGTTATTTTTCAATAAGATAAATGCGTTTATAAAGTATGTAAATTCGTTGACACCAACCTGCTTGCAATCTATTACACAGCAAGATGTTCTTTGTCTCTATGTGAGGTGTTTATGGCTGATAAAATCGACCCCAAACGTCTTTCTGATTTGAATGATAGGTTAAATGCAAAAAAAAGTGTCTCGAAAAAAGAGACTAAGCATGAAGACCATTATTCAGGTGCACAGCTTGGATGGAGAATGGTTACTGAGTTGGTTGTGGGGATGCTCATGGGACTTGGTATAGGATATGGATTGGATCATTTATTTGGCACTATGCCTTTATTTTTGATCATTTTCACAATTCTAGGCTTTGCTGCAGGTGTGCGCACTATGATGCGATCTGCAGAGGAAGCTCAGATGAAAGATACAATTGTTGATAGCGATGATCTATCAATAAAAAATAAAGATGATAATGACGATTAAAAATTTATCGTTAAAAAAGAAGGAACTTTAACGTGGCAAAAGAAGAAGCAGGTAACGGCTTAGTTTTCCATCCAATGGATCAGTTCGAAATCAAAACGTTATTTGGTGATGGTCCAATTCACTGGTACAGCTTTACGAATGCCACGCTTTGGATGGGGCTTACACTTCTTGCTATATTTGCGTTACTGGTGGTGGGCACATCACGTAGGGCGATGATACCTAATCGTATGCAATCTGTAGGTGAGTTGGCATATGGCTTTATATACCGGATGATTGAAGATGTTGCTGGTAAAGATGGCGTGCGATACTTTCCACATATCATGACATTATTTATGTTCATTGTGTTTTCAAATTTCCTTGGCCTATTGCCGATGGCATTCACCACAACATCGCACATCGCCGTAACAGGTGTGTTGGCAATGGGAGTGTTTTTATCAGTCACTATTCTGGGATTTGTTAAACATGGTTTTGGTTTTCTAAGTGTATTTTGGATTAGTTCAGCACCTTTGGCGCTGAGACCAATTTTGGCTCTTATTGAAGTAATTTCTTATTTCGTACGCCCACTTAGCCACTCTATTCGTTTGGCGGGAAATATGATGGCAGGCCATGCAGTTATAAAAGTTTTTGCGGCTTTTGCCGCGGTTCTTGCTATCTCACCATTTGCCATTGTTGCAATTACTGCAATTTATGCGCTCGAAGTTCTAGTAGCCTTTATTCAGGCTTATGTCTTCGCAATTTTAACCTGCGTGTATTTAAAAGATGCATTGCACCCTCATCACTAATTTACTCTTAACCTTAAACTCAAACTTAAAAAACTAATCGTAAGGAGATTCAATATGGAAGGCGACATCGTACAAATGGGCGCATATATCGGCGCAGGCCTAGCATGTACTGGCATGGGCGGCGCAGCCGTTGGTGTGGGCCATGTGGTCGGCAACTTTTTATCTGGTGCATTACGCAACCCGTCTGCAGCCACAGGTCAAACAGCAACAATGTTTATTGGTATCGCATTTGCTGAAGCTTTAGGTATCTTCTCGTTCCTAGTAGCGCTTCTACTAATGTTTGCTGTTTAAGCAAATAAAGTTTGTGCAAATTCTTTTGCACTAAATTATGCGAGTGAGGTTTGCCTCACTCGCTTACCTAATTGGAGAGCAACAACATGGCTGATAAAATAGAAGGTACAGCAAATGCAGCGGAGTCTGCACCAGGCATGCCTCAGTTAGACTTTAGTACATTTCCAAATCAAATATTTTGGTTAATTGTAACATTAGTTGTTTTATATCTTGTTTTAAGTCGAGTAGCATTGCCTCGCATTGCCACTGTTTTATCAGAACGTCATGGTGCTATTCAGCGTGATCTTGATAAGGCCGAAGAAATGAAAAGATCTGCTATTGAGGCAGAAAATACTTATAATAAAGCACTAGCTGACGCTCGTGCAAAAGCAAATGATATAGTCAATGAAGCTAAATCTGAAATTCAAAAAGATCTTGATAAAGCTATAGCCAAAGCTGATTTAGAAATTTCTGCAAAAGCAGTTGAGTCTGAAAAGGCAATTAGCGCAATCAGAGATAGTGCAGTTCAATCTGTTGAAGAAGTTGCTAATATAACAGCCAATAATATAGTAGATGCTATTCTTCCAGAAGCTGCTGATACAAAAACAATTAAAGCAGCTGTAGCTGCAAGATTGAAAGGTTGATTTAATGCGTATTATTTTATCAATAATTATAGTTTCATTAGCAAACCCAGTACTTGCGGCTTCAGGCCCATTTATATCATTAAGCAATACTAATTTTGTTGTACTTTTAGCATTTTTACTATTTGTAGGATTGCTTATCTATTTAAAAGTTCCTGGAAAATTAAATGGAATGTTGGATGAAAGAGCAAAAGGTATTCAGTCTGAACTTGATGAAGCCAGATCTTTAAGGGAAGAAGCGCAAAGCATTTTAGCTGAATATGAGCGCAAGCAAAAAGAAGTTCAGAATCAAGCTGATCAAATAGTTGCTAATGCAAAAGAGGAAGCAAAAATTGCTGCAAGTGTTGCTAAAGAAAATTTGAAAGCTTCAATTAAGCGCAGGTTAGCTTCTGCTGAAGACCAAATTATTTCTGCTCAAACAGCCGCTATAAAAGAAGTAAAAGATACTGCCGTCACTGTAGCAGTTGCTGCAGCAAAAGATGTTATTTCTTCGGGAATGAATACTTCGCATGCAAATGAATTAATTGAAGCTGCTATTAAAGATGCTAATGGAAAATTTCATTAACATATAATTTAATTACAATTATAAAGCTCCATTTGTATTACACGTGGAGTTTTTTTTATTAAAAATTTATATGGTATTAGTATGATCGAGGCGAAGCTTGGCTATTTCTTCATTTGCTTCTGCTTTTTTTACTTCTTGCATACATGTTTTAATAAAGCCCATGTGATCTTCAACGGCCTTTCTTGCCGCTTTTGCATTTCTATTTTGAATAGCATTACAAATTGCCTTGTGTTGATCAAGAAGTGCACTGCGTGTTGTATTTCTACTAAACATAATCTGGCGATTATAAAATACACCTCTTTTTAACATTTCAAACATTGATCTTACCATGTGCAATAGAAATACATTATGTGATGCCTCTATTATAGCCATATGAAACTGAGCATCTAAAGAGGCTTCCTCAGAAGAGTTTTTATTATCATGGGCAATTTGCATTTTATCAAAGATGGCTTGAATAACTTTCAGATCAGTTTCTGAGCCTAAATTTGCAGCACGTTCAGCAGCCATACCCTCCAAGTCACTTCTAAATGATATATAGTCAAAAACTGCTTCATCATGTGTCGAAAATAACTCTGTAAGCGATGGTGTGAAAGGAGCACCTAAAAGCTCCTCAACAAATATACCAGAATTTGCTTTTGTAGTGAGTAGACCTCTTTCTTGAAGTGATGAAATGGCTTCTCGAAGAGAAGGCCTTGAAACACCTAATCGATCAGCAAGATCTCGTTCTGATGGAAGACGTTCACCAGGTCTTATTATTCCCCTTAAAATTAATTGCTCAATTTGAGTTATAACAGATTCAGCAACTCTATCGGGCTCAATTTTTTGAAATGGCATACTATTCTCCAGATTGATAGATTCTATATCTTTAGATAAACAAGCTAATCATTTAATTATAATCGTACAGATAATTTTAAGCCAACATTTGGTAACTTTGCATTTTTATTAACTAAAGGTGTAATAATAATTTCTACTCTGCGATTTGAAGCGCGTCCTTTTGAAGTTTCATTTGTCATTTTTGGCTCTAATTCACCGCGCCCATAAGCTTTAATGCGAGATCTAGAGACATCATTTTGGGCTAGAATAGATGATACACTTTCGGCTCTGCGCGTAGATAATTTCTGATTATAATCTTGCCCGCCAACATTATCTGTATGCCCAATTACTTCAACATTTGTATTTGGATATTTATTTAAACTTGTTGATAATCTTACGAGTGAGTCCTCTAAGGAATATCTAACTTCAGAACTATCAATATCAAATGTAATTGCTTCTGGTAATGTAACTATTAATTGGTCACCAGTATTTTTAATAAGTGCACCGCTACCATCTAAATCCTTGCGAAGTTCCTCTTCCTGGATATCGAGCTCATTTCCAATTGCTGCACCCAATGCAGCGCCAGCTATTGCTCTTTTTATTGTTCCGTTACTATCATCACCTGTTAGGAAGCCGGACATTACTCCTGCAGTAGCACCAATTATAGCTCCTTGTTTTGCATTATAAGGGTTTTCAGTACATGCAAATAAGCTGAAAGAACTAATTGTTAGGATAGTGATCATTTGTAACGATTTATGCAAAATATCGACCTTTATCTAATTTCTAATTACACTTTTTTAATCACTTTTTAAAAAAGTTTCTAGATATATAATAATTTTTAAAATTCAGAAGCTAAAAGATTATTCTTAATATTTAACCCCCATCGATAGCCGCCTAACCCACCTGATTTTCTTATAACTCTGTGGCATGGAACTAACCAACATACTGGATTTTTGCCAATTGCGCTTGCAATTGCACGGACTGCTCTTGGATTTTTTAAGTAACAAGCAACATCACTATAAGTTGTTACCTTTCCGATTGGAATTGTGAGAAGTGCTTTCCACACATTAGTTTGAAATGGGTGTCCTAACATATGAATATTTAATGAGGTTTTATGCTCTAGTACTGAGGAGGCATGCTTTGTTATTAATTTGTCACTTTGGTGAAATTTTGCATTTGGCCAATGTTTAAAAAGATTTAATTTTGTTTCTTCTTTACTCAAGTTACTTTTAAAAGCTAGGCCACAAATACCCTTTTCTGTTGATGATAAAAGCATTGGCCCATATGGACTGTCAAACCATCCGTATCTTATTTCAAGGGTAGTATTAGGCAAAGTTTCTGAGATCATTTTTATATTTTGAGGGTAATTTTCCTGGAATAATGAATTGTGATTTATTAAATACAACTTCAGAGCTTCTTCATTAATTTCTAAATTACTAGGTTCTTTTTTTTTGCATAAATTATTCATTTTTTTATTTTGAAATAAAATTAAAAAATTTGCTACAGATAAATTAAATACTTTACTTGGCAAAAGTAGATTTTAATGACACAAGAAAGAATGCCAAAACAATTAAATTATCAAAATATCTATGAAATTTTTTCACGTTTTCGTGAACATGAGGCAGAACCAAAAGGTGAGCTTGACCATGTAAATGCATTCACATTAGTTGTGGCTGTAGCGCTTTCTGCACAATCCACTGATTTAGGTGTTAATAAAGCCACAAAGGCATTGTTTAGTATTGCGGATACACCGGAAAAGATGACTGCTTTAGGCATAGATGGTGTCGAGGAGCACATTAAAACAATTGGTCTTTATCGCCAAAAAGCAAAAAATGTAATCAAAATGAGCCAACTTTTAATTGAAAAATATAATAGCGTTGTTCCTTCATCAAGAGCAGCTTTAGAAAGTTTGCCCGGTGTAGGTCGAAAAACAGCAAATGTTGTATTGAATATGTGGTTTGGACAACCAACTCAGGCTGTTGATACACATATATTACGTTTTGGTAATCGTTCTGGCGTCGCAATCGGTAAAGATGTTGTTGCCGTTGAAAGAGCAATTGAAGATCATGTTCCTGCAGAGTTTCAACATCATGCGCATCACTGGATGATATTGCATGGTCGATATACTTGTAAGGCACGAAAACCAGTATGCATGAATTGTATTATTAAAGATCTATGTAAGTTTGAGGAAAAAACAATTGAATAAGAATTACAAAGTGGTTGGGATAGGCAATGCGATTGTTGATGTTTTAGCAAAATGCAGTGATGAATTTTTAATATCTAAAGGTATAAAAAAAGGCATTATGCAGCTTATAGATACGCCAAGGGCTGCAGAAATATACAACTCAATGAATGCTGGTGTGGAAGTATCTGGTGGATCTGCGGCTAATACGATTGCTGGTATTGGTACAGTTGGTATAAAAACAGCATTTGTTGGTAAAGTTAAAGATGATCAATTAGGTCGTATCTTTGCTCATGACATACGTGCTCAGGGTGCAGATTTTACTACTCCTATGGTAGACTCTGAATCAATTGATGAGACTGGTAGAAGTATGATTCTAGTAAGTCCTGATGGTGAAAGGTCTATGAACACTTATTTAGGTGTCGCTAATCAGTTAAATGTAGAAGATATTGATCCCGACTTAATGGCAGATACTGAGTGGTTATATTTAGAAGGTTATTTATTTGATCGACCAGATAGCCAAGCTGCATTTATACGCGCTGTAGAATTGTGTAATGGTTCAGGTGGGCAATCTTCGCTCAGCTTATCTGACCCTTTTTGTGTTGAGCGACATCGCGAAGCATTCCAAGATTTAATCGCAAATCATATAAATATGTTATTTTGCAATGAACATGAACTATTATCTATGTATGGTGGCGAAAGTTTAAATGATGCAATTGAAATAGGCGCGCAATTTGTTGACACTTTAGTTTGTACGGCTGGCGCTGAAGGAGCTTATATCGCGAATGGTGGAGAAATTATTCATGTACCAGCAAATTCAGTTAATATGGTGGATGCAACAGGTGCAGGTGATTTATTCGCAGCGGGTTTTCTAGCTGGTGTGTCACAAAATAAGTCATTGGAAGTTTGTGGAATGATGGGATGTATTGCTGCAGCTGAAGTAATTTCTAGTATGGGAGCAAGACCCCAAACTAACCTTCAGGAATTATTTGATATTAATAAGCTTTAGAAAGTTAAATAAAAGAGACATTAAAATTATGGCATATAAATATGATGAAGAAAATATATTTGCAAAAATTTTACGTGGAGAAATTCCAAATGAAACAATTCTTGAAAATGATCATGCATTAGCTTTTAGAGATATAAACCCACAACGACCACATCACGTTTTAGTAATTCCAAAAGGTAAATTTGTAAGTTTTGATCATTTTGCAAAAGAAGCATCTCCTACTGAGATAGTGGGATATATACAAGCTATAGGTAATGTATGTGATCTGCTTAATGTATCAATTGATACTGGAGATGGATATAGATTAATTGCAAATAGTGGCGAGCATGGTGTTCAGGAAGTTCCACATCTTCATGTGCACATATTAGGTGGTAGCTCTTGTGGGAGAATGATTCAATCTTAAACACAATGCCTTCAATCTCCATGATATTAAAGTACTATTAAGGAATATATTAATGAGTAAACTCTCTAAAGAAATAAAAGAAGTAACAAGTTCTCGAGTGGCTTGTGATGGTGGTACAGGGGGTCATCCCCGTATTTGGCTGCAAATACCTGATGCACAAGGTTGGGTCGAGTGCCCATATTGTGATTGTAAATACGTGTTAAAGAATAATGTTCAAAAAGGTGTTTAAGTAGTGGCGTTTGGTAAAGGTCATCATCTTCATTTAATTGACGGCTCAGGTTTCATCTTTCGAGCTTATCATGCTTTACCACCTCTTACACGAAAATCTGATGGGCTACCCGTTGGCGCGGTTAGCGGTTTTTGCAATATGCTTTTTAAGATTATTGAAGACCAAAAAGGATCCAATGCGCCTACACATTTAGTTGTTGTTTTTGATGCAAAAGGTAAAACCTTTAGATCAGATATTTATCCAGAATATAAAATGAATAGGCCGCCTGCGCCTGAGGATTTAGTGCCTCAATTCCCACTTACTCGAGATGCAACAAGGGCTTTTGGACTTGCATGTATTGAGCAAGAAGGTTTTGAAGCCGATGACATTATGGCTACTTTAGCTATTCAAGCGCGTGATGCTGGGGGTCATGTAACAATAGTTTCTTCCGATAAAGATTTGATGCAGCTTGTTGGCAATGGTGTGGAAATGTATGACGCTATGAAAAATAAGAGAATTGGTTCTGAACAAGTAGTGGAGAAATTTGGGGTAGGTCCAAACCGTGTCATTGATGTGCAATCACTTGCGGGCGATAGTGTGGATAATGTCCCTGGTGCGCCAGGAATTGGAATAAAAACTGCAGCACTTTTAATAAATGAATATGGTGATCTTGATAGCCTTTTGGAGCGTGCATCTGAAATTAAGCAACCAAAACGTAGAGAAACATTAATTGATAATGCTGATCAAATTCGTACAAGCCGGGATCTTGTGACTTTAAAAACAGATATGAAAATGGATTGTGATTTAGACGACTTCGCGGTACACGCTCCTGATCCTGAAGTTATGTTGAAGTTCCTGTCTGAGATGGAATTTCGAACTATGTCAGCCCGTATAGCAAATAAGTTTGGCGTTAGCGCTCCAGAAATAAAAGCTTCAGACAAAAGCAACGCAGAAAATAATATTATTGAATTAAAACATATTCCTATAAACACCAAAAACTACGAACTTATTGATAATATTAATGACTTAAATCGCTGGATTAAAAAAATATATCAGCGTGGATATGTCGCTGTTGATACAGAAACTACTGGATTAAACGACATGATCGTTGATCTAGTTGGAATATGCTTGTCAGTAGAAATTGGTGAAGCTTGTTATATTCCTCTTGGGCATACTGATGGTGAAGGTGACTTGTTTGGTGGTGCATCTCTTTGTAGTGGGCAAATAAATCTTGAAGAGGCGTTAACAATTTTACGGCCGGTCTTGCAAGATCCTTCTATTATAAAAATTGGTCAAAATATTAAATATGATACAAAAATATTTGCAAGATATAATGTTAATTTAACACCTGTAGATGATACCATGTTGCTGTCTTATGCGATAAATGGTGGCAAACATAATCATGGAATGGATTATCTTTCTGAAAGATATTTAGATCATAAGCCTATAAGTATAAAATCTTTATTGGGCTCTGGGAAATCTGCTATTACTTTTGATAAAGTGCCAATTAGTGATGCTGTAAATTATGCTGCTGAAGATGCAGATATTACGCTACGACTTTGGAAGCTATTTAAACCAATGCTACATGCGAATAGTGTTACTAAAGTATATGAAAAATTGGAAAGACCCCTGATTCCTGTGCTAGCCAAAATGGAAATGGATGGTATTAAAGTTGATCGTAATACTTTAAGTCGTATGTCTAATAATTTTGCACAATCAATGTCTGGACTTGAAGCTGAAATATATGATTTGGCAGGCCAATCTTTTAATGTTGGGTCACCAAAACAATTAGGTGAAATATTATTTGATAAATTAGAATTACCAGGTGGAAAAAAAGGTAAAACAGGTGCGTATGGTACTGGTGTAGATGTATTAGAGGATTTGGCATCAGAGGGTTATGAGCTTCCAGTTAAAGTACTTGATTGGCGCCAAATGTCTAAATTAAAGAGTACTTATACAGACGCCTTGCAAGGCCATATCAACCCAAACACTGGTCGAGTACACACATCTTATGTAATTTCAGGGGCTTCAACAGGGCGTTTATCATCCACTGATCCAAATTTACAAAATATCCCAATTCGATCAGAAGCAGGGCGAAAAATCCGTGAAGCGTTTATTGCTGAAGAAGGCAATGTTTTGTTATCTCTTGATTATAGTCAAATTGAACTTCGTATTTTGGCACACATTGCAAAAATTGATACACTTAAACAAGCGTTTCATGAAGGCCAAGATATTCATGCGCTTACAGCATCTCAAATGTTTAATGTTCCGTTAGAAAATATGGACCCAATGATTAGACGGCAAGCGAAGGCAATAAATTTTGGTGTGATTTATGGTATAAGTGGGTTTGGACTTGCCAGAAATCTGCGTATACCCAGAAAAGAAGCTCAATCGTTTATTGATACATATTTTGAAAGATTTCCAGGGATTAGAACTTATATGGATGAAACGGTTAGTTTTGCAAAAGAAAATGGATATGTTGAAACATTATTTGGTAGAAAAGTTCATACGAGTGAGATTAATGCCAAAGGGCCTCAAGCAGGTTTTGCAAAGCGAGCAGCGATTAATGCACCAATTCAAGGAACTGCAGCAGATATCATCCGACGCGCTATGGTGCAAATGCCTAATGCAATAGCACATTTGCCAGTTAAAATGTTGCTTCAGGTGCATGATGAATTAATATTTGAAGTAAACAAAGATGCTCTAAGTGAAACCACTGAAGTTGTTAGAAAAATTATGGAAAAAGCAAGTGAGCCAGTTGTTAAACTTGATGTGCCATTAGTAGTTGATGCTGGTTTTGGTGACAATTGGTCAGAAGCGCATTAACTTAAAGCAGATTTTGCAAAATTTTCGAACCTATGTTAAATTGATACTAATTCATATCTTACTGATATGAGTATGCGTATCGTGGGGATTGCTGTATTTAAAGCCATATATGGCAAAAATCTTAGATATTTAGCGCCCCAATTATTTTAGGGAGAAAAAATGTCTAATTTATATTCAAAAAACTTTGATAATGCTGATGAAGTAAAAACACCACCAAAGGCGAGAGTGGATATTGTTCAATTGGGAAATATTAATGCATCAAAATTAGTTCTACAGCCAGGTTGGGTCTGGTCAGAATGTATCAAACCAACCGTTGGTGGTCACAGTTGCCAGGCAGGTCACGTTGGTGTTGTTATTTCAGGTCGACTCGGCTGCTCGCATGATGATGGATCAAAAATTGAAGTTGGGCCGGGGGATGCTTATTATTTTGCGCCAGGCCATGATGGTTGGGTTGTAGGTAACGAACCATGTGTGATGTATGAGATTGTAGAAGCGGGAAAAGATTTTGGCCCATGGACTAAAGCAAGTTAATATTTGATTGCCAAACAAATCAATGCCCATGGTAAATTTTACCAAGGGTATTGATTTAAAATATATTTCTATTCTAAATCAGCTGCTGGAATGATTGGAAAAAATATACCATTTGAACGAATGCCAAACCAATCAATCCCCTCGAAGCTTTGCACAGAACCTAGCTCGACAAGTCTATAAAAACTTTTCCGATCAATGAGTGCCTCTAAATTTGATCTTATCAAGATATATGGACTAGGTTCGCCTGTGTCTTTATCACGAACTACTCTAATTGGATTGGCTTTGCTAGCTATGGCCATATCTCCAACATGAGTATGAAAGTTAATTATTTGATCCAATCCTTTATTTTCAACGTCAAAATCCACAGCTAGAAATGGTGCATCATCAACAATAATTCCAACTTTCTCTACTGGTGTAACTAAAAAATAATCATCGCCATCTTTTCTAATTATTGATGAAAATAATTTTACTAAGGGTGCCCTCCCAATCGGTGTCCCTAAATAAAACCAAGTTCCATCCCTTGCAATTCGCATATCTAAATCACCACAAAATGGTGGGTTCCAGAGATGGACAGGAGGTGGGCCTTTTTTTGACTCGGCCATTGCAGCTTGCACAATGCTATCCGAGTTTTTTTTCTTAAATGCTTTTTTCATTTGGTTCTTCAAAAATATATATTTTATATAAATATTGATATTAGAGCTGTGTAAAGTTCTATTATAATAGGTAAATTTCATGGATAATATTGATTGATAATATTCTAGCCTCGTATTTGTACTGCTATTGGTCAAATTTTCAAAAAATAACTTGATTTTTATAATTGGTAATATTATTTTACCAATAAATGAAGGATGCTCCAAATGGAAATGCCAACCCCTAATGCTAATGTACTGAGTAAAAAAGCGCATATAGTGAAGCGCTTAAGTAAAATTTTACCAGCTGAGTCTGTGATTTTTGAAGAACATGAAACAAGAGCATATGAATGTGATGCTTTAACAGCTTATCGATGTTTGCCAATGATAGCTGTACTTCCTGAAACTACGCAACAAGTATCAGATGTGCTTAGAGTATGCTATGAGGAAGGTGTCCCTGTAGTTCCAAGAGGATCTGGTACATCACTTGCTGGTGGAGCCATGCCAACTGCTGATTGTGTGATTTTAGGTGTGGCTAAGTTAAATAATGTTTTAGAAACTGATTATGATAATAGATTAATCCGTGTACAATCTGGTCGCACAAATCTCTCAGTTTCTGGTGCTGTAGAAGAGGATGGATTTTTCTATGCCCCTGATCCTAGCAGTCAATTAGCCTGTGCTATTGCAGGAAACATTGGAATGAATTCTGGTGGAGCTCATTGTTTAAAATATGGTGTAACTACAAATAATTTAATGGGTGTAACCATGGTAATGATGGATGGAGAAATTGTTGAAATTGGTGGAAGTCATTTAGACTCTGCTGGTCTTGATTTGCTTGGAGTTATTTGTGGCTCAGAGGGCCAATTGGGTGTAGTTACTGAGGCTACACTTCGTATTTTAAGTAAACCTGTAGGTGCAAGACCTGTTCTAATTGCATTTGATAAAAATGAAGTTGCAGGTGCGTGTGTAGCGGATATTATTAAAGCTGGTGTTCTTCCTGTAGCCATGGAATTTATGGATCGCTTATGCATTGAAACAAGTGAAAACTTTGCAAATGCAGGCTATCCAAATGCAGAAGCCCTTTTAATTGTAGAGGTAGAAGGCTCAGAGCTGGAAATACAAGAACAGCTTTCAAAGATTATAACTATTGCAGAAAAGCACAACCCAATTGAATTACGTGAAAGTAAATCGGAAGAAGAGAGCGCTAAAATCTGGCTTGGGCGAAAATCTGCGTTTGGAGCAATTGGGCAAATCAGTGACTACATGTGTCTTGATGGAACTATACCAGTGTCAGAGTTGCCATATGTTTTAAAGCGAATTGGTGAAATTGGAAATGAATATGGCTTAAGAGTTGGTAATGTTTTCCATGCTGGTGATGGTAATATGCATCCATTAATATTGTTCGATGCAAATAAGCCTGGTGATTTAGAGCTTTGTGAGAAAATGGGCGCTGAAATTTTACGATTGTGTGTGGAAGTTGGTGGGTGCCTAACGGGTGAGCATGGTGTTGGTGTTGAGAAGAGAGATCTGATGTTTAATCAATACAACGAGCAAGACATTGAAGCACAATTGAATATTAAAGATGTTTTTGACCCAAAGTGGCTTTTAAATGGCGCAAAAGTATTTCCTTTAGTATCAACTGAAGATAGGCGTGCAGCATGATTGCACCAACTACTGAAGCTGAACTTTCTGATTTTTTATCGGAGGCTTCAGAGCCTGTTAGGATTGTTGGTGGAGGCACACGTCAAAATCTAGGTAATTCTGTTAAAGCTAAAAAGAAATTAACAACTGCTGGATTGACTGGTATCACATTATTGGAGCCTGCTGCACTAACACTGGTTGTGCGCTCTGGCACTCCATTAAAGGAGGTTCAAAAAGCTCTAAATGAAGTCAATCAACAGCTTCCATTTGAACCAATGGATCATTGTGATTTGCTTGGTTCAACTGGGGAAACTACGATTGGTGGCGTTGTAGCCTGCAATATTTCAGGTTCACGACGTATTCAAACAGGAGCATGCCGAGACAGTCTAATAGGTGTAAGATTTGTAGATGGTATGGGAACGATTGTAAAAAATGGTGGCCGAGTGATGAAGAATGTTACTGGTTATGATTTGGTAAAACTAATGGCCGGGAGTTATGGAACGTTAGGTGTTATGACAGAATTATCATTCAAATTGTTACCAAAACCTGAAGCCACTGCTTCAATTAAATTACATGGTTTAAGTGATGAAGATGGAATAGCGGCATTATGTAAAGCTCTTGGATCTCCAAACGATGTTAACGGTGCAGCTCATTTAAATAATGAAACTTTAATTCGTATTGAAGGCTTTTCTGGTTCAGTTGAATTTCGAATAGAAGCTTTAAAAAAATTATTTCCCAATTTTGAAATTAGTGTTGAAACTAACAGTGAAAAAAACAAAGAAATATGGAATTCTATAGGCAATGTTTCAGTCTTTTCAAAAACAACTACTTCAATTTGGCGCCTCTCTGTAAAGCCAACATCTGGACCAAAAATAATGGATACTTTATTAAAAGCAGGTATAAAAGCTGATGCGCAGTATGATTGGGGCGGTGGATTAGTTTATTTATCTGTTCCAGAGAACATAGATATTCGCAATCACCTCTCGAACATACAAGGCCATATAACTTTAGTTCGTGGCAATGGAGGTGGGGCAGATGCAATGCCAGTGCAAAATAGTTTAATTAAAGAAATTGAAGAGGGCTTAAGAAAAAAATTTGACCCTCGTAAAATTTTAAATTCTGGAATTATGGCTTAATGCAAACAAATTTTACTAAATCTCAATTAAAAGAACCAAAAATTGCTCGTTCAAATGCAGTTTTAAGAAATTGCGTGCATTGTGGATTTTGTACTGCAACATGCCCTACATATCAAATACTTGGTGATGAATTGGATAGTCCTCGTGGACGAATATATCTTATTAAAGATATGTTGGAAAACCAACGTAAGCCTGATGAAAAAGTTGTTAAGCATGTAGATAGGTGTCTATCTTGTCTTGCATGCATGACTACTTGTCCCTCAGGAGTGAATTATATGCATTTAGTAGATCACGCTCGAGAATATATTGAAGATAACTATAAAAGGCCAATTTTTGATAGAATAATGCGAGCTACTTTGGCGCAAATATTACCTTATGATAAGAGATTTAGGTTCGCGATGAAGTCCGCAAGATTAGTAAAACCTTTTGCACCTTTGATGCCATCAAAAATTCGTAATATGGTTGAATTTGCACCCAAAAATATTCCAGTACCAAGTTTAAATGATAGGCCTCAAGTTTTTCCAGCTGAAGGCGAGCGAATCAAGCGTGTTGCTTTGATGACTGGCTGTGCTCAAAAAGCTTTAGATACAGATATTAATGATGCTACAATTAGATTATTACGCAGGCATGGATGTGAAGTAGTGGTTGCAGCTGGCGCGGGATGTTGTGGAGCACTTACACATCATATGGGTAAGTCAAAATTAAGCCACATATCAGCTGCAAAGAATATACGTGCATGGATGACTGAGTTGAATGGTGATGGCCTTGATGCAATAGTAATCAATACTAGTGGATGTGGAACAACAGTTAAAGATTATGGCAATATGTTTGCAGGAGATCCGTTGGTAGAAGATGCAAAGAAAGTTGGGGCGCTAGCAAAAGATATAACTGAGATAATGATAGAGCTCGGATTAGGTGAAACATCAATACCAGAAATGCGTGTTGCTTATCATGCCGCTTGTTCTCTTCAGCACGGACAACAGATTAAAACACATCCGAAAACATTATTAAAGAATGCAGGTTTTACTATCATAGAACCAAAAGATAGCCATCTTTGCTGCGGTTCAGCTGGAACTTATAATTTGATGCAACCGGAAATTTCTAAGAAACTCAAAAAACGTAAAGTTCAGACATTAGAAGAGCTCAAACCTGATGTTATAAGTGCTGGAAATATTGGTTGTATGATGCAAATTGGGTCATCTATTGGTGTCCCAGTGGTTCATACTGCAGAATTATTAGATTGGGCTACAGGGGGACCAAAGCCAGCTAAGATATTATAATTAAGTTTTATTTCACAAATTTCTATTTGGACAGAATGTATTTCATGCGTAAAGTGTTCATAGGGGAAGAAAATGAAATTTATTGTCTCAGTTATATTAACTTGTATTGGGCTCAGTTTAAGTGCTGATGATAATTTAGATAAATTAAAGGCCTATGAAAATCAATTAACTTGGTCTGGTGTTGGTAGGGTTAATATTATTGGAGGCAACCATAGGTTATGTTCTGGGGTATTAATTTCAAATACTTACATTCTAACGGCAGCACATTGCGTTTTAAATGAAAAGACGGGTAATGCACACAAGCCAAATAGAATTCAGTTTTCAGCGGGTTGGGGCAATGAAGGCCCTGCTGCCTATGGCCAAGCAAAGCATGTTTTTGTACATAAAAAATATAAAATTTCTAATATAATAAACGATGATATCATTTCTGCAGATTTAGCTATTATAGAGCTATCTATGCCCATGAATGTAAACGGCATTAAACCTTTCGCATTCAATAACTCATCTACGAATAATCAAAATATTTATATTGTTTCATATGTTGAAGGCCCATCTTTAGCAAAAATTTCAAAAGAAAAATGTGATTTAATAGAGCATCGAAACAAAATAATTCTTACAACTTGTTCAGTTGATTTTGGAGCTTCTGGAGCTCCCATATTTATTTGGGAAGATAAGCAATTTAAGATTTTTTCTATTGTATCTGCTAAAGCAGAACTAGGAGAAATAGATGTATCTTTAGGCGTTTCTCTACAGAGACCATTGAATGAATTAATTGGGCAAGTCTTTGGATTAGAAAATATTGTAGAAATAGAATTTTTTAAAGAAAATTTAATAAATCAATAATCTTTTAAAGTTAATACCATTACATAAGATAAAAAAATCGCTTGCCAAACTAAATTCAAATACTGTATATTACCAATCGGATGCCCATATGGGGTCCAAATTTAACCTGGTCTGTCCATTAGGAAGGCCGATATAACGTATCGCTTAGAAAAGGATATGCACATGCGTAACTATGATTTTACACCACTATACCGTTCAACAGTTGGATTTGATCGTTTAGCAAGTATGTTAGATGTAGCACTCACAGCTGACAATGGAACAAACACATACCCCCCCTACAATATTGAAAAAGCCGGAGAAAATAAGTACCGTATTACGGTAGCTGTTTCAGGTTTTAGCGAAAATGAGCTAAATGTTGAAATGCGTGAGGGGCAACTTGCCATTTCTGCAAAGAAGGAAGAAATTTCCAACGATCAAGTAACTTATCTACATAGAGGAATTGCACAAAGAGCATTTGAAAAGCGCTTTCAATTAGCTGATCATGTTCGACCAATTGGTGCTGAAACTCGAGATGGATTACTCCATATTGATCTTTTGCGAGAAGTACCTGAAGCACTCAAACCTCGAAAAATTGAAATTTCAAATTCTGCAACAATTAATGGTAGAGCTTCAAGGGAAAAGGTAAGCACAAAAGCTAACTAAAAATGCTTCAAAAGATACTGAGCTCTAGGCTAGTTCTTCCCCTTTTCTAGCATGGGCTTTGTCCCCAAATATGATGTATCTATTCAAATTTTGGGTCTTGACGCCATCCATTCCTCCACGGATGGCGTCTTTTAACTAAAAAGTTACTTAACTGAAGTACAAATATATTTCATTTCTAGAAAGTCTTGTATTCCATGGTGTGAACCTTCTCTTCCTAATCCTGATTGTTTAACACCACCAAAAGGTGCTACTTCTGTTGATATTATACCTGTATTAACCCCAACAATGCCGTATTCTAAATTTTCTTGAACTCGGATAACTCTGCTCAGGTCGTTTGCATAAAAATAACACGCTAAACCATAGATAGTATCGTTTGCTGCTGTAATAACATCTTCTTCAGTTTCAAACTTAAATAGTGGAGCTAATGGGCCGAAAGTTTCCTCTTCGGTCATTAACATTTCTGAGTTGGCGCCAGTAATTACAGTAGGTTCAAAGAATGTTCCGCCTAATTTATGACGGTTTCCACCAGTTTCAACTATTGCACCTTTTGCAGTTGCATCCGCAATATGCTCTTCTACTTTTTCAACCGCTGCCATATCGATAAGTGGCCCGTTGGCTACTTCAGGGTCCATACCATTTCCAACCGTCATTGATTCAACGCGTTCAATTAATTTTTTTGCAAAAGCCTCATAAACGCCGGCTTGCACATAAATGCGATTTGCACAAACACAAGTTTGGCCATTATTGCGAAATTTAGAAATAATTGCACCATCAACCGCATCATCTAGATTTGCATCATCAAAAACAATAAAAGGTGCGTTTCCTCCTAATTCTAGCGAAAGCTTCATAATTTGATCAGAGCATTGTCGCATTAAAATTCGCCCTACTTGAGTCGAACCTGTAAAGGTTAATTTTCGAACTTTATTGTTGGTGCAAAATTCTAGACCAATTTCATGAGATTTTGAGGAAGTTAATATTGATAATAGTCCTTTGGGGAGTCCAGCTCTTTCAGCGATTATTGCAATAGCTAGAGCTGAAAGAGGTGTTTCAGTTGCTGGGCGACCTACAAATGAGCAACCAGCGGCTAAAGCGGGTGCTAATTTTCTTGTAATCATTGCTGATGGAAAATTCCAAGGAGTAATTGATGTTACAACTCCAATAGGCTCTTTGAGAACTGTTATTCGCTTATCACGCATGTGACCTGGAATTGTTTCTCCATAAATACGTTTTGCTTCTTCTCCAAACCATTCAAAAAAACTTGCAGCGTAGGCAATTTCACCTTTGCCTTCTGCTAAAGGCTTGCCCATTTCAGATGTTAAAATTATTCCTAAGTCATCAGCGTGTAATGTCATTAGATTATACATTTCACGTAAAATTGCCGCACGTTCTTTGCCAGTATGTCGTGCCCATTTTTTTTGAGCGACGGCAGCTGCATCAATTGCATGTTTGGCGTCTTTAACATCTAAGTCAGGTAAAGATGCAATTACTTCACCCGTAGCAGGATTAATAACATCAAATGTTTTACCATTTTTTGCTGTTACCCATTCACCTGCGACATATGCTTTTTTTGCAAGGAGGCTAGGGTCATTCAAGAGTGATTCCAATTTTGTATTTTCTAACATTTTGGGTCCTAATAAATTATTTAGAAAGTAGTATTCTTTTTTATCTATATTTCATAAACGCTTATATTATCAATTAATGATTACCTGTAGTAATAAATACGACAAGATTATGATTATAATTAATAGAATCTTCTAGCATTTAAATTATATTTTTGGCAAAACTAAATCCATAACTTTTAAACAGGATAAAATGATGATCCCATATCGTTCTAGAACAACTACACATGGTCGTAATATGGCAGGAGCCAGGGGCCTTTGGCGAGCAACTGGTATGACAGATGACGATTTTGGTAAACCAATCATTGCAGTAGTAAATTCATTTACTCAGTTTGTTCCGGGCCATGTTCATTTAAAAGATTTGGGCCAGCTCGTTGCGGGTGAAATAGAAGCTAGTGGTGGCGTTGCCAAAGAATTTAATACAATAGCAGTTGATGATGGTATTGCTATGGGACATGATGGGATGCTCTATTCTTTACCAAGTCGTGAAATTATTGCTGATAGTGTAGAATATATGGTTAATGCACATTGTGCTGATGCAATGGTTTGTATCTCAAATTGTGACAAAATAACTCCAGGTATGCTTATGGCTGCCTTGAGGCTAGATATTCCTGTTGTGTTTGTCTCTGGCGGTCCAATGGAGGCTGGCAAAGTAGATATTGATGGTGAATTACGAAAAGTTGATCTTGTTGATGCCATGATTGAAGCAGCAAATCCTGATATGTCTGATGCTAATGTCCAGGCAATAGAAGAAGCTGCATGTCCTACATGTGGATCGTGTTCAGGTATGTTTACAGCAAACTCAATGAATTGCCTTGCTGAAGCATTAGGGCTTGCATTGCCGGGTAATGGTTCAACTTTAGCTACCCATTCAAAGCGAGAAGCATTATTTCGAGAAGCTGGTAGATTAATAGTGGACCTTACAAAGCGTCATTACGAAAAAGGTGAAAAAGACCTTACAGCACGTGGGATTGCTACTAAAGCAGCCTTTGAGAATGCTATGACAATGGATATCACTATGGGTGGATCTACTAACACTATCCTGCATTTGCTTGCTATGGCAAAAGAAGCTGAGGTGGATTTTACAGTAGATGATATTGACCGTTTATCGAGAACCACTCCATGCTTGTGTAAAGTCGCTCCTGCAGTAGCAAATGTGCATATGGAAGATGTGCATCGCGCAGGTGGAATCTTTGCATTACTAGGAGAACTTGATCGTTGTGGCCTATTAGATACTTCTGTTTCTACGATTCATACACCAACATTGGCACAAGCAATAACAAATTGGGATGTTGCAATAACAAATAAAAAAGAAGCACATGATTTGTTTTTAGCCGCACCTGGGGGAATTCGCACTACTCAAGCATTTAGTCAGTCTCGTGAATACAATGAACTTGATTTAGACCGCGCAAATGGGGTCATAAGAAATCAAGATAATGCATTTAGTAAAGATGGTGGTCTTGCTGTTTTATTTGGAAATATTGCTCAGGAAGGTTGCGTTGTAAAAACTGCTGGTGTGGATGACAGCATACTTAAGTTTAGTGGGAAGGCAGTTGTTTGTGAAAGTCAAGATACAGCGGTTAATCGCATCTTAAATAAAGAAGTAGTTGCTGGTGATGTAGTAGTTATCCGCTACGAAGGCCCAAAGGGTGGCCCGGGAATGCAGGAAATGCTTTACCCAACATCTTATTTAAAATCAATGCGCTTAGGTAAAGCATGTGCTTTAATTACAGACGGCCGTTTTTCAGGTGGTACATCTGGTTTATCCATTGGACATGTTTCTCCTGAAGCTGCCGAGGGTGGAAATATTGGCTTAATAAAAGAAGGTGATATTATTGAAATTGATATTCCAAATCGTTCAATTAATGTTGCCTTATCTGATGAAGAGTTAAGCGCTAGAAGAGATCAAATGGTTGCTAAAGGTGAAGGCGCATGGGCGCCAGAAGAAGAAAGAAAACGTAAGGTAAGTAGAGCTTTAAGGGCTTACGCATCTTTAGTTACTAATGCTTCGCAGGGCGCTGTCCGAGGTGAACCTTAGTATTTCATCTCAAGAGAATGGATGTGCTTTTATCAAGAAGTAGTCCCATGTTTTATAGATATTGAAATTATATTGTTATTTAGCCAATATATACCGATTGGCTAAAGTGAAGGTTTCGTAATGAAAAAAACATCTACTTTAATAAAAAACGCAGATGTTGTTGTTACAATGGATGCGCACAGAGCAGAATTAAAGGGTGCTAGTATCTTAATTGAAAATGGTGCTATTACTCAAGTTGGTAACAACTTAAGTTCAGCTGACGAAGTTGTTGATGCGAGTGGTTGTGTTGTTACGCCAGGGCTAATTAATACGCATCACCATTTATTCCAATCATTAGTTCGTGGTGTCCCTGCTGGGCAAGATGCCTTACTATTTGGCTGGCTTAAGACCCTTTATCCAATATTTCAACGCATGGAAGGCGAAGATATGTTTGTGTCTGCTCAGTCAGGTTTGGCAGAGTTGGCCTTATCTGGATGTTCTTTAAGTGCAGATCATCAATATATTTTTCCTAATGATGTTAAAATGGAACATGCAATAAACGGTGCTAAATCCATTGGTGTAAGATTTCATGCGACACGGGGTGCAATGTCAGTTGGTGAAAGTAATGGTGGGCTTCCACCAGACAGCTTAGTGGAAAAAGAATCTGATATTTTAAATGATTTTGAAAGAGTTATTAGCCAACTTCATGATCCATCACAAAATGCAATGGTACAAGTTGGATTGGCGCCATGCTCACCTTTCACTGTTTCAGAAGGATTGATGCGAGATACTGCAGTAATGGCTTTAGATAAAAATGTTATGTTGCACACTCATCTTGCTGAAAATGATGAAGACATAGCATACTCATTAGAAAAGTTTGGGTGTAGGCCAGGTGAATATGCTGAACGTCTTGGTTGGACTGGTAATCATGTATGGCATGCACATTGTGTAAAATTAGATACAGATGAAATTAATTTGTTCTCTAGAACTAAGACAGGTGTGGCTCATTGCCCATGTTCAAATTGCAGATTGGGGTCTGGAATTGCTCCAATTCGTGAAATGAGAGATTTAGGTGTTAAAGTTGGTCTTGGGGTTGATGGATCTGCTTCAAGTGATGCTGGGCATTTGTTGTCTGAAGCAAGGCAGCTACTTTTATTGCAACGGGTGAAAAATGGTGCGAATTCAATGCGAGCTCGTGAAGCTTTAGAAATTGCAACACTTGGGGGTGCTTCAGTTTTAAATCGCTCAGATTTGGGATCTATAGAAGTCGGAAAACGGGCAGATATTGCGATTTGGGATGTCACTGGTCTCGCCGCAGCAGGAGCTTGGGACCCAGTCGCAGCGCTCGTCTTGAATGGACCTTTTAATGTTAGGGATCTGTTTGTTGAAGGTAAGCCCGTTGTATCAAGCACAAGGCTGGTTAACCAAGAAGAAGGTATGATTGTTGAGCGTGTTAATAAAAGAGTAATGCGATTAATGAGTTAGTATTTGTGATGATAATTTATCTCTCAAGTGAATATTTTATAAATTAATGATTCTTTTTTTTTGAAAAAGCTTATTTTTTTATTAGTTTTAATAGTTATTATATCTATTAAACTTCCCAATAATTTAGAAAACATATTTAAAATGACTTTTGTATACAGGTTTTGTGTTTAATTTTAATTAGTTGTTTAAAAATAATACCTTAAGGAATCATTTCTATTATTCTTCTTTGAGTATTATTAAATGATTAATTAAAAAATAAATATTTCATTTAGTCATTTCATTTTATCTTATTTATAATAATTATATTGATAAAATTGACAATAGGTGGACTTTATAAGATTTTTCTTGATTTTCTTTTTTTTTCTGCCATCCCTTAGTTAGTTTGTGAGTAATCACAGCATAACGTACCTTTTTAGGTGCAAAATATAGGGGAATAAAATGACAAATTCTACAACA
>Ga0209532_1000288_pt1 | contig 44387 bp, 43 predicted proteins | sample COG_02_FD_184746 | JGI IMG/M metagenome (GOLD analysis project Ga0209532, IMG submission 184746) | Pelagic Microbial community sample from North Sea - COGITO 998_met_02 (SPAdes) (version 2) | ecosystem: Environmental > Aquatic > Marine > Neritic zone/Coastal water | place: Helgoland, sampling... | reverse complement strand
AGCACTGAGCTGCTGTAAACGGGTCAATTCGCGTGGGTTATGCACCAGCTGGACCAGACCACTGGCGCCGTGTGGGACCGTGTCGGGCAGTTCGGCCAACAGGCTGTGCGCCCGAATTAACGCTTGCGCATAGAATCGAGTGGTGCCTTCCGGCTGTGCCGACAGTTTGGCATAGACCGCGCCCTGGCTGTTGCCCGAGCCACCTTGAGCCGAGCCGGCTTGTTGTTCAAATACGCTGACGCGATAGCCGCGCTTGCTCAGTTCGGCGGCCGTGCTGGCTCCGGCCAAGCCCGCGCCAATAATAGCAATATGGCGACCGGCATTGGCCTTGGGCGCGGGCAGTTCCGAGCTGGGCCAGCCGGTAATGCGCGGTGGTTCGCAGCGACCGATAAAGTCGGCGCGAAAGGAATTGCGTTTCTTGCCGAAGCCGGACAACTTCTCCAGCGCAAAGCCGGCGCCCAGCAATCCGTCGCGGACAACCCGCGCCGAGCTAAAGGTTGCCAAGGTGGTGTCGACTCGGCTTAGCCGATGCAGTTGATCAAAGAGTTCCGGAGACCACATGGCCGGATTTTTTACCGGTGAAAAGCCATCGAGAAACCAGGCGTCTACCTGTGCGGTAAGCTCAGCCAACGCCGACGCGGCATCATCCAACAGCAGTAGCAGATTAACCCGACCGAACTCCAGCAGATGAAAGCCCGCTAAGGGGGGCGGATATTGGGCCTGTAACGCTAATGCCAGGGACCGTAATTCGGGCCAGTGTTGATGGCTGCGGGCCAGTTCGGCGGGCGCGATAGGGTACTTTTCACAGCTGACGAAGGTCAGCCGAGCATCGGCCGGGGCATGCTCGAGAAAGGTTTGCCAGGCAACCATAAAGTTCAGGCCGGTGCCGAAGCCGGTTTCGCCAATGGTGAAGTGTTGCTGCGCACGCAGCGCTCGAAACCGTTCGGGCAGGCGATTGGGTGCAATAAAAGCATGGTGGCACTCGGCATGGCCCAGGCCTTGGGAATAGTAGATGTCGTCGTAGGTGGCCGACTTAGGGGTGCCATCTTGGTCAAAATAGAGGTCGGCGTAATCCATCTCAGTGTTGGGTCGGCAACGCCAGGACCCGATTCAACCATTGCTCAAAATAGGCTTTGGGCATGACCACGTCGGACAGGGTGAATTTGCTCAGATCATCAAGGGTGTATTGGGTGGCTAAGAAAAGCTCCCACTGCACGACCACGTCATCTGCCAGTGCTATAGCGCTGGCGGCTGGGATCGGGATATCGTTGTTTGGCGTCAGATCATAGTTTTCAACGAAATGGCTGCACCATTCAACAATTTGAAAATGACTGAAACGGGACATGGACCCTAATAGACCCTGACTGAGCAGGTCGGCCAAATTGACTAGGCTATAGGGTTTTTGAATCGGTGTGTCAGACCAGGCCATCGAGAAAGTTCCAATTAAATCAATAACCTGAGTGTATCATAGATGGCTGGTATTATGACCAGCCATCTTTCCGTCGCTTGCCATTCAAACGCGGTAACAGAAAGCCTAAGAAAATCCCCAAGGCAATAAGGATACCGCCGGCATAGAGCATCTTATTGTCGTTATATTCGGACAAGGCTAGATTTTCGGCTTGGGCGACATCGAGTCCGTTTTTGAGTCGGGCATTTTCCTCTGCCAACTGTTGATACTCGCCGTCTAGGTCGATGGCGTCGCCACTGATTGAGGTGATTCGATTGAGTTCCAAGGTCAGCTGGGTATTCTCGCTGCGTAAGTTTTCCAGTTCGCCAGTTACATCGCCTTTGGTGGCGAGTAGGGCGCTGTATTTCCTATCTAGGGCGTCATAGAGCTGCTGGAGTTGATCTTTTTCAGTTTGCACCAGAGCGGCCTTAATAAAACCTGTCGGTTCGGTTGTCAGATAACGACTGGGCACCCAACCGTCCAAACCATTTTCGGTTCGCACATGGTAGTAGTCACCGTCTTCTGCTTTCTCCAACACTTCCATCCGAGTGCCGGATTTAATGGTTTTGAGAACACGGTTGTTATCGGTTGGACCAGTACGGACGTTGACCCACAGCATATCGCTGAGCCACACTGTTTCAGCAAAGGCCTGGGTCGGCGCTGCGATTAAAATGGCGAAGGCTAGAAGCAGTTTCGACACAAGGCGAACAAGCATGATCAATTTCCTATTAATGGCTAGTAATGTCAGATGTAAGTGATGATTGTACTAATTTGGAAAGGTTTGTTTAAAGGGTTTTATCACAACTTTTGCATAAATACCCTCTGTTACATAGGGGTCGTCATTGGCCCAGCTTTGTGCACTGGCGAGGCTATCAAACTCTGCAACTACCAAGGAGCCAGAAAAACCCGCGGCACCGGGGTCTTCAGACTCGATCATGGGATGTGGACCGGCGAGCAACAATCGGCCTTGCGACTGTAAATCCTGCAAGCGTTGAGCATGGGCTGGACGCGCTGCAAGTCGATTTTCAAGGCTATTCGGATGATCTTCTGACAGAATGGCATACCACATGGGTCGGTTGCGCCTTATTTAGCTCAAAATATTGGGGGCTAAGTCTCAGGGTGTAGCCCAGCAAATGCAACCAATTGTGACGAAATTTTTAACTGAAACGCTCTTCTGAAGCGCTTTGCCTGTTAAATAACCAACTAGATCGCCCCGGCCAATGGACCGCTGATACGCCCTATGATAGTAAATCGAAAGCACGAATGGGAACTGCACTGCCATAGTCGCTTTTCCGATGGACAACTCACTTGCCCCGATCTCTTTGCGCTGGCGGTTACCAACGGTGTCCGTCATATGGCTCTAACCGACCACGATACCGCCGCAGGCTATCGAGCGGCCCTAGCCAATGCATGGGTACCAGCGGAATTGGAGCTCTATCCGGCGGCCGAGCTATCGTGCGTTTGGAAGGGCCGCACTATTCATATGGTCGGCCTGGGCATCGATGCCTACAGCGAGCGTTGGTTAAGCATTGAAAATGACTATGTCGAGCGGCGCGAAAACCGCTTTTTACGCATCTTGCATGTCATGCGTAAGGCGGGATTTGAACTGAACGAGGAGCGGATTCGCGCCATCGCTCACCCGGGCCCGCCGGCGCGGCCGCATGTTGCGGCCTATTTAGTGGAAACCGAACAGGCCAAGAATACCGCGCAACTCTATAAACGCTGGTTAGGCCAGGGCAAGATAGGCGATGTCAAAAGCCAATGGCCGGAGATGGCGGAGGCAGCCCAGTGGATTCTGGAATGCGGTGGCTTGCCGGTGGTCGCCCATCCCCATCGCTATGATCTCACTTGGACTAAGACACGCGAAATGCTTGATGATTTTTGTGCCGCCGGTGGTCAAGCGATTGAGATTGCCTGCGTTGGTCTGAACCCAGAAAAGCGCAAGTTCCTCAGTAATCAGGCTCAAGAGCGGAATCTCTATGCCAGTGGCGGGAGCGACTTTCACAGCCCCAACACACCCTGGTTGAAACTCGGCACCTATCCAGAATGGCCCAAGGATTTGCCGACCGCGAGCGATTGGTTGCGCACCCGCATGGCAACGCTGAAAGCGCTGGAAAGCAATGCCACATCACGGTAAAGTAGCAAACCTCGATTCTTGGCGGGAGCCAATATGAGCCAGTTTTTTGTGATTCATCCTGAAAACCCCCAAGCCCGGTTGATTGCCCATACGGTAGAGATACTGCGCAAGGGTGGCGTTATTGCCTACCCCACCGATTCGGCCTACGCCTTAGGCTGCATAATGGGTGATAAACGGGGCATTGACACGATCCGGCGTATCCGCCAAATCGATGAAAAACATAACCTTACTCTGGTTTGTCGTGATCTGTCCGATCTCTCAAGCTATGCCAATGTAGACAATGTCGCCTACCGATTGATTAAAAATAACACGCCGGGGCCCTACACCTTTATTCTTCAGGCCACGCGTGAAGTGCCGCGCCGGTTGCTGCACCCGAAGCGGCGCACCATCGGCTTGCGCGTGCTTGGTAATCCCATCGCCTCGGCCATTTTGGCCGCCTTGGGCGAGCCGATGCTCAGCACCAGCTTGATTATGCCCAATGACGAGCAGCCGTTGAGTGATCCGGATGACATCCGTGATCGGCTCGAGCACGAGTTGGACCTGGTGATCGATGGCGGTTTTTGTGGCGTCGAAGAGTCGACCATCATCAACCTGTTAGATGGTGCGCCAGAAGTGGTGCGGGTCGGGATGGGCGATCCCAGTCCCTTCCAATAACGTGTTGGTGACGAGATGACCGAGCCTAACCACAACCAGAAGCATCTGCCCGAGGCCAAAGGCCCGACGCAACCCAGTGCCGACGAGCCCATCATCGATAAGGCGGTGGTACCGATTGCCCTATTCACGGAAGACGACGCCCCGATTCCGGCAAAGCGTTTATCGGCCAAAGAGCAGGCACTGAACCAACTGCGGCAGCGCGCCATGGCCGAACAAACGGAAATCCCCTTTGCCGTAATCGATGGCCAGGCGATGATGCAGATCCCCATCGATCTCTACATTCCACCCGATGCTCTAGAAGTTTTCCTCGATGCCTTTGAAGGGCCACTCGATCTATTGCTCTATCTGATCCGTAAACAGAACCTTGATATTCTCAACGTCAATGTGTTCGAAATAACCTCTCAATACATGGAATATATTGACCTGATGCACGGTATGCATCTGGAGTTGGCCGCTGAGTATTTGGTTATGGCCGCAATGCTGGCCGAAATAAAGAGCCGCATGCTCTTGCCACGCAGTAAAGAAGAAGAGTTGGATGATGAGGGCGACCCACGTGCGGAGTTGATTCGTCGACTGCAAGAATACGAACAATTTAAAGGCGCCGCCGAAAATATTGCGGAACTGCCGCGCGTTGGTCGGGATGTTTTTCTCGCCGATGAAATGCGACCCGACTACGAGCGTCCTAAGTTACACCCCGATGTGGATCTACGGGAAATCCTGCTCGCCTTTCAAGATGTGATGAGCCGTGCCGAGATGTTTGGCGAGCACGAGGTGCAGCGCGAAACGCTGTCGACCCGACAGCGCATGGCCGATATTCTGTCCACCTTGCAAGGCAAGGCATTTGTACCCTTTATCACCCTGTTCAATGCCCAAGAAGGGCGTTTGGGGGTGATCGTTACGTTTTTGGCCATTATGGAATTGGCCAAAGAATCCTTAATTGACCTGGTGCAGACGGAATTGTTCGCACCTATTCACGTAAAGGCCAAAGGCGAATGAACCCAACCGACGAACCCATCGATCCATTAACACCGGAACCGGAAAATGGCAGCGAGATTGACAGTAGTCAGCAGGAGGTTAGCGCGCGCAAGCCCAAAGCAAAGCATCAAGGTAAGAACCAAACGGCATTGGATGCCTTGGTTGACAAGTATGCCGAGCCGAACGAGGGCGATGTTGAGACGGATACCGACCCCGCGGTTTACGATGACATAGAGCCGACCAGCAGCCAGGGTGATAACGTCCCAGGCGCAATCGATGAGGAACTGGACATAGCCGATAGCGACCAGGGCGACCCCTATGGCGGTCATTCACCAGAGCGGCTCAAAAACATTCTCGAGGCGGCGTTGTTTGCCTCCGGTATCACGCTGTCGGCCAGTCATTTGCGCGCCTTATTTGAAGCTCACGAACGCCCCCATGGCCGTATCGTGCGCCAATTGATGGCTGAGTTGATTGCCCACCATAGCGGCCGCGGCCTGTTGTTGGTGGAAGTCGCCAGTGGCTATCGATTCCAAACCGCCACCGATACGGCTTCCTGGGTGGCACGTTTGTGGGAAGAAAAACCGCAGCGCTATTCGCGCGCCCTAATGGAAACCATCGCCCTGATTGCCTATCGGCAGCCCATTACCCGCGGTGAAATTGAAGATGTGCGCGGCGTGGCGGTCAGTTCGAATATTATTCGCACCTTATTGGAGCGCGAATGGGTGCGAGTGGTTGGTCATCGAGACGTACCCGGCCGCCCAGCCATGTACGCCACCACCCGGCAATTTCTCGACTACTTTAGCCTGATGACGCTCGACCAGATGCCGAGCCTGGGTGAAATTCGCGATATGGAAGAACTCAATCCGCAATTGCATCTGACCGCCGATAACGACGAAAACGCATCCGAAGATAAGCAACAAGCGGAAATATCCTTCAGCGGCCTGATCGAAAAGATACGCGACAGCGCCGTCAGTGGAAAAACCGGCAATGAATTTATCGACGAACAGCTCGACCAAGAGTTGCAGGCGATGGACAAGGTTAACGCCAACTTCGAACAGGCGTTAGCGCAGCAAAAGGCAGAACATGAACACCCTGATCTGCAGCTAGATTATGACGATACAGACTCGACCACGCCAGAGCCGGCCGACACTGACCCGCTAATAGCGCAGGATTCAGTGGACATGCCGGCTCCAGCAGACGAGCTTGTAGCGGAGCTCGAACCGCCGCTGTCTGAAGAAGAACAGTGGAAATCAATCCAACAAAAGCTAGCCCAACAACAGGCGCTGCTGGACGCTCGTGAGAACGACTCGCAACGTGAGGAAAATGACAATGAGTGAAGAACGAATTCAAAAAGTATTGGCCAAAGCCGGTCTCGGTTCGCGCCGCGAGATGGAAAAAGTTATCGAAGACAAGCGCGTCAGTGTGAATGGTGAAGTCGCCAAGCTGGGCGACAAGGTCCAGCGCACGGATGAATTAAAGGTCGACGGCAAAACCGTTAAAATTGATACCAAGGCCGTCCGTCGCGTGCTGATCTATAACAAGCCCGAGGGTGAAATCTGTACCCGGAAAGATCCAGAAGGGCGGCAAACAGTGTTTGATCGACTGCCCAAGCTGACCGGTGAACGTTGGGTGGCTGTGGGCCGGCTCGACATCAACACTTCCGGTCTATTGCTGTTTACCAACGATGGCGAATTGGCCAACCGGCTGATGCATCCATCGCGCCAGATCGAACGCGAATACGCGGTGCGGATTCTCGGTGAGGTCAAGCAGGAAAATATCGACGCCATGTGTGCCGGTGTCCAACTGGACGACGGCATGGCCAAGTTCAGTGACGTGCAGTACTTCGATGGCAAAGGCTCGAACCAGTGGTATCACGTGGTGATAGTCGAAGGCCGCAACCGTGAAGTGCGCCGCCTCTGGGAAAGCCAAGGTTTTCAGGTGTCTCGCCTGAAGCGTGTGCGCTATGGCTCAGTCTTTATGGATTCGTCCATGCGCGCCGGCACTTGGAATGAATTGGCGAAAAAGGATATCGATCAACTGGCCGCTATTGTCGAGTTACCCTCCATGCCGTGGAAGTCGGTGGTGCGGGATAAGACCGATCCAAACCGCCGTAAGCTGGAAAATCAACGCACCCGCCGCTCTGTTGGCAATGAGCGCAAATAGGGATCGCCTATATGACAACTGAGGGCCTGTATGACAACCGGGGTTGATGTACTGATAATAGGGGCTGGTGCCGCCGGCATGATGTGCGCTATCGAAGCGGCCAAGCGCGGCCGCTCAGTGGTATTGATCGATCATGCCAATAAGGCCGGTAAAAAAATCCTGATGTCTGGTGGCGGGCGCTGTAACTTCACCAATCTGGACGTGCAACCGGCGCATTTTTTATCGCACAATCCGCACTTTGCGCGCAGCGCGCTGAGTCGATATAGCCAATGGGATTTTATTGCCAAGGTTAATCTGCACGGCATCGAATACCACGAGAAGGATCTCGGTCAGTTGTTTTGCGACCACAGTGCCAAAGACATCCAACAGATGTTGTTAAGCGAGCTGGCGCAAGAAGGCGTCGACCTGCTTTTGGAAACCAGTGTCCTATCGGTCGCCAAGCTTGACGATCATTTTGCCATCAGCACCACGGCCGGGGTATTTTCAGCGGTCTCCTGTGTGGTGGCCTGCGGTGGCTTGTCGATACCCACCTTGGGTGCCTCTGACTTCGGTTTTAAGCTGGCACAGCAGTTTGGTCACACGCTCTTGAGCCATCGGGCCTCGCTGGTGCCCTTTACCTGGAACACCAAAGATAAACCGCTCTGGTCGGCCTTGTCCGGCCTGGCGACCCGTGCCCGCGTGCGCGCGCTAGAGGGAACCCAATTCGAACTCGACTTACTGATCACCCACAGGGGTTTGAGTGGCCCGGCCATGTTGCAGATCAGCAACTATTGGCAAGAAGGTGAAGCGTTGACTATCGACTGGTTGCCGAGCATGGATGTCGCCCAGCAGCTCGCCGCTGATCGGCACGAACAGGGTAAGAAGCAGTTTAAAAGCTGGTTGTCGGCGCTGCTGCCAGCACGACTGGCCGAGCTGTTCTGCCAACAGTGGCCGCACCAGAAGACCCTGGCGGAGTTGTCCAAGGCCGATGTGCTCTATTGGTCTGAGCAGCTCAATCATTGGCAATTTGTACCGGGCGGAACCGAAGGCTACCGCACCGCAGAGGTCACCCTCGGCGGCGTTGATACCCACGACATCTCATCCAAGACCATGGTCAGTAAACTGGTACCGGGGCTTTATTTTATTGGCGAGGTATTGGACGTGACCGGCTGGTTGGGGGGCTATAACTTTCAATGGGCCTGGTCGAGTGCCTGGGCCGCTGGGCAGGACTGCTAAGGCGGCCCGGTGCCCACGCGCTAGTTTGGCTCTGTTAGATGAGTCTGGTTAGATTGGTCTGCTACGCGCTTTTTTAGCGCGTAAATTCGCCATTGCCATTATTAAGCCAAACCAAGGCAGGGGAGTTGTTGTCTTCAATAATGTCTAAATAGCCGTCATTGTTATAGTCTTGAATACGAATCCAATCGATCCATCCATTCTCGGTAGAACTATTTTCAGCTATATTGCTCGTGCTATCGCTGAACTGCCGGTCACCATTGTTCTCAATGAGCTGGAGATAATATCCGACATAGAAATTGTCATTTCCGCCGCCTGTGCGCGTCAAGACAATATCGCTCCGACCATCGCCATCTAAATCCTCTGCATCGATATCGAGAATGACACCTTGTCCTACCACCTCAGGTAACAACGTTTTGTTGGTGGCCAGGTAGGTACCGCTAGCGCTGCCCCAATAGATAACAGTCGCCATAGTTTCAAACTCATGGCCGGCCGCTATGAGATCGATATAGCCATCCTGATCGATGTCGATCAGCTCAGAGGTATAGAATTGTTGGTTGTTGAGTTCCGAAGTCAACCTGGCCAAGTCCTGAGTAAAGCCGCCAAGCCCGTCATTGATCAACATAAACGGCACTTTTGTGTCGCCGATGAGGATATCAAGGTCGCCGTCATTGTCGATGTCGGCTGAGGCGGCAGAATGAAAGAATCCGCTATAAGCTTCAAGACTTGTGCTGTACTCAAGCCCATTGGCCGTTGTGAGAAAGAGCAGTGGGCGCTCGCCAGGGAAGGGCGGTTGGTCATAGCCATGGCCAACGACTAGAATGTCGAGTTGGTCATCGCCGTTATAGTCGCCCAAAATAGCTTTGCGTGGATGAATGACACCCGGCTCAGATCCGTGAATTAAACTTTTATCCAAGGTGAAATTTCCGGCGCCATCGTTGAGATGAATTTCCACTGCGCTGGGCAGATCGGTGCCATTGCCACCGGATAGAAAGATATCCACATCACCATCGCCATCGAAATCGGCATAGGCCATCGCATGATAAAAACAACTGCAGGGCGAACCATTAATGCCACCGCGCCGGTCGACATGCAAGGTTGTTTTCTGCAGTTGATAGGAGCTAACGTTGTCTATGCTGACCTTGTCGACGCTGACCTCAGATGTCGTATCCGATTCGCTAAGGAGAACACCATCAGAGGCATCTTCGCCGGCAACGTTGCAGCCGGTAAGCACGATGAGGCCTAATATTTGAATAAGATCTGCCATCTTGCGCACAATCGATACTCCACTGCTGTATTTGTTGAGGTCCTAGCCAAGCCGATAGGGTTTGAAGGCCGACTACAAATATTATATTACTAAAAAGAGAGCCTGGTGCTAAAACCTATAGGGGCCATTTTATCATCCTGGATCGGCGGCCCGCTAAAGTCTGCCATCGCCTCCGGTCAGAGGATAAACGATCCTTAAGGCCGGGAAACGGGTGTGCTCTGCATATTTAATCGCCACTATCCTGCCCTGCAAGCCACATCAGATAGCCGCCCCACAACACCTTGATATTGTCACGCCCGGCAATTTTTAATGAGAACTGGGCTTTAGAAGACAGCAGGCCGGTGTCGCAATAGAGCACCACAGGCCGATCAGTTGGTATTTCAGCACGGCGAGCGAGTATTAGACGCCATTCAATATTGAGTGCGCCTGGAATATGACCGGAATCGTATTGTGCTGGGTTTCTGGTATCGATATAGAGAATATTGGTCGATTCGATCGACGCAAGCTGCTCCGTTGATATAGAACCCTCACCGTAGTCGGCGAAATCCAAATAATCCTGCATTGCCGCGACGGCCGGATTATCGTCAGCATGTGACAGTCCGATGGCAAGGGCCAGTAACGCGAGGCTAAGAGTTGTAGTCATAAATAGGGCCCTATAATGCTAGGTATAATAGGCTTATCGATCCGAAGTTTTTTCAGCAAGGGGGCGTCTTGAATCGGATCCAATTGGCCTGCCTTTATCCAAACTACCTTCGATGGTGTGCCAATATACAGCCTTCAGCACGCCAGATGCACCCTATCTATGCAATCCATTTTGAAATCCATCCCTAAAGACAAGATGAAAATCATCCTAAAAGTATATTATTTTGGTTGCCTTAGCGTATACAGGTAATCAATATATTTTAATCCGCTTGGCGTCTTAATCCGTTCTTTATCTTGGCAGGCTCTTTGCTGATTAAGTAAGTGCAAACATGGAGGATTTAAGCATGGAGAGCTCCTGGGTACTGAAAAGAGAGGCGGTGCAACTGGCCAAGGAATGCATCGCAACAGTGCAGCAACAGCTCGGGGTGCGCCTGAAGTTGGCACATCCAGAATTTTTGGGCCTGTTGGGAGATTATGTCGATTTACTCGAGGATCAAACCTTCAAGCATAACGTGACGAAGCTTTATGCCTTTGCCGGCTTGGATCCGACTTTTAATGTCGAGCCCAGGCAAGCAGAGGACCCAATCGAGCTGGTTGAATATCTTGGCAGGTCTTACCCGCGCTTCAAAGGCAACAGGGAGTTTAAAAGCCTGTATCGTGGCCAGCCAGTCTATGCCTAACTCAATAACACCGATTGCAACGAATACGATAATATGAAACCGCAGCATAAACGGCTGTTTTGCCGGTAGAGTAGCCACGCAAGGGTGAATATCAAGGATACGGTATTTTAAATCGCACCCCGCAGACAGCCGGGCGGCGCGCTAGCACAGCAAACAATGCGTTAGTTCATAAAGCTGGGTAGCCAAAGTGCGATACTGGGGAAGATGATCATCAGCAATACCAAGAATAGCGAGCAGAAAATGAATGGCATGGCTGCTGAGTAAATTTCGCCCATCGTGGTACCCGGTGGTGCGACACCTTTCATAACAAACAACAATAGGCCGAAGGGCGGTGTGGTAAAACCAATCTCCAACGCTAATAGCATTATGATGCCAAACCAAACCAGGTCGAAACCGAGCGTCTCCGCTAATGGAAAGAAGAACGGTACGGTTAACATCATTATGGAAATTTGCTCCATAAAGGTGCCTAACAACAACAGCACGCCGAACATGGCCAAGAGCATGAAAATGGGGGTTAGATCGAAACTGGTCGCCCAATAAATCAGTCCGCTTGACGCGCCGGAGAAGGCCAGTAACTGACTAAAGGTTGCCGAACCAAAGACGATCAAATAAGCCATAAGGGTAACCTTCAGGGCACCAATTATAGATTGTTTGAAGGCCTGCCAAGTCATGCAGCGGTAGATGAAACCCAGTATGACCACACCCAGGGCGCCAAAGGCTGCAGACTCCGATGGCGTTGCGAAACCGGTTAGCATCATGATTACAATTATAACCATCACGCTAATCATCGGAATGACATCCGTAGTAATCAGTTTTAGTTTGCCTAACAAAGAGATGGCCGCAACCTCATAGGCGGGGGCGGCATCGGGATCCAGTTTGGTGTGAATGAAAATGGTTAGTACGTAAAAGCTGGCCAATATGAGGCCAGGGATTATGCCGGCAATCAACAGTTTAGCAATATCGACCTGTGCCAAGGTCCCCAGCAGTACCGCCAAGGCCGACGGCGGAATGATGATTGCGAGCCCTCCGGTGCCCAATATTGGGCCAATCGACATGTGTTTCTTATAGCCGCGCCGCTCCATCTCCGGCACTAACAATGACCCCATTAAGGCCGTAGAGCCCATGGACGAACCGCTCAGTGTCGAAAATGCGGTGCCGCCAACAACGGTCACATAGGACAGGCGCCCCGGTACCTTGCCCATTAGGCGGTCAATGGCATTGAACATCTTCATGCCCAGACCCGTTTGGAAAAATAATTCGCCCATTAACAGAAAGAGCGGAATAGGGACTAGGCTGAACTTAGACAGACCACCAAAGCCATTATTAAGCAGCTGTGTGACACCGTTTTCGCCGCCCATGAAATACCAGGAGCCAATAACGTTGGCCCCTAAAAATGCAAACGCAATGGGCATGCCTGCGCCCATAAAGAAAATTATCATCGACAGTAAGAATGTCAGTGCAAGATACCATTCCATTATTCATGCACTCCCGCTTCACCAACATGCATGATATTTTCGCCAAAAACAAATTTGGAGAACTCAGTCGCCATTGCCAAGAAGGTAATGGGAAAGACAATGGTCAAAATCCATTTCGGTACAAAAAAAGCTCGGACATCATAATCGCTGCGTGAAATATTGGTTTGCACCAGGTCAAAACCTTTCCAAGCCAACACCAGGCATATAATTACGCAGCCTAGAGCGACTAAGCGACTGTGGATCGACAATATTTTCGGCGGCATCATGGCCGTCAATAATTCAATGTGAACATGGCCCTGTTCTCGGACTAACCAAGGCGCACCCAATAGGGTTAGATAAAAGAGGGAATACTCTGTAGAGACAAAAAACCAGGCAGATGGTTGGCCTCCCAGGTTTCTTATGAGTACCGACAGTACAATACCGACCATAAGCCAAACCAGCATTAGGCCAGAGGTTATGGCCATTAGGTCAATAAAACCTTTATATATTTTTAAGGCGATTCTCATAAGAAACCCATCTTTTTTTAAAAAACCAAAAAAGTTCAACCGTAGCCGGTTGAACTTTTAGTAGAAGCCTTAGACAGTATTAATCGAGTTTGTTGAATTTCTCGACCAAGGTATCGTAATGCTTGAGACCCATTGGATGGCGGGACATCTGGCTAACCATGCGCTCCCAGGTTGCTTCACGAGCTGCTTGGGAAAACTGATCACGAACATCACCAGTCAAGTCAACAATCTTCATGCCGTCTGCGACCATTTCGGCTTTTTGTGTGTCGCCTAGGCTCGCCAACGATAGGGCGCTGTCGCGCTCATGCTCAATGGCTACTGCTTGGAGGATTTTTTTCGATTCAGCACTCAATTCATTCCAAGCGTCTATATTAATAATTACGCCCATATCGGTTGAAAAGAAAGACGGTTCAATCCGATAGTTCAAGAAGCGGTCCCAGTTCAGGTCTTTTAGGCCAATCTGAGTCCAACCGGTGGCGTTCACGACATTTCGTTCCAAACCGGCATAGACATCCGTTGTTGGCATGCTGATTGGCTCTGCACCTAGGTAACTACGGAAAAACGCATCATAAACGGCGTTGCTTCTTAGTTTTAGGCCTTCCAGGTCAAGTTTCCCATCCGCTCCGATCTTTGGCTCATTTACGGTGTAAAGGTTATAACTCACTCCGCTGTCGAACCAGCCAAGGTAGTAAACGCCCATCTTCTCTTGGTGTATTTCATTTAACAAGTCGATGCCACCGCTTTCTCGAGCATAGATGCCGTTGGTGTTTGAGGCGACCATGATGTCACGCTCAGGGATGGTGCCACCATAAAAGCTTGCAGCGGTGTAGGCCATATCGACCACGCCGTTACGCACTGCGTCTGGCTGTTCACCCAAGCCTATAACCTCTGGACCACCCTTGACGTCAATCTGGATGACGCCCTTGCCGCGTTCATTGAGCTTGTCGACAAAACTCAAGAAGCTTTTGGTATAGATTAACGAGGTGTTGAATGCATGCACTGCGGTAATGGTATCTTCAGCAAAGGTCTTTGCCGAAAAAGACATCGCCGATACCAAGCCAATAGCAATTGCCGTTTTATTAAAGATTGAATGTCTCATTCTGTTGTCCTCTAGTTATTATTATTCTCAGTTGAATCAAGTTAAACCAAGGCTCGGTCGAAGCTGACTGCATTAGAGTTTTGATGGTCTTTTCACTGGTGCGTTTTATTTATTAACTGCCAATATAGTATTATCCTGAGGCGTTACCGCCCATGGAGAACGCAATTGATAGTCGGTGTAAAACTGAGCAATGTTTTCGCTGTAAGCCTGCGTTAACTCTATGTCATCCCACCCGTTGAGCAGTTTAGAGCGCCAAGCGGATTTAATCTCAAACGCTATGGACCTGTCAGCGCAACGAATCTGTTTATTTTCCAAGTCAACAGAAATGATCGGGGCGGTAGTTAGCGAGCTTGCCAACTGATTTTGACAATAGTCGATCAATTTCTGCGCATCAGCCTCGGTGACTAGGGCGGGTAACAAACCATTGTTAACCGCGTTGCTGGAAAAAATGTCACCAAAACTGGGTGCGATGACACAGCGAAAGCCATAGTCAACTAAGGCATAGACTGCGGCCTCTCGCGATGAGCCGGCGCCAAAATTGCGTTTAGCCACTATAATACCGGCGTCCGCCAAGCGAGTTTGATTTAACCTAAATGCTTCTATTGCGCTGTTGTTGCTGTCAAAGCGTTGGTCGTACAGCAGGAACTGGCCATAGCCGACGCTGCGCGGCTCTTGCATGAACCTGGCCGGGATCAGCTGGTCCGTGTCGACATTGGCGGCATCGAGCGGAAAGCATTTTGCGTCCAGTTGCTTGAACGGTGTCATAGCGCGGCCTCCTGAATGGCATCTACTTGGGGCAGCTGGCGGAAGTCGGTAATGCGACCCGTTACTGCGGCCGCCGCAACCATGGCAGGTGACATGAGATGGGTGCGCGCACCAGGGCCTTGTCGGCCTTTGAAATTTCGGTTGGTTGATGAGGCGCAGCGTTCGCCGGGCCCAATCAAGTCGCCGTTCATGCCGACACACATTGAACAACCTGCTTCATGCCACTCAAGCCCAGCATTGATAAAGATTGAATCCAATCCTTCTGCCTCGGCCAGAGCCTTTACCGAGCTAGAGCCAGGCGACACGATACCGGGTATGACACATTTACGACCCTGTAGCACCTGGGCCGCACTGCGTAAGTCTTCTAAGCGAGCATTGGTGCAAGACCCGATAAATACCCGGTCAATAAGCACATCCTGCAATGACTGACCCGCCGTTAAGCCCATATAATCCAAGCTGCTGGCCCATTGTTTGGCCTTGGCCGAGTGCGCCGCATGGCTGGGGTCGGGAATTGGACTGTTTACTGAAATGGCCTCTTCCGGTGACACGCCCCAGGTGACGGTTGGGCCTATGTCCGCAGCGTTGATATGCACTTCACGATCAAAGGTTGCCTGTGCATCCGTGACCAGCCCGAGCCAATGCTGTCCGGCCTGGATAAAATCGTCTTCGCGCGGAGCGAACGCTTTACCCGTTAGATAATTCAGAGTTTTTTCATCTGGTGCGACCATGCCACAGCGACCGCCGGCTTCGATGGACAGGTTACAAAGGGTTAGTCGGCCTTCAATCGTCAACGCGCTAACGGTGCTGCCTGCATACTCAATCGCGTGTCCGCGGGCACTGTCCGCACCCAATAGCGCGATCCAATGCAGGGCAATGTCCTTAGCGGTAACGCCCTCAGCGAGCTCACCATCAATGGTAATGCGCATCTGCTTGGGTTTGGTTTGCCAAAGGGTTTGAGTTGCCAGAACGTGTGCGACTTCGGATGCGCCGATACCAAAAGCCAGTGCGCCGAGCCCGCCATGAGTAGAGGTGTGACTGTCACCGCAGACAATAAAGGTGCCTGGCAAGGTCAGGCCGAGTTCCGGACCCACCACATGGACAATGCCTTGCCGTGAATCGTGTAAATCGAACAGCCTAATGCCGTGCTCGTGCGCATTGGTGCTGAGCATTTGAATCATATTCTGCGACTTTAGCGGCAGGTCGCCTAATGAACGAGACCGAGTCGGTACATAATGATCGGCGACGCCAAAGGTTAGCTCAGGGTGGCTAACCGGCAGGCTTCTCGCCGTTAATTTGTTAAACGCGTGGAAAGAACCTTCATGGACGAAATGCCGATCGACCCACATAAGGCTTTGGCCATCATCAGCGACCTCAATTTCATGAGCCTGCCATATTTTGTCGAAAAATGTTTGTTGCGACATACTACAATTTACCCAACGCTGACGGCTAGCCGGTTTTTTGCTCGGTCTTTAAATGTATTACAAATAACACAATCAAAGGTATACCAGCCGTTCAAGGCATGTCAAGCGATGATCTCAGTTTAATCGCTCTCGCCATCGACTGTTTGCCAATAGCGTGAGTCTTCATCGCCCGCTCGACTGAGATCAATTTCAATACGGTAACGGTCTGGGCGGTACAGTGCAGTGAGGTATTCCACGCCTTGCTGATTGCGATCGATGACCACCCTGTTGAGCGAAATAAGGGGCGAACCCACGGGTACCTGCAGTGCACTGGCCACATCACTGGTCGCCAAAGTGGCAGAAATGACCTGCTTGGCCTGATCGACCAACACGCCACTGCGCTCCAGCAAAACAAACAACGGCGTCGTCGCCAAATCGCTCTCGTTGTAATGCAATGCGATGGGCTCTGGTACATGGGTGACCAGATACGAAAAGGGTTTGTCGTCGGCTGAGCGAACCCGAACTGAGCGTTGAGTTCGCTCTGATGGGCCCAGGCCAAGCCGGCTTCGGATATGTTCGGATGGTTGGACATAGGCGAATTCCAGCAATTTCACATTTGAATTCTTGCTCATCGTGACCATGTTCGGTAACAGGTTGGCCACGCTCGCCGTCATGATGGTTGCGCCGACGGGTTGTTCCTTGACCAGGGTGCCCTTGCCAGCCAAGCGCACGACTAAATTCTCGTTGGCCAACGCCTCCATTGCTCGCCGGACCGTGACTCTGGATAAGCCATGCTCTTTGGCTAGGGCGATTTCGCCGGGCAGCTTGTTGCCTGGCGCAATGCGACCGCTGACGATGGTTTCCTTGAGTAGCAAAAACAGCTGATGTGATTTAGTGGCACCTAGGCCGCGCTTTGACGCTTTAGTGTCCATTCGTTCTCCTTTTTGTACATAACTAAGTCTTGACAGCTGCATTTATTATAGACTATAAATGTATTAATAATAATACATTTAAATGTATCGATTCCGTCGGCTCAAATGCAAGCTACTGGCTACAGGCAAACCAATCCTACCTGAGAGGTTACCATCCTCAAAGGTTAATCAGATGTTGCGCACAAGCATTTGACAGCAAGCCCGATAGGCGTTTCACCATGCCGTTTAGGGTGACGAGGACTAGGCGTCCAGGTAAGTTGCCATTGGCTAGGTGGAAGTTGCTGGGTAAAAGTAGTCGATATTCTGGACGCCACAAACACCCTTATTTGTTATCAAGGTGCTCAACAATGGTCACAGTTGAAAAAAAATCCAACAACCTCAATTTAAAACAACGTCTGGCGCAGGAGCCCATTGTTGTCGCCCCGGGCGTTTACGATGCACTGAGCGCGTCACTGGCGGCCCAGGCCGGTTTTGACACCGTGTACCTGTCCGGCGCCAGCTTGGCCTATACCAAGTTGGGGCGACCGGACATCGGCCTGATGAGTGTGACGGAGATAAACGACACCCTGGCATTGATTCAGGAGCGGTGTGAATTGGACATCATAGTCGACTGCGATACCGGTTTTGGCAATGCCTTAAACGTGATCCGCAGCGTTAAAATGCTCGAGCGTTCCGGTGCCAACGCCATTCAGCTGGAAGACCAAACCTATCCCAAGCGCTGTGGTCACTTGCAGGGCAAGTCGCTCATCAGCCAAGGCGAGATGGCCGGCAAAATTAAGGCAGCCGTTGACGCTCGGTGCTCAGAAAACACCCTGATCATTGGGCGCACCGACGCCATAGCGGTGGATGGCATTGATATAGCGCTCGAACGGGCTAACGCCTATTACGAAGCCGGTGCCGATATGGTCTTTGTTGAGGGTATTCGTAACAGCACCGATATCGATCGGGTGATGTCGGCCTTCGGCAAAAAAGTGCCGATTATGGCAAATATGGTCGAAGGGGGTGATACTCCGTTGCAAGACGCCAAGCGTTTAGAAGAGCTTGGTTTTTCTTTGGTGATTTTCCCCGGCGCCCTGGTGCGAGCCTTTACCTATATGGCTAAACAGTTTTTCACCAGCTTGCATGCCAACGGCTCAACGGCGCCGTTTCGCGATCAGATGCTGGATTTTAGGCAACTAAATGAATATTTAGAGACTGATGCGATTCTCGAACTGGGTCAGAAATATGAGCGCTGATGCGCTTATAACCAACATAATTCAATGCACTAGACGGAGCGATCAATGATAACTTCAGACCAAACAGCTAGAGAGATATTTAACGAAGTCATTAATAATCCGCAACGAGTCCCGTTTGGGTTTGGTAAAAAAGCGGCGCTGATCAATATAGATCCTCAAAAAGCCTATACCCGAACTGATCTTTATAAGACCGCCTATGAAACAGATCCCAATCAACTTGGTTATACCATGGATCTGGTGAAATTATTCCGCTCGCTCAACTGGCCGGTTGTATGGACCCATGTTGCTTATATGGACTCTGCCGCAGACGCCGGGATCTGGGGCACGCGCACGGATACGCCGGACTCATTGCAGAACATAAAATTCGACTCGGCCCGAAGCGAATTTGATGATCGGTTAGACATCGATTACAAAAACGAAGCGGTCTATACCAAACGTATGCCATCGGCTTTTTTCGAAACACCCTTGCAGTCATTATTGGTTTGGCACCAGGTTGACACCCTTATTTTAACCGGAGGCTCGACATCGGGTTGCATTCGCGCTACAGCGGTCGATAGCCTATCCCGCGGCTACCGAACCATTGTTCCGCAAGAATGTGTATCGGATAAGCATGAAAGTTACCACTTCGCGAATCTGACTGACTTACATCTTAAGTATGCCGATGTCATGACGGTAGCCGATGTAATTGCTGAATTGGGCGCGCGTTCGTAAATATTGGCTAGAGGATATAGAAATGGAAAAGCTCGCTGCTTACGACTATTGGGCCTACAACAATCGACCGAAAATAAAGTGGCCCAACGGAGCCAAGGTAGCGTTTTGGGTTGCCCCGAACATTGAGTATTACGAACTGAATCCACCGCCCAACCCATCGCGCAGTCCTTGGCCACAGCCCAATCCCGCTGTACCGGGTTTTTCGATTCGCGACTGGGGTAATAGGGTGGGTCATCAACGTCAAATGGCCTTGCTCGATAAGTATAATATTCGCGGTTCTGTTTCTCTGTCGGTCGCACTGTGCGAGCATCATCCGGAAATTATTCAAATGTGCAAAGAACGCGACTGGGAATTCTTCAGTCACGGCGTCTACAACACTCGTTACACCTACAATATGAGCGAAGCGCAAGAGCGCGAGATGATCCGCGACAGTATCGAAACCATCTATAAGCACACCGGCCAAAAATGTGCCGGCTATTTGGCACCTGCCTTATCGCATTCGGAACACACCCTCGATATATTTGCCGAAGTTGGTACCGAGTTGTTTGGCGACGAAGCCGGCTACTATACCTGCGATCTGTTTCACGATGATCAACCCACACCGGTGAATACTCGCTCCGGTAAGCGCTTTATTTCCATGCCCTATTCTCTGGAAATGAACGATACCATTGTCTATGCGGTGAACAAGGTTGAGCCGCGCCAATATCTTAAGATGTTGAAACGCCATTTTGATCGACTGTATCAGGAAGGTGCCGAATCGGGCACGGTGATGTGTATTCCGACCCATAGCTACCAAGTCAGTAACGCGCATCGCATTAAGGCGTTTGAAGAAGCGCTTGAGTACATTACCGGCCACCCCGATGTTTGGGTGGCGACAGGCAAAGAGATAGCCGATTACTATTTAGCAAACTGTTACGACGACGCGAGTAGTGATATCGCGGCCAAATTGGGAGGGCGATAAGGTGGCATTACCAGATGAGTATCTAAAATACCCCATGCGCCGCTATGGTAACGACCACGATCATTACGACTGGTCGATGCTCCACGATCGCGCCCCGATACAGTGGCCTAATGGCAAGTCGCTGGCCGTATGGGTGAATACGTCGGTGCAGTTTTTCCCCTTGAATCAGCGCGGCATACCCTTCAAGGTACCCTACGGTATGGCCATGCCGTATCCGGACCTGCGGCACTATTCGCTCAGGGACTATGGCAATAGGGTGGGTCTGTATCGCTTTTTCAAGACGTTTGAACGTTACAATATTAAACCGACCTATGCGGTTAGCGCACAGCTGGCCAATGATAACCCCTATCTCTTGGCGCAGTTACTCGACCAGAATGCCGAGCTGATCTGCCACGGTTGGAACATGGACCATCTGCACTATGGTGGCCAGGACATCAACGAGGAAGCCGAGATTGTCACCCGTGCTGTCAATAGCCTGCGGGACAACAGCAAGCGAGATATTCGCGGCTGGTTAAGCCCGGCGCGCAACCAAAGTGCCCATACGCCTGAATTGCTGCGCAAAGCAGGCATTGAATACTGTTGCGATTGGGTGAATGACGACCTGCCTTATGCCTTTAACACGCCTAATGGCCCACTGACCATGCTGCCGCTGCAAACCGAGATAGAGGACGCGCATGTTATTTGCGGCAACCTGCATTCTGAAGATGCCTGGGTGGTCCAAGTGATCGATGCGATTGATTACCTGGTGGCCGAAGCGAAACAACAAAAGAGTGGTCGGATGCTCGGTCTGAGCCTGCACCCGTGGCTGACCGGGCAACCCCATCGTATAGGCTGTTTGGAGCAGATACTGGACTATATCAATCAACACGATGATATTTGGCAAGCCTCGGCGGCAGAGATTATTCAACACAGTGGTGTACAGAAATGACCGTAATTGCCTTTGATGAAGTACAGCATCCGTTTGAAGTCAGGATACCGTTGGTGATTATCGGCGCGGGTGCCTGCGGATTGGTGGCGGCCTTGGCCGCTAAGGAATTGGGCATCGAGCTGGTCGTGCTGGAGCGGGACAATACGCCGCGCGGCAGCACCTTTATGTCCAGTGGGTTTATCCCCGCTGCGAACACTCGCTTTCAAACCGCGGCAGGTGTTGTCGATAGCCCCGGCTTAATGGTTGACGACATCCAGCATAAGAATCACAACGAAGCCGACCCCAGTATCGTTCAGGTGTTAGCAGATCAATCCGCTCGGGTCATCGAGTGGCTGGCCGACCAGCACAAGATCCCATTCGAGCTGGTCCAAGGGTTCTTGTATCCAGGTCACAGTCAAATGCGCATGCACAGTACGCCGCGCCGCACGGGTCAGGAATTAATGAGCACCTTGCTCAATGCGGCGGCCGAAGCGGGCGTTGATATTCTCACCAATGCTCATGTTACGGCCCTATATGTTGATGCGCAAAGCTGCATTCAGGGCGTTTCCTATCAACAACCCGATGGTCAGGTTGAGACCATCGGTTGTGATGCCCTGTTGCTGGCCTGCAATGGCTATGGCGGCAACAAAGCCCTGGTTGATAAATATCTGCCGCAGATGAATAAGGCGCTCTATTATGGCCATGAGGGCAATCAGGGTGACGCGGTCATTTGGGGCGAACAACTCGGCGCCAGCCTAATGGATTTAACGGCCTTCCAAGGACACGGCTCCTTAGCCGATCCACCGCAGACATTGATCTCGTGGGCCGTGATGATGCAGGGGGGGGTGCAGGTGAATACCGACACCGAGCGTTTCGCCGATGAAAACCAGGGTTACTCTGAAGCCGCGGCCAAGGTGTTAGCGCAACCGACCGGCTACGTCTTTAATATCTATGACGAGCGTATTCATCAAACCCTATTGGCGTTTGAGGACTATCAGAATGCCTTGACCACCAAATCGGTGAAGAGCTTTGCCTCACGGGCGGAACTTGCTACCGGACTGGGTTTGGACGATACCAAGCTCGAGCAGATGTTTGCGCTTATGACGCAATCGAGCGAGGCAGCCGAGCCCGATGCCTTGGGGCGTACCTTCGTACCGGAACAGCAGTTGGTGGCACCTTTTTACGCCATTAAGGTGACCGGCGCGTTGTTTCATACCCAGGGGGGTTTGGAAATAGATACTGCCGGTCGAGTGCTCTCCGCGACGGGTGATGTAATGCCCAATCTGTTTGCTGCAGGCGGCGCCGCACGCGGTGTGTCCGGTTCGAACGACACCGGTTATCTGTCGGGAAATGGCTTGTTGCACGCGGTGGTACTGGGTGCTATTGCGGGCGAGTGTGCCGCCAAAAAAGTACTCAGCTGAACTCTTCTTGGGCACACAAAAAAACGGCGAATCACTTAGCCGTTTTTTTTGCTCGAGCGAAGCCATTAGCCGATCACACCCTTCGCCTTTAATTCCTCAAAGTGCTCCGGGCTCACATCAAGTTGCGCTTTAAGAATGACCTCGGTATCTGCGCCTAAAGAGGGGCTGGCAGCGCGATATCGTATGGGCGATTTACTCAATCGAATGGGATTGGCGACCGATGGCACTTGGCCTAGGGTTGGGTGCTCAAGCGACATCTGCAAGCCGCGCGCTATAACTTGCGGGTCCTCAAACACTTGCTCCAGGCTGTTGATCGGCCCACACGGCACGGACACCTTTTCAAGCTCAACCAACCACCATTGCCGACTCTGAGCCCTGAGCACGGATTCAATCAGCGGAATCAATTCAACTCGATGCTCGACTCGCGCCTGGTTGGTGGCGAAGCGCGCATCGGCACTGAGGAATTGGCACTGCCCCACGGCACAAAAGCGCTGAAACTGACCATCGTTACCGATGGCCAGAATGAGATAATCATCACTGGTCGCAAAGGCCTGATAGGGCACGATGTTCGGATGAGAATTGCCCAATCGCCCAGGCGCAGTGCCGGTCGCCAGATAGTTCATCGCTTGGTTTGCCATGGTCGCAACCTGGACGTCCAGTAAGGCCATATCGATATGTTGGCCCAGGCCAGTGCGGTGACGGTACAGCAGCGCCGCCTGAATGGCATTTGAGGCATAAAGACCGGTCAATATATCGGTCAAGGCCACGCCAACCTTCATCGGTGCACCGTCCGGTTCGCCGGTTACGCTCATCAGGCCACCCATGGCTTGAATCATAAAGTCATAGCCGGCGCGCTCTTTATAGGGACCCGTTTGGCCAAAACCGGTGATCGAACAATAGATCAGTTTTGGGTTGAGCGCAGCCAAGCTTGGGTAATTCAGGCCGTATTTTTTTAAGCCATCGAATTTATAGTTTTCAATCACCACATCAGCCTTGCGCACCAACTCTAATACCAGTGCCTGGCCTTCGGGCTGGGTGAAATCGATCGCAATGGATTGTTTGCCGCGATTCGCGCTGTGGAAATAGGCCGCTACGCGCTCGGCCTTATCATCAGTGTCAAAAAAGGGTGGGCCCCATAGCCGGGTATCGTCGCCGACCTTGGGCCGCTCAACCTTAATAACGTCGGCGCCCAGGTCCGCCAGCATTTGGCCGGCCCAAGGGCCCGCCAGAATGCGACTGAGGTCCAGTACTTTTATACCGGACAGTGCCCCCTCATCGGCTGGCGTAGCCATTAATAGAACGCCTGAATGCCAGTTTGCGCGCGACCCAGAATGAGTGCGTGCACATCGTGGGTGCCCTCATAGGTATTGACCGCTTCCAGGTTCATCACGTGTCGAATAACGCAGTATTCATCACTAATCCCGTTGCCGCCATGCATATCGCGGGCAACACGGGCTATTTCCAAGGCCTTGCCGGCATTGTTGCGTTTCATCAGCGAGATCAGCTCAACCGGACAGGCATCATTGTCCATCAACTGACCCATGCGCATGGCGCCTTGTAAGCCCAGGCTGATCTCGGTCTGCATGTCGGCCAGTTTTTTCTGTACTAACTGAGTCGCGGCTAAGGGCCGGCCAAATTGCTCCCGATCCATGACATAGTTTTGCGCCGCAAACCAGCACGCCTCGGCCGCTCCCATAGCACCCCAGGCAATGCCATAGCGCGCCTTATTCAAACAGCCAAAGGGGCCTGCCAAACCAGACGCATTCGGCAACAGGTTAGCCTCGGGCACGTAGACATCTTCCATGACAATTTCGCCCGTGACCGAGGCTCGCAAACTGAACTTGCCTTCGATCTTGGGTGTGCGTAAACCTTCCATGTCGCGCTCAAGAATAAAGCCGCGAATCACACCGTCGAGCTTGGCCCAGACCACCATAATATCGGCGATGGGCGAGTTGGTGATCCACATTTTAGCGCCGTTGAGGATATAGCCTTTTTCGGTTTTAATGGCCTTCGCGCTCAGGCTGCCTGGATCCGATCCGGCACCGGGTTCGGTTAAACCAAAGCAGCCAATAAACTCGCCACTGGCTAACTTAGGCAAGTATTTGGTGCGTTGCTCTTCGCTACCGTACGCATAGATAGGATGCATGACCAATGAGGATTGCACGCTCATCGCCGAGCGATAACCACTGTCTATGCGCTCTACTTCGCGGGCGATCAGACCATAGGCAACGTTGCTCGCATTAGAACCGCCGTATTTTTCCGGCAGGGTAACACCGAGCATGCCGAGTCGACCCAGTTCTAACATGATCGCCGGATCGAACTGCTCGTTGCGATTGGCCATCTGAACCCGGGGTGCTAATTCACCCTGGCAGTAGTCCTTCGCCGCGTCCATAATCATGCGCTCATCGTCGGACAATTGTGCAGTTAGGGAGAAGGGGTCTTGCCATTCGAATGGGGTAAGCGCCATAGGGGTGTTCCTTAATTAGGGTGGTTAGTTGTCTAATTATACCCCTGTTGCTAAGATATTATAATTATATTAAAAATATACCTTCTATATATTATATCAATATCCTACCGCGCGCTCTTGGACCTTTCCTATGCACCTAAATAGCATCAAACGACTGGAATATTTTAGCGACATTGCCATCAGCGGCAGCTTTTCCAAATCTGCGCAGCGCTTGGGCATCGCGCAACCGGCCCTGAGCATCGCGATAAAGAAGTTGGAAGAAGAAACCGGCTTAAAGTTGATTAACCGCGGCAACCGCACCATGACCTTGACCTCAGATGGCAAGGTCATGCTCAAGCATGCCCATCAAATCCTGGCGGATTTGGCCGATGCTGGCCGTGAGTTGACCGAGTTACGGGGTTTGGCCAGGGGAGAAATAAACATCGGTGCGTCGGCCATGTTATCGACTTATTTCCTGCCCTCTGTCCTAATCGGCTTCAAACAGGCTTATCCGGGCGTCCGTATTCGGCTCGTCGAAGCCGGCACCCACACTCTGGAACAAATGATTGTTGACGGTGAGCTGGATATCGCCCTGCTGCAGTCGGTCCCCCCCAATGATGATATTCGTTATGCGGCCAAGTTGAGCGAACAGGTGGTCGCGTGCCTGCCGATAGATCATGAACTTGCTCAGCAGTCATCAATCAGTATCGAGCAATACAGTCAGCAACCCTCGGTGATGTTTCGTCAAGGTTACTATCTGCGCGACGCGGTTGAACAGCGGGCGCACCAGGCAAAGGTTAGCCTAAATATTCAGTTCGAAACCAATCTGATCGACCTGCTGAAGCAGTTGGTCCGCAGTGACGTTGGCATCGCAACCTGTCTCGCCATGATCGTTGAAAACGAATCGGATCTGTGTGTTCGGCCCTTTGAGCCGGCGATTCGCTTGGAATTGGCCTGGGGCTGGAAGAAGAATCACTATCTTTCAAAAGCGGCGCAGGCTTTTCTAACTTTTTATGAGAATCATGTTCAAAACTAAGATCGCGTTAACATCTTCACTCAGCGTTTCCATAGGACGTTAATTAACGCCCCCGCCATTATGAATGCCCCACCCACTAATGTGGTGAAAACCGGTACTTCACTAAAGTAGACCCAACCAATAAAAACGGAAAATAGCACCTGGACATAGGCATAGGCCGTTGCCTTATTGGCATCTGCGCTGTGCAGCGCCTTTGTTAAGCCTATTTGGCCTACTTGGGTAAAGATCCCGACCAAAACCAATACGCCTGTTGCTGCCAGGCTGGGAACCACAAAATCATCGCCTAACAAGGCCACAGAGATCGGGATCGCAATAATAGGAAAGTAGAAAACGATAACCGAACTGTCTTCCGTTTGGGTCAGTTTTTTCACGATAATATAGGCCACCGCGCTGCCAAAGGCTCCTAGCAGGCCCGCGCCAATACTGACCCAAGAATAGCTGATCGCGCTATCTGGCGAAAAATTGGGCTGTATCATAATAACCAAACCCATCAAGCTCAGAGCAATGCAGGCAAGGGTGGAGCGTTGGATAACTTCCTTTAAAAAAAACAGCGCCATCAGGGCGGTAAAGACTGGGTGTAAATACTGCAAGATGGTGGCTTCGGCCAGGGGCAGGGTGGTCACGGCGTAATAAACAAAAATTAAGGCCAGGGCCCCGACCGTACCGCGTGCTATTAACAAGGGCTTATTATTGCCCCAAGGCGATATTTTTTTACGCCGAATATCGGCATAGCTGATCAGCGCGGAAACAATTGCTCTGGCCGCGACGATTTCCAGTACGGGGATCTGATAGGTCGTGTTGGCAATCTTCACGCAGGCCACCATTAGGGCGAAGCCAAGCGCTGAAGCCACCATATACCAAGCACTAAGTGGCAGTGCATTTTTTAAGCTTATATACATCCAGTGGGTAATCCGAAATAAAGCGAGTGAGTCTCAGGCGGTCTAAAGATAACGCCAGAGCGAAATAAAGTGGCGCGGCGGGTGTGACCGAGGTCGCTTAAAACCTATCGGTCACAATGGCGCCGACGCGAATTGCTATAAGGATCGGCGCCATTTTTTGAGTCGCCGGACATGGCGCGCATCGGCGATTTGATCGGTGATCACGACCCACCAATAGGGCCGTGGTTTGGCCATGTTTACATTTGCCTGGCCCAGATCTCTCATTAACCGGCGAACTTGCGCCATCACGGCCAGCGAGGCCAGCGTTTTGTTCTTCCAGGTGACCGGTTTCAGGCTGACCTGCACGCCAATACCTTGCTGCCAGAGGTTCGGCAGATCCGGTTGCAAGGCCAAGGCGGTGGCCATGCCTACCAGGTCGACGCCCTTTGCCAAGACTTGCTCGGCAATTTCTCGACGATGAATTCCACCGGTGGTCATCAGCGGTATTTGGGTGTGGTGTGCTAGTTGTTCGGCGAAGTCCAAAAAGTAGGCCTCGCGAGCCAAGGTGCGTTCATCGCGTGACTGCCCCTGCATGGCCGGGGCTTCGTAGCTGCCGCCCGACAACTCGATGAGCGTAATCTGCTTATCGGCCAACAGTTGCAAAACGACTTGTGCGTCATCCGGCCCGAAGCCGCCGCGTTGAAAGTCGGCCGAATTCAGTTTAACCGCGACCGCAAACCCCGGCTGAACGCGTTGGCGCACCGCATCCACCACGCTGATCAGGAGTTGGGCGCGTTTCTCAACGCTACCGCCCCACTTATCGGTGCGTTGATTGACCAGGGGCGATAAGAATTGGCTGATCAAATAGCCGTGTGCGGCGTGAATTTGAACCCCGTCGAAACCGGCCCGTTCCGCTTGAAGCGCGGTGTCGGCAAACTGCTCAATCACCCGGTTTATCTCGGCTTCGTTCATCGCACGTGCCGGTGCAAACAGCTTGGAGAAATTGCCCATATCGAGATTGATCGCTGATGGCGCTAGGCTGTGGTCGTTGAGCTTGGACGGCGCTTGGCGACCGGGATGATTGATTTGCAGCCAAACACTCGCGCCCCCGCTTTGGGCGGCCGCCGACCATGCCGTAAAGCGCGCCAGCTGTTGACCCTTATCCAAGACCAAGTTGCCGGCGCCGGTCATATGGTTGCCATCCACCATGACGTTACCGGTTAACAGCAGCGCGCAGCCGCCCTCGCTCCAGCGTCGATAGAGCTGAATCAGTTCATCAGAGGGGGTCCGGTCGGGTCGGGCCAAGCTTTCTTCCATTGCGGCTTTAACGAGTCGGTTCTTTAGAACGGCGCCGTTGGGCAGGGTTATAGGGTTAAACAGCATAGCTTGGACTCTAGGGGGCGGTAATGGCTGGCAGGATAACCCTAATCGGGGTCTTGGGGCAGTTATTATGCGTAACGCCGGTCCCACTGGTATCCCCTTATCGGCACGGTTGGCACGAACGGCTCGCCAGTGCGGGCTGAGATTCTGGCATCGCTTAGCGCAAGCACGACCGCTGCTGAGGCCCTAGCGCTCGCCGATGGAATGACGGGCGTGCGTCTTTACATGCTAAAAAGACGAACCCGGCTGGGTCAGGAATTCCAGTTCCTCGGGCGTGGAGGCCCGACCTAAAATGAGGTTCCGATGCGGATACCTCCCAAACTGTTCTATTATGGCTCGGTGTCTGCGTGCAGAGTTCAGGCTCTCTGGAATGCCGTTTGCAATAAAGAGCGTTAAAGCAGCATCATGAACGATCAAGGATTCGCTGTGCATAAAGGGCATGATCATAAAGCTGCGCTCCATCTCCGTCAGATCATTGTGCACGCCCAGCGCGACCGCCTCTTGCGCAAGGGCCAAGGCCAACGGATCGGACCCAAACGCCTTAGGGGTATCGCGGAACATATTTCTGGAAAACTGATCGAGGACGATGATTTCAGCCAAGCGGCCTTTTGCCGAGGCGCGCCATGCGAATAACTCACACCGGATCGCCTGTTCATGTAAAGCCGAGAACCTGCGCTCGATCAGGCGGTCAAAGTCGAGATCTTTAACCCACCATTGAGCGGGTTTTATGTCGTTAAACCAAAAAAATAGCACATCATCGTATGTCATAAATAGACTCCTAGTTATAAAATAATGTCTGAATTGATATTCCTTGCTGAGCAAATTGAGGCGATCTGTAGACAATCTTGCTTTGCGAAAACCCCAGTGCTTTGGCGCACGATGGTCCGATTTTCTTGCCCATGCCCAGTTGGCGTATTCCAGTCGGATGGCTCTCGATGAGTTTTGTGATCTGAATCACTAATAACTATGGTACCCCTGTATCGGCTGTTCAACGCTGTTGTTTTTCAACCTTGCCAGCGTATGGTTGGCTTGTTGATTACGGCTCGTTGTTTAACCGTTTAACCGTTTAACCGTAATCGGCTGTTAAGGAATCTGCATATTGGTCAGCCGAAATATTTATTGATAATAGCCTATTAATTGCTGAGCTTAGCCATTGATAGACTGGGCGATTGACATCGTGACCTATAACGGCATCCGCGCTGAGGTTATTCATGATTGTCCGAGACAGTGACTACCTAAAACTTGAGCTAACCAAGCTATTCGCTGAAAATGGCGAGGGGCTTGCTTTTCTGCAGCAGGTCACACTCGATGGACTCTGGTATTGGGATTTAGACCAGCCCGATAACCGCTGGATGAGCCCGAAATGCTGGGCGGCTTTGGGCTACGGTTTGGATGAAGCCGATCATCTTAGCGAGGAATGGCAAGCCCACGTCTTCCCAGAAGATCTTGAACTGTCGGCGGCCAACTTGGAACAGCATCGCGCCGACCCTCTGTGCCCCTACGATCAGGTGCTCCGTTGCAAACACCGCAACGGTTCCACGGTGTGGATCCATTCGCACGGCGTGGCGATCCGTGATGAACAGGGCCATGCCACTCGCATGCTTGGCCTGCATCATAATATTACCCATATCAAACAACTCGAGCAGCGGCATAAAAAGAACCTGCACATCATCGATGAGCTTTACGCCTCCACCAAGGTTGCGCTGGAAGAAGCCGAAGCACTTTTTACCAGCTCACCGGATGCCAAATTGCAGGTCGACCAAGATGGCTTTATCGTGCGCGGCAATCCCGAAGCGGTGCATCTGTTTGGCTATAGCGAGGCGGAGTTGCTTGATATGAACATCGATCTATTGGTGCCTGAAGCCTATCGCGAGGCCCATGCCAAGGGGCGTAGTTCGATTCAATTGGACCCCAGGGCCCGAGCGATGACCGGCGCCAGTCGGGTGATTCAAGCCTGTACCAAAAGCCGGCAAACGATACAGATCGAGATCCGCCTTAACTCCCTGCAGACGCGCTATGGAAGCCATGTGGTGGCCACCATTCGGGACGTAACCGAATACAATCTAATGGTGACATCCTTACAACAAACCCGTGCCGAAAATAAATGCCTTACTATCGATGCGACAACCGACCCGTTGACCGGGTTGTACAATAGGCGATATTTTAAAAAACAGGCTAACAAAGAGTTTGCCAATAGCTGGCGCTACAATAATGAACTGTCTTTGATCCTGTTCGATATCGACAACTTCAAACAATTCAATGATCTCTACGGTCATGTAGTGGGCGACCAAGTGTTGCAACAGATTGGTCACAGTGCGACCGACATTATTCGCAACGGCGACACCCTAGCACGGTTCGGGGGTGAGGAATTCGTGGTGCTCCTGCCCATGACCGGGCTGCACGCCGCCCAAGCCTTGGCCGAGCGTATCCGGCAAGATATCAGCGACCTTAGGGTGGCCGTTGCCGATCGGCCGCTCTTGGGGGTGACCATTAGCGCCGGCATCTCGGCACGGGAAAGCCAAGATAAGAACGTGCAAAAGGTTATAGAGCGGGCCGATGCGGCCATGTATCAAGCCAAGGCGCTGGGCCGCAACCGCATTGTGGTCTCCGAACCCGATGCGCAGAGTAACTCCGGTTTGGGGTAGCATCTTTCTTTCTTTGTTTTCATCGACCGACCGATAATGATTTAATCTCCGATACTCATCTTCAGCAGCACTGTGCAGTATTTCAAAACGGCCTGCGCTATTCTCTCCATCCTAGATATTGTGGCATGATCGGCTATACGCTCCCGGCTTGGCCGGGGCCCCCGTTATACTCATCAGCACGTCACCCTCAGAAGGAATGCCAATGGCTTACGATCCCGAACCGATTAGCGAATATCTTAATGATCTTGGCCAAGCCATTGGTGCGCCAATAACCGATTGGCAGACCCGCGCACGGCCGGTTCGTACCTCGTTGACGGGCCAGTATTGCACACTGGTGCCATTGGAGCCGGAACGGCATGCCGAGGCGCTTTATGCGGCCTTTGCGACGGACCCCGATGGCAAAAACTGGACCTATTTGCCGGTCGGGCCCTTTGCCGACTTTGCGGATTTCAACCACTGGTTGATGAGCGCCTGCGGCACACCCGATCCGCTCTTTTACGCCATTATTGACCAGCGCACCGGCCGTGCCGTGGGTATGGCAGCCTTGATGCGTATCGACCCGACTGTGGGCGTCGTCGAAGTGGGCCACATTCATTTCTCGCCGTTGCTGCAGCGCACACCGCTGGCCACCGAGGCGATGTTCTTGCTGATGCAACGGGTTTTCGATGAACTGGGCTACCGACGTTACGAATGGAAATGTGATAACTTCAATGCACCCTCCAAACGTGCCGCCCAGCGGCTCGGATTCCAGTTTGAAGGCATATTTCGCCAGGCGATAGTATATAAAGGCCGCACCCGTGATACCGCCTGGTTTAGCGTGATCGATAGCGACTGGCCGGCGTTGCAAGGCGCCTTCCAACGCTGGTTGCATGCCACTAATTTCGACGCCGATGGGCGTCAAAAACAAACCCTAGAGTCTTACCGGAAATAGGAAGCGCGCATGACAATAACAGTGACCCCGCTCAACAGTGCCGACCGCGACGAATGGCAAAGGCTCTATCATGGTTACGCCGAGTATTATCAGATGCCGATGACGGACGACATTCTGGAGACCGTCTGGCAATGGATTTTCGATCCGGCCCAGCCATTTTTCGCACTCATCGCCACGGATGAGTCGGGCCAAGGCATCGGCCTGATGCACTTCCGGGAAATGGTATCGCCCTTGCGCGGCGCCAAGGTTGGCTTTCTCGATGATCTCTTTGTCTTGCCGGCGCTACGTGGCAGTGGTGTAGTGGAACAGCTCTATGAAGGCTTAAGGGCACAGGCTAAACAACAGGGCTGGCCCTTTATGCGCTGGATGACAGCTGAAACTAACTATAGAGGCCGAGCGGTGTATGATCGGATCGCGGAGAAAACGGCTTGGCTGACTTATCAGATGAAGGTGGATCAGCTTTGAACCTGTAACAAACTTCTGACTTATCGGGCGCGCTGGCGGGCCGATCGAGTCAAAGCAGAGAAGGCTTGAAAGTCCGACATATGTACCTGATTCTGGGTTTCTTGTTAAAAAACGCCGCTCGCGTTATGGTGAATTTTTGCATTCAAGCGAATCCATCATGCACACAGAACTGGCTGAAACCGGTAAGTTACAGGAATTGCTCGGCCGACTCGGAGCCGGGCTGGACACCTTTCAAGAATTCACCCATCTCGATGCCCAGCATCCGAGCAAGGATTGGCAGAGCCAGTTAACCACCGCCTTACCGCAACAGGGTGAGGGCATCGATAGCGTACTCGATACGCTCATCCAGCAGGTGGTGGCCAATGGCTCGCCGGTCCCCAAACCCGGCTTTACTTCCTACATCACCACCGGCGCCACGACGATTGCGACCTTGGCTACCACCGCCGCCAGCGTGGCGTCACCGCAACGCTATATGCTCACCGCCTTTAATCTGCTCGAGGAATTATCACTGCAGTGGATGGCCGAGATGTTCAGTCTGGGTGCCATGCAAGGGGTTTACAGCAGTGGTGGTTCGGTTGCCAATCTGGTCGCCATGGGGGCTGCTCGCCAATCGGCCTTTGAGCGCATCGGCATTGACCCTGCGGCCAATGGCGTGACGCGGCCAGTCAGCATCTATGCCAGTACCGAGTGCCACCATACTATTCAACGCGCCGCCGGGGTCCTAGGCTTGGGCCGCCGTGCGGTTAAAGCCATTGCCTGTGATGACCAAGGGCGCATGCGGGCTAGCGAACTGGTTAGGGCGATCGAAGCTGACCTAGCCAACGATATTCTGCCGATGGCCATCGTCGCCAATGCCGGCACCACCAATACCGGCGCGATCGACCCATTGGCCAAAATTGGCGCCATCGCCAAGCAATACGGTATCTGGTTCCATGTCGATGGCGCCTATGGCTTGCCGGGCATTTTGGATGAACGCATTAGCCACCTGTTTGCCGGGCTGGAATTGGCCGACTCGGTAATTGTCGATCCGCATAAGTGGCTCGGTGCCTCGGTTGGTGTGGCGGCAACCTATGTGCACGATCGCGAACTGCTGCGGCGGGCTTTCACCCAAGAACCGGCCGACTATCTGGAGGGCACGGCACTGCAAGAAGGCGAGCCCAGCGCACGGGTCGAACACTCGCTCGATGACTTTGGTATTCCTTATTTTGACTATGGTGTGGAACTGAGTGCACCGTGCCGGGGTGTTGTAGTCTGGGCGATGATTCGTGAAATCGGCGTCACCGGCCTGCGTCAACGCATGAGACGGCACAACGATATGGCCGCCTTTATCGTTACCTTTGCCGAGGATTATCCACAGCTGGAAATCCTCTTGGCACCGACCCTATCGATCTGTTGCTTTCGCTATGTGTCCGAAGGCGTTGCAGATTTGGATCGACTGAATCAACGGCTGCACCGCCAGCTGGTGCGCGAAAATCAATATATGCCCAGCACCACTCGGGTGAAGGGTCAGCTCGCCTTGCGGCCCTGCTTTGTTGGCGCACGCCATGAACAAGACCAAGTCGAGGGCTTAATGGCCGCGGTACTGCGCATCGGCGCAACGCTGGTATAAGCAGATTGGGCTGCGGCTTTCGCCTCAGGCTCGGGCTCGGTCGACTAGGGCCCGCTGGCGGGGAGAAATTCGCCGCCGCTGTCGACCACGACCCGGAAGCCCTTGAAGGTCTTGGGTAATAGGGTGGCGGTGGCCTTATCGGTGCTGAACACCGTGATGCAGGGTTTGGCGTGATAACGACCTTCTGCGACGCCTTGAACGGCCGGATACTGATCGAGCCACACCAGGGCGTGGGTGACCGCGTTACTGATATCCATAGCGCACCTCGATACAAATTAGCGCGAAAGCCGGTTGGCCTTCGCGCCATGCCTTTGCTTAGATTTCCGTTAAACGTATTTTCAGTAGATTTTGCACCAGCGCGATATTGTTGACGATGGTGCGCGTGGACGAGCCGGCAAACAGCAAGCCCAAGGCTCCCTCCTGGCGATTCAAGACCAGGCTGCCGGAGTCGCCGCCGGCGCTGATATTCGTCGTGACAATCTGCCGGGCAAAGCGCGCGATACGGCCGCCGCCATAGTTTACATCGACCGTGGCATTGATGTTGGTAATGCGCCCGGTGCGAAAGCCGGTTGTGCGCCCGGTTTTTTCCACCGCCAAGCCGACGCTGGGGGCGGAATAGGTTCGATCGACATAGCCTATCCAATAGATTTCCCGGCTCAGGTCGCGCAAGTTACCCTCGGCGATGGCGGCGTCGACATAGTTCAGGGGTCGCTTCGCGCCACTGTGGAACTTAATCGGTATATAGCGCTTCAGCCGAGCAATTACGTCGCGTGGGTAGATGCCACCGTCGTAAGGGCCGGGTTGCAAGATCGGATCGCCAATGCTGGCCGCATTGCTATTGGCTAACACATGGTTGTTGCTCAGTAGATAGAAGCTGCCCGGGCGCGAACTGAGATAATCACTGCGCTCGTAACAGGCCGTGGCGATGGTGCCGGCGGTTATCTTATAGTGCCCGACGCTATAGCCGCCCAAGGCCGGTCGTAGTCGAACGTTCAGACTCGGGCTGAAGGCCTGGGTGGATACCTCATAGCCCACCTCTTGGTGAATAGGCGCATCAAAGGTGGCTTCTTCGGTAGTATAGGTCTGGGCCGGAGGCGCAAAGGCGCCTTCGCCGGCGAACAGATCGCCCACCTCGACCACATCGAGGGTCAGGCCGTCCAGCTTTTTACTGGTATCAATCAGGCTGCGCGAGTCGAGCATATCCCGGTCCATCTTATGGGACACCAGGATCGATAGGCATTTTTCGTTGGTGGTTTGGTCGCCGACCACCTTGTTGCCGATGGCAATGCCGACAACATTATCTTTTTCGAGCATATCCTGTTCAATAGTATGTTGGCAGGCGGCGAGGTTGTTATATTCTTTAGGCAATATCTGTTCACTGCTAATGGGCTTATCCATGATGTAGCATCCTTAATTACACGGGGTAATTACCGGGGTTGTACCGCTAGAAGCAACCTAATTAGAGTTATTGTTGGCTTTTCGGTACCGCAGGAAAGCGCAGCGTTAGTGTTGCAAAGGTATACAGAGGTCAGCAGGAATTAAAGGGTAGACCTGACCATTAACGTACGTTTTACCTTTGCCTTGCACGAATAAAAACAGCGTAGCCGAACGCTAAATGACTGTTAGATTCTTTGTTTCTGTAAGACTAACTGCTCATTACTTATATTTTTTAGGGTGTCAATTAGGGTTGCTGGTGTAACCAGAAGATGCCATCTTCTAGGTGCCTGCCAGATATGGAGCCCTGTGCTTATTATAGGCATCGAGATAGAGTAAAAGGGGGCCTGCATTCTATGGTGAGGCAGGCAAAAATAACGTAAACTAAGTGTTAATATTCCCTTCAAAAAGAACATTATGAAAATCGTCGTTATGGGCGTTTCTGGATGCGGCAAAACGTCCGCAGCGGAGCAGCTTGCCGCACATCTTGCGCTGAACTTTCTGGACGCCGATGATTTCCACAATACAGCCAATGTGGCTAAGATGCGCGCCGGTATCGCCTTGACGGATGCGGATCGCGCCGATTGGTTGAACATCTTAAATCATCAACTACGCCAACATAGTGCGGTAGCGTTGGCTTGTTCGGCATTAAAGCGCGACCATCGAGATCGATTGCGTGCCAACAATCCCGGGGTTATTTTTTTGTACTTACAAGGCAGCATGGCGTTAATCTGGCAGCGAATGCAAAGCCGGTCTGAGCATTACTTTAATGATCAGGGGCTACTGCAAAACCAATTCGATACGCTTGAAGAGCCTGGTCCTGACGAAGCCATTCGCGTTAATATCGACACAACATTAGATGAGGTTGTGCGCCAGTGTTTAGCGCAACTGCCGATCAGCAAGGAACCCTAAGATGAAAAATTCCAGCGCCTCCGACATCGCCATTATTGGCCTAGGAGTAATGGGCAAGAGCCTGACACTCAACCTGCTTGAGAATAGCTTTCGGGTCAGCGGCTATGACGCCAACGAGGCGACAAAAAATCGAGCCGCACAGGCGATTGCCGGGGAGGGTGATTTTGCCCAACGTTATCAGGACTGCAGTGACCTGAAGGCCCTAATGGACTCCCTCAACACGCCCCGTATCCTGGCCCTGTCGGTACCCGCCGGCAAAATAGTCGATCAGGTTATTGACCAATTGCTGGCCCATGGACTGCAAGCAGACGATATCGTTATCGATACCGGCAACAGCCTGTGGACGGACAGCATCGAACGCACAGAGCTGTATCGCGGTCGGTGCAAATTCTTCACCACCGCGGTTTCCGGTGGTGAACAGGGTGCTCGCTTTGGACCGTCGCTAATGGCCAGTGGTGATGCCGATGTTTGGCAACGGGTTATGCCCATGTGGCATGCGATTGCCGCCAAGATTGATCCGCAAGGCCAGGCTCTGCCTGCTCTAGCGCAGGGGGAACCGTGCGCCGCCTACATCGGACCGGCCGGTTCCGGTCATTTTGTCAAGATGGTGCACAACGGCATCGAATACGCGGATATGCAATTGATCTGTGAGGCTTACCAACTGCTCAAGGACATTGGTGGTTTAACCAGTGCTGAGATCGGTCGAGTCTTTGCCCGATGGAACGACGGCGTGCTCAACAGTTACCTGATTGAAATCAGTGCCGATATTCTGCAACAGACCGACCCTGCGAGTGGTAAACCACTGGTGGAGATGATTCGCGATAAGGCCGGGCAGAAAGGCACCGGCCTGTGGACGGCAACCCACGCGATGGAATCGGGTTGTCCGGCACCGACCATTGTGCAGGCGGTTATTAGCCGAGCCAGTTCGGCCCAGGCTACGCTGCGCCAGAGTTTAGCCAGCCTATATCCTGCTGCCAGTCGATCACAAGACAGCTCAGAAGCCTTTGTTAACGCCGTACACGATGCGCTGTACTGCGCCAAAATCTGTGCCTATGCGCAGGGCTTCTCGTTAATGGCGCTGACCGCCCGAGCGCAAAATTGGTCACTGAACTTTGCCGAAATTGCGCGCATCTGGCGCGGCGGATGCATTGTTCGCGCCGCCTTCTTGCAGTCCATTGCCGTGGCATTCGATCGCCAACCGAGCTTGGATAACCTGCTCAGCGATGATTTCTTTCGAACCGAAATCAATCAACGGCAGACGCAATGGCGTTTTGTCGCCAGCCAGATTTGTCAGCAGGCGGTATCAGCGCCGGCGACGCTCTCGGCGCTAAGCTACTTCGACGCCATGACCGAGGCCGTCAGCAGCGCCAATCTCTTGCAAGCCCAGCGCGATTATTTTGGTGCGCACAGTTATCAACGCATCGATCAGGCTGAGGAAAAGTCCTATCATTTTAATTGGTCGGATGCGCAGCGGACAGAAACAAAATTGGGCTGATATTTTTTCAGAGCGAGTCAGTAGAGACAAAAAAAGCGGATCCGGGAGATCCGCCAAAAACAGCTTAGAGCTAAGAGTAAAGATAAAACCTGATGAAAATGTTAATTAGGTCAATTTGTTAATCCAGTGTAAACCATCGACGGTTCCCGCCAGTGGCTTGTATTCGCACCCGACAAAGCCAGCGTAACCATCCTTGTCCAACTCAGCCAGCAGGTAACGATAGTTCAGTTCCCCCACATCCGGTTCATGACGGTTTGGCACACCGGCAATCTGAACATGATCGACATAGGCACGTAATTTTCGAAACGTGCTGAGAACATTGCCTTGCATCATTTGGCAATGGTAAAAATCAAACTGGAGTCGCACATTGGGTTCGTCGATTTCGTCGATTAAGGCCGCACCATCTTCTTGGTAATTTACAAAATAGCCTGGCATATCGATATCATTGATCGGCTCAACCAAGATCGTAAGGCCCGCCTCCTTAACCTGCTGTGCCGCATAGCGCAGGTTCGAGACATAGGTTTCAGTCGCCAAGGCTTGGTCGATATTATCGGGCATTAGACCGGCCATCACATGCAAACGTGTATTGCCCAATATTTTGGCATATTCCAAGGCCGTCGCAATACCCGCGCGGAACTCCTCTTCTCGGCCCGGGATACAAGCAATGCCCCGTTCACCGGCTGCCCAGTCGCCCGGCGGGGCGTTAAATAAGGCCTGTACTAAGCAATGTTTTTGCAGCTGGGCACGTATGTCTTGGGCGCTAAAAGCATAGGGGAACAGATATTCAACGGCATCAAATCCCGCCGCGGAAGCGGCTTGAAAACGATCCATAAAGTCCACTTCGGTGAACAGCATCGAAAGATTAGCAGCAAGTTTTGGCATCGGGGTCTCCTGCCGTTGAGAATTTTTGCTTCAGTTCATCAATCTGTGCCGGGGTGAGCAGGCGCGGTTGATGATTCATCAGGGTGATGTACAGTTTGGCGGTCTCTTCCAACTCTTCGGCGGCATAGACCGCCGCTGTCAAGGTTGGCGCGGCAACGATGGGCCCGTGATTGGCCAACAGCACACAGTGATGCTTGGCGGCAACCAGCGCGATTTCCTCGCCCAAACGCGGGTCGCCCGGTGGGTGATAGGGCGTTAAGGCCACTGGCCCAAGACGCATAATCGAATAAGGGGTCAGGGCTGGCAACATATTATGGGCATCGTGCCCGGCCAAGCAGGCGACTGCGGTTGCATAAGTCGAATGAAGGTGGACCACGGCTTTATCTTGCGGTCGCTGGGCTAAAAAGGCCGCATGCAGAAAAAATTCCTTCGATGGCTTCTTGCCACTGAGCAAGTTGCCCTGGGCATCGAGGCGGGAGATATCCGCTGGATCCAAATTTCCTAAGCAGCAGTTTGTCGGGGTCATTAACCAACCATCGTCGAGCCGGACACTGATATTGCCCGAGCTACCCGCGCTCAACCCCCGATTAAAAAGGGAGCGACCAAAGTCACTGATTTGCTGGCGTAGATCCTGTTCGGTTAGGCTCATAACATGGCCTCAACCGCTTTGGCAAAGAAATCTCGATCGCCAAAGTTACCCGATTTAAGCGCCAACAACTGAGGCTGTGCACTGATGGATTCGGTCAGCGGAACGCCGGGCGCAATGCTTTGACCGATCTTAATCGCGCTAATGTTTAACGCTTGCACCACGGAACCCGACGTCTCCCCGCCGGCGACGATGAATTTTCGGATACCTGCCTGGGCCAGTTGGCGCACTACCTCGGCCATAACACCTTCAACCAAGGTGCCGGCGGCGTCGACGCCAAGTTGTTGCTGTACCGCCTTAATAGCTTCCGGTGTGTCAGTTGCGTAAATCAGTGCCGGACGGCTCACCGACTGTTCTTTATACCAGGCCACTATGTCATCCGCCGTTTGCGAGCCATCGTTAATTTTAAGCGGTTCAACCTTAAGCGACGGGTGATCTTGACGGTACTGCGCAACCTGTTCTTGGGTTGCTATTGAACAACTGCCGGACAAGAGCACAATTCCGCCTGCGACCTTACTTAAGGCGCCAGAGTCGGCTTTTTTGGTTAGCAGCCCTTTAGCCGCAAAGTTATCGGCCAGACCAACAGCCAAACCGGAACCGCCGGTCAATAATTTAAGGTCACGAGCGGCATGGCCGATTGTAACTAGGTGATCGTAGTTGAGTGTGTCAACGATCGCATAGTGGTGCCCTTGCTTTGCTAGTTCTCCGAAGGCCTTGCCAGTTGCTTCGACGCCCTGATCTAGCACTTGGTGATTGACCAGGCCGACACTATGACGCGTCTGAGCATCTAATACGCGCACCAAGTTAGCATCGGTCATCGGGGTGAGTGGATGGTGCTGCATGCCACTCTCGTTCAATAGGACGCCATTGACGAACAAATAGCCGTTATAAACGGCACGGCCATTGATCGGTAAAGACGGGCAAGCAATAGTGAATTTCTCACCCAGTGCATCCAGCAAGGCATCGCTAATCGGGCCGATGTTGCCGTCCGCTGTGGAGTCGAAGGTGGAGCAGTATTTAAAATAATATTGCTCGCATTGGTATTGCTGCAGCCACTGCAGTGCTAATAAGGATTCTGCCACCGCTTGGTCAGTTTTCTGTGTGCGCGTTTTCAGCGCGATGACCACCGCATCGGCGCCGTCGAGATCAACCGGTCCGGTCGGCACACCAATGAGCTGAACGGTGCGCATGCCGGAGGCGACCAAGAAGCTGGCCAGGTCCGTTGCGCCGGTAAAATCGTCGGCTATACAGCCGAGAAGGATGGGCATGTCGACACTCCTTATGATTTGCTTTGGGGCAAATTAACACCGGGGTACGCCTTGATAACGGCGGAATCATCTTCCTGGCCGAAACCGGCGGCACTGGCGGTTAGAAACTGCTGCAGGGCACTGGCGGCTATCGGCAAGGGGAACTTCATCTCATGACCGGCGTCTAATACGATCCCCAGGTCCTTGACGAAGATATCCACCATACTATTGGGGCTGTAGTCGCCCTTCAGGATGTGCGGGACGCGATTTTCAAACATCCACGAGCAACCGGCACTGTTGCAGATAATTTCATAGACCATCTCTGGGTCAAGACCTGACTTAATGCCTAATGCCATGGCCTCCGCGGCGGCGGCTATATGAACTCCGGCCAGCAGTTGGTTGACCATCTTCACCGATTCGCCGGCGCCGACGTCGTCCCCAACCACATAAAGTTTGGCCGATATGGCATCGAAGACGGTCTGGCATTGAGCAAATGCCTCGGGCGCACCCGAGGCCATAATTGACATATCGCCGGTCATGGCCTTGGCGGCACCACCGCTGACGGGGGCATCAATCATGGTCAGATCTAGGGCCGACAAGCGCACGTTGAGATCTCGGGCATAGCTGGCCGAGGTAGTACTGCATAACACCACAATCGTGCCAGCAGGCAATTGATTAGCCATTCCCTGCTCACCAAAGAGCACGGCATCGCATTGTTGAGAATTAACCAGCATCAGGATGATGATGTTGCAACCCGCTACCGCATCGCTCAGGTCTTTCGCGGCGTAGCCGCCGGCATCGACAAAGGCCTGCTTGGTTGCCGGATTGATGTCCAGACCGCGAGTGGTAATGCCGGCGCGAACCAACGATTGCGCGACACCCATACCCATGGAACCCAAACCAATCACGGCGACCTGGGGTGTAGTTGTTGTCTGTGTCATGTTCTAATTTCCTATAAAGTGCTAAGCATTCAAAGGCTGGTCAGCGTTCGTTATAAATAGTTCGCAGCCTCTTAGCTATTGGGCGGTTATCGCCAGATATCCGCCTTAATTTTTTTTCTGTTACAAGCCGGGCAACCACAAGGCGATCTGTGGGAAGGTGAGAACCAAACCCAAAGCGCATAATTGCAGAAGAATAAAGGGCCACATTGAGAGAAAGATTTCGCGCAGGGTAATATTCGGCGGCGCGACACTTTTAAGGTAAAAGGCTGCCGGACCGAAGGGTGGACTGATATAGGACACCTGCATGTTCATGGAAAACAGGATGCCAAACCAAACGGGATTGAAGCCCAATGAGATAACGATCGGAACAAAGATCGGCATAGTCAGCAAGGCAATACCAATCCAGTCCATGAACAGACCCAATACCAGCAAGATGCCCATCATAATCATGATCACCACGATCGGTGCGACATCGAGCCCGAGGATAACCGACTCAACAAAGCGGTTGCCGCCCATCAGGTTGTATACACCCACTAGTGCACTGGCACCGATACCGATCCAGATAATCATGCCGCACGTGTTCAGGGTTTGGCGCAAGCTGTCTCGAATCATCGGCCAGGTCAATTCTTTACGGACCCAGGTCGAAATAACCACACCTACCACGCCCATACAGGCCGCTTCGGTAATCGACGCGATACCGCCATAGATAGAGCCCAAAACCCAGACCGCTACGGCAATCGGCAAGGCAATACCTTTGAGCATCTTGAGTTTCTGAGGCCAACCCATTTGAGATTCTTCTTTCGGTGCTATCGGCCCCATGGCTGGGTTGATGTAGCAGCGGATCAGGATATATGAGACATAGAATCCACCGAGCAACATCGCCGGCAAGACCGTCGCCAAAAACAGGTCGCTAATCGAGACGTTGGCGGTTAAGCCATAGATAATTAACACAATACTTGGCGGGACCATGGTGCCCAATGATCCGCCAGCGACTACCGTGCCGATCGACAAACGTTGGTCATAGCCCAGGCGCAGCATCTGCGGTAAGGCAAGCAAACCGAGAAGCACGATTTCACCGCCGATAATGCCCGACATGGCCGCCAGAAAGATGGCCACTACCAAGGTCTGTACCGCCACGCCACCGCGTAACTGGCCGGCAAAAACGCGCATGGTATTGTAGAGGTCTCGAGCGATACCGGAGCGGTCCAATATCGATGCCATCAGCACAAACATTGGAATGGCAATGAGCACATACTCGTTAATAAAACTGTAGATACGACTGGTGACCAGTGGGATCGCCATCGGCCCGAACCAACCGAGGGTGAAAATCAGGGCAACCAAGCCGGTAATAAAGGCCAGGGGTAGGCCAGTTAATAACAATAGAAGAATACTTCCGACAATTAAATAGGATGCAGCTTCGATACCCATTGAGGCAAATTCAAACATACCTTAGGCCTCCGGTTGTTTGCGAAAAATGGCTTGAACGAGATGTAGCAGGCTCTGTAAGGTCATGGTGATCAACACCAAGAACAGACCCGTTTTGACCAACGCGGGATATATTGGATCCCAGGCGGAACCTGTCGTTTCCAAACGGAATTCGCCAAGCGGATTGAAGAGTGCTTTCTCGGCCAAAATAAAGGCCGCGTAGGCAATTAATAAACAATAAAATACCGATAAGACACCGTTGATAATGTCTAAAATACGTTTGCCCTTGGGGCCAACAACATCGTAGATCACTCGGATGCGGATATGGCTGTCTCGGGCTAGGCAGTAAGCGCCGCCATAGGCCATGCACAACGCGCAGATCATAATGGTGGTTTCATGCACCCATATCGTTGGCGCGTCGAAAAAATATCGACTGATGATTTCATAAAAACTGATCGCCACGCTAACCATAAAAGCATAGGAGACAAAGTTACCGAGCTTGTCGATCCAAACATCCAACCTATTTTTAAAGACAACATCGGCCATGTGGTCGTATGCAACCTCAGTTTGAATGTCTTCAATTTTAGGGATGGTTGTGCTCAGATTACTGGAATTGTTGTCGCCGGTGACAGGACTTGAACTCATAACAAATACCTTTTGTTATAGATAAAGGCCCCTTCATTAAAAATGAAGAGGCCGCTTCAGTTGATTAATGGCGACTATTTAATCAAGAAGACCTTGGCTTTCCAAGTAAACCGATACAGCAGCATATACTTCGCCGGCCATGTCAGAACGCTCAGCCCATTTAGACCATTGGCCCTGTGCTATAGCGCGGAACTTGTTACGTTCTTCATCAGACCAGTTGATGATTTCAATGCTCTTATCGGCACGAGCTTCAACAACCACGATGTTATCCATCATTTCCAACTGCTGAACGATGTCGCGGCTAAAGTCGCGCACAGAAACAGTCATAACTTCTTGCAAGTTAGCAGGCAGTGAATCCCAAATAGTCTTATTCAGAGATATAGCCAGTGTTGGCATGGAGTGGAAGCCAGGGTAGAGCGGGTACTTGGCAAACTTGTGCAGGCCCTGAGCATGGTTGGTTGAGAACACGGTATAGTCTGCTGCATCAATAACGCCCTTATCCAGAGACGTATAGACCTCTGAACCTGGCAGGTTTACCGGTGAGGCACCTACTGCGGCAAATACTTCTTGTACCATGCCTTCTGGCGCGCGCATCTTGATGCCTTTAAAGTCGGCAACTGAGCGGATTGGCTTGCTGGAAACAAATGCTTCCACACCAGTAGAGGCTGCACCAATAAATTGTAGGCCGTACGGGTTTACCAGCTTGTTATAAACTTCGTTGCCGCCACCGTATTCCATGAATTTAATCATCTGGGACGGATGGCTCCAAGCACCAACTAAG
>Ga0209532_1000273_pt1 | contig 45342 bp, 44 predicted proteins | sample COG_02_FD_184746 | JGI IMG/M metagenome (GOLD analysis project Ga0209532, IMG submission 184746) | Pelagic Microbial community sample from North Sea - COGITO 998_met_02 (SPAdes) (version 2) | ecosystem: Environmental > Aquatic > Marine > Neritic zone/Coastal water | place: Helgoland, sampling... | reverse complement strand
AGCGCCTCAAGCGCCACAGTAGCTTTGAAATTGTCTGAAAAGTTCCGTCGCTTTGTCATTCTCGTATCCATTCGTTCGGGTTGGATACACCTTAGCACGCTGTCCGAATTTGCCGGACCACTTCAGGCATCTAAAGACGAATGCCCTGCGAGCATCTGTACATCTCGTATTGAGCCCTCAGTGAGGCGAGGCGCAAAATTGTGGATATGATATGATACTATGTCCGTCCCAACTATATAATTGCTTAATCTGAGATAGTGTATGAATATGAGATAAGCTCTTAAGTTACACAGGTTCGTAAGATTATGGTTCAGTACTTTAGATTAGTTGTTTTAGCTCTGCTGCTCTCAGTAAGTGCCGTAACCGTGGGGCAGGCTGCAAGCTTTGACTGCAATAAGGCCACCACAGAGACTGAGATAGCTATCTGCAGTGACCCTGAGCTTAGTGCTTTGGATGAGGGGCTTCATATAGCGTATCGAGATATTCTTGTTTCAAATTTGGATAGTGCAGCAGAAACTGCCAAATCTGAGCAGCGAAACTGGATAATGGAGCGCAACATCTGTGGGCTTGACGTGTCTTGTTTAGTTGATAAATACAAAAAAAGACATATCGAGTTATCGAACGCTAACTACGACGGCAGGCATGAGCCTTTTACTGGTAGTTTTTTACCATCAACGATGAACGGCTCTTTGACCTCTCTTCTGAATACTACTTTAAAAGATTGGGATTTAGTAGCTGTCGATAGCATTATTGGTGCTTCATACTTAGGGATGTCCATTACCACAGCATTCATAGTTAGAGAGAAAAGTATCAATGCAATTCACAGTTGTGGCATGAATATCTGTAATTCGAACCCCGCATACTTTGCTCTAATTGACGGCAGTATCGATGAAAATTTCAGCAGTACAAACGTTCAATTTCATCCTGTCGATGAACTCGTGCAAGATTCTGTCGAAGTTACGTTAAACGTTATATCCAAAAACCGTGTTGAGATTGGAGCGTATTGGTTGCGTGGTGGCTCCTCAATAGACGTTAGCTACTCTCACGATGAAGGCCTGAATGCTATTTCGAAAAGGACTGGCGGTGTGAATAGCCCGGGGGTAGGCACAATGTATTCAGAGACTTACCTGTTTGAACAGGATGTTTATCTTGCAGAGTTTGGATATGTTTTTGGAGGGATGCTTGGGCTATTACCCCGATCGATTGGGGCAAAAGATGCTGTAAATGCATGCGAAGGCAACGACTTTAGAACCTGTGACAAGCGAGATATTTACGATTTGGCTGTCAAGCTATACTCAGAACCAGAAACAATTCACGAGTCTTTGAGACTTTTCGGTTACCTTAATGATCTCAAGTATGAGCCTGCAAGAAAAGCATACGCTATCGTATCTGAAACAATATCTGAAATGTAGAAGGGCCTTGTTGTAGATGCGTAGATGTTTCTTAACTTTCTGTGCTATTGCGCTTGGATTACCATCATTTCTACATAGCTGGTAGGGACCATAACGCCATGTCACGTATCACTGTAATCCTAGCCACCGTATTGTCGTTCATGGCTTTCACACCTGTAGCTGCACAAGACTTCCAGAAGGGCTCGGATGCTTTCGATGCTGGTGACTTTACTACGGCCCTTCAAGAGTGGACGCCTTTAGCTGAGGCTGGGGATGCTGATGCGCAATACAATCTTGGGCAAATGTACGATACTGGCCAAGGCGTCCTTCAAGACTATGCAGAAGCTGTCAGGTGGTACCGATTAGCTGCTGACCAAGGGTATGCTAAGGCGCAATTCAAGCTTGGATACATGTACGCACATGGCAAAGGCGTCCTTGAAGACGATGCTGAAGCTGTCAGGTGGTACCGATTAGCTGCTGACCAAGGCCTTGTCGAAGCGCAATTCGCTCTTGGAGAAATTTATCATATTGGTCAAGGCGTACCGCAAGACTTTGCTGAGGGCTTAAAGTGGTACCGACTAGCTGCTGACCAAGGCCTTGTCGAAGCGCAATTCCGTCTTGGACAAATTTATCATATTGGTCAAGGCGTACCACAATACTTTGCTGAAGCTGTCAGGTGGTACCGATTAGCTGCTGACCAAGGCTTTGCTAATGCCCAACACAATCTTGGGGTCATGTACGACAATGGCCAAGGCGTACCACAAGACTACGCAAAAGCTGTGAAGTGGTACCGATTAGCTGCTGAAGAAGGCGTTGCTAATGCCCAACACAATCTTGGTCTCATATATCAGTTTGGCAAAGGCGTCCTTCAAGACTATGCAGAAGCTGTCAGGTGGTACCGATTAGCTGCTGACCAAGGGCATGCTAGTGCGCAAAAACATCTTGGAGACATGTATCATATTGGTCAAGGTGTCCTTCAAGATGATGCTGAAGCAGTCAATTGGTACAGATTAGCTGCTGAACAAGGCTATGCTCCTGCGCAATTCAATCTAGGCCTACAATACTACAAAAGCCTGGGGGTCCCTCAAGACTATGCTGAAGCGGCCAGATGGATGCTACTAGCTGCAAACCAAGGTGGTGGTGATGCGCAATTCGTTCTTGGGTTAATGCACGAACTTGGCCACGGCGTAATTCAAGACAAAGTCATGGCTCACATGTGGCACAACATTGCCGCTGCAAATAGTTACGACCTTGGCGGTGATCAAAGGGACAGCATCGCTGAAGGAATGACCCAGCAAGCTATTGAGCAAGCCCAAGCTATGGCCCGTGAGTGTCTAGGCAGTGGCTATACCAAGTGTGGTTATTAAGGAGGTAGACGAATGAATATCTTTAAATGGCACAGCGATCTAGCAGAGCGACTACGCCTAAAACTTGGCTGGAGCCATTACGCAATCTACTGGGTCTCGTTCATTAAGGGTATTGCTCTGACTTGTTTGGTTCTCTGGTTGATGCGCTGACGGCTAAAGTACAAAGACAGAATTGAAGTGACAAAATGTCTGACGTCAGCGCCTATGGTCATAAGTTTAGCTACAAGATTGCTGATCTGATCCTAGCGACCAGTGAAGACAAAACCACCCATGAGGTGCGCCAGAGAGCCGTATGCAGGGGCTGTGGGGTCGGAGGTGATAACACGTATCGACTGGTGTGGCTCGCCCTGTATGGGCCTCTGTGTGCGCCTCAGCTATGTCGCCAATATCAGATGACTGATGGCCTCTCTGATAGCTGGCTTTCCGAAAGGGACGAAGGGCGACTTGCCAGCTTGACCTCATATCTTATTGTGTCCTTCAGATTTTATGGAGAAATGAAATGCGTAAGACACTGATTGGTTCGATTTTTGGAGTGGGATTGTTAAGTGTGTTTGCTTCTGCGTCTTACGCTTGGGACGAACCAGCAAGAGGCACTGCTGATAGATCAGAGCTAATGGATGCTATCCGTCCACATATTGAATGGGGTCTTGGCGATCCGATCGAATTTGTCATTGATCAGCTGAGAGTTTCTGAAAATGTGGCATTTGCATCTCTAGCCCCACAGAGGCCAGGAGGAGGTAAGATCGACCTGTACTCCACGCCTGGCTACCTGCGAGGAGAGTTTTATCCTGATCAAATGGACGGTACGTCGGTGTCAGTATTGTATCGTAAGTTGAGGAATACTTGGGTTGCGGTGCATTTTGATATTGGAGCAACAGACGTCTGGTTCGCCTCCCCCGATTACTGTAGCGATTATAAAGCCGTCATTCCTGAGTTTTGTTAATACATAAAAAAGGCGCAGAAGTTGACCACTTGGCAAACCACGACAGTCCAGCGTTTGAAGGCACGTTGGTAGAGGCGATATAAGCCTCACTCAGCGACAGGAAGGATTAGGTCACCAGAGTTCGTTTTAGCCATAGGTTAGGCTGAGAGGCGTCACATAGGAGTAGGGAACCCTTATTTTTGTGCGAAGGTGAATCCGTCTCGCTTGGTTTCCACCAGAATATCCAAGACAAAGATTTAGTTTTGGTTTGCCCTCAGCCACCCTGACCTCTCAAGGCTTTACGATCCAACCCTTGTCGTTATCATATGTCCAACTCTCGTACCCAAGGAACCATAACGCCATGACAGCTAAGAAAGATTTTACATTTTCATCGCAACATCCGATGATCAAAAGATTATTTAAAGTTGTAAAGGGCTTTGTATGACGGCGTTTTCAAAAATACTTAAGTGCCTTGTGCTAGCATTCACTATTACTGGCCAACCTGCTTTCTGCCAAACAAGTGGTGGATTTGAGTTGGTTGAGAGTGATTGGCCCCGAACTGGTGATTTGTTAATTTTGTACGAAGTAGCCCTGAATACCGAGGTCGAGGGTGTTTATGCAGCAAGTGGGTTTATTTCAATGCGGGAGCCACAATCCACAATTGATGTATATAATAACAACAATGACTTAGCGCCTGATCAAACGATTACTCCAAACATTGGCATTTATCAGTCAATTGGCTTTACCGCCGCTTTTGACTGCAACTTGAGACAAGTTATAGGCACATTCAAGATTGAGTACTTTGAAGAAAAAAATGGGCCGTTTCGGGAACGTCAGGGTGCGATTGAATTTGTGGAGCCTATCCATTCAGTTGTAGTGCCACGAAACTTCCCCCCAGTTCGAAATAGATTACTGATTGAGAGTGTCTGTCGGAGAGCCTTGTTAATTGGGTAGAGAGGCAGGAGCACTAGAGCATATAGAAAGCAACCAGTGATGAAACAGAGAGCGAAGCTCGACGGGCTACGCCCTGACACCACCCATGAGGTACGTCAGAGAACCGTATGCAGGGGCTGTGGGGTCAGAGGGGATAACACGTATCAGGTTGTTTAGTTGCCCACCTCAAGCCCCCGCTGACAGCCGTTTGTTACGTTCAGCTACCCATGCCTAGGTCCACGTCCTCACTTAAACCAGCGGGACTCTCCAGCGTCTCTACGGCTGCACCCAGAAGCTTTCTTCTCTCGTTTGAAAGAAGGTTGGGTCCGTCCAAAGGACAGCCCATTAGCTCCAAGTCGGGATACCTGCGGTGAAGGCTACCCCAATCTTTGTGGTAGCTCACGCCACGCCAGTCATCTTTTCCATCTTTGATCTGATAGATATATTGGCTGTCGTACTGGCAAACGATTATCCTGTGACGAAGCAAAGGTGACAGCCATACAACTTTGTCGTAGTCACCATGACATTCTTTGTACGCATTACTAGCTGGCATTTGCTTGGCCTCCGTCACCACGTGGTTCAGAAAACTTCGAGTAGTAATCTTGAAGACTGGTTCCTAGCTCGTCAGAAGGATTGTACTCACGATCTGTCACTACGAAGCGTCGCATACCACCGATACCACCAAGGTGGGCTACAGCACGTAAGCCATCCCTGTCATAACCATCAGTAGCATCGCCTAATCCGTCGATAGCTCGGTCGATCTCAGCAAAGTGCCAGTCCGCAACACGAGCTTGTAAGGCTTCGTCAGCTACGAATTGATCTTGTGTGAAAGACGTACCAGTAGCTCTCTGATAGTCCCGTAGTCTTGCCTGACCGAACTGCAACTGACCAACAAACCGTCTACCATCTGCAATCGTAATTTCTGCGTCTGATCGCCCTGAGCTTTCACTTTGGATTAAGCGCTGACGGAAACTTGCTGTCGGTCCGTTATTTGCAGGGGAAGATGCAGGAACAACGATTGGATCATCCTGTCCGAATGACATGTCATCTGCTGGGGCAGCTGCTACAATAACACCTGTCGGTCTTCCGTCTTTGCCAAAGACGATATCGCCATCCTGTTCAGGCAGAAAAGGCGGTGTCAATTGAGTTAGGTCGTCTAGCTTAATGTCATTCTGCCAAGCAGGGCTGATTTTATCAAACTCAACTGGCGTACCGTAGGCGGAGAAGTCTAACGGTTTGTTTTCAGCTTTGGGCAATTCCACGATCTCACCAAAAGCAGAAAAGTCTGGCTTCCCGTTTTCGCCTTTAGGGATGTTGGTGTCTTCAACAAACTTGCGTGGTCTACGGCTCATGCTACTTCCTCCTTCGTACCGTTCACACGTGCCAAGGTATCTTGAACGAGCTTATGCAAACGCAGTGCTGGGCTATACGTGCTGTCTTCCAGTAGGAGCAGGCCAGCTTTTACAGATGCTGCTAAGTCACGAGGTAAGGCTGTCGGTACTGAATACTTGTGTGGGTTGCTGATGATCGTTGGTGGAACGGTGAGCTTTTCACCAGCTTGTGTCATCTGCATCAACAGCACAGCTACGATTGATTCATAAGCCATGCTGGATGGACGTATTTGCTTTGAGCTAAACAAGTCTCGAAGACGAAGCTCAGTTCTAATTGCTTCGATCTCGTGTTGCTCATTGAGGTTGGCTTGCTGAAACAAACCACGGGCTTCGTCTAACTGCTCTAAAAGTCGGTGACTACGCATACCAAGCACTCCCTAGAACTTTACGATCCTTCATCAGCTGCTGCTGTGACTTGGTTGAGTAGTAACCAGCCATGCCAGAAGGATTAGACCTGCGCAGCTGCTGCCACTGCTGAAATGTTCGAGGTTCGTTGTTGCTCTTGGAATCCAAGACGGAATCCGACTCTTGAGAGAATACACTCATAGTGTTCACCTGTATTTGATTGTGGGGATTTACTTGGGGGAGGTCGGACAAAGACGCCTCTACATCATGTGATAATTATAACACATATTTATCAGTATGTCAAGCTTTATTGAGGAAACAGAGCTAAAGAGAAAGAGATTAGAAGGGCTACCAACTGATATGGTTCACTGTCTTAAGCCTCCCTAGCAGGGGTACTACTGGTCCTTTTCAAGCCACCCAGACATGTAAAAGGGCCAGCACATCAGCCAGCCCTCTCGTTAGTTTAGCCTTTACTACTACTAGGGGGTTTTAACCTCAGTCAGGTGATCGCCACTTGGTCCATGTACCGCCGTAAGTGATCAACCGTATAGCCTTTGCCGTAGCTTGAACCGATGCTTGATACCGAAGACCAGCCACCGATTTGATCTATTGCCTCCAATGGAACCTCAGCAGCCCTCAGACGGTCTCTCATGGTGTGTCTGAGGCTGTGGGCAGTCAGGTTCCATCTTCTCTTGGTCCACTTAGCTAAGGCATTACTTGCGTGTGTGGCGTAGCAACCGTCCTCCTTGATGTACCTTGGGAACATCCACTCATCGTCTGAGTACTCAAGGGCCATAGACAAGGCCAAACAAGCCGTGTGTGTCAGAGGTATAGATCGTTCTGACCCAGCAGTCTTAAGTCTTCGTTTGTCATTGGGGCGGATGTGTAAAACACGGTCATCAAGATCAACATCTTCCACCCTCAATCCAACGATCTCAGCAAGACGACAGCCAGTCTCACCTAAGATAGGAAACAGCAACGGTATCCCTGTCAGGCTGTTCATTGATTGTTTGTAGCCATCACGAAGTTCTTGCTCCGTAAACGTGCCTCTCTTAGCTGCATCCAGCCCTTCGCCAACTATGGTCATCTTTGAAAATGGGTTACGTCTGTCAATTTCCAGTTCTTGATAGGCAAAATTGAGGATGGCATTGATCGTATTGAACCGTCGCCTGATGGTCGCAGTCTTGTTCCCAACAGATTGAAGGTGAGCAAGCAAAGCCCGTGCATCATCTCGTTTGTAAGACTCAACTGCACGATCACCAGCTACCGTCAGCAAAGCTCTCACAGCTACCATGCTAGACTTGTGATCAACCCGCCTTGTGGTGATGTATTCTTCAGCTATCGCTGCAAAGGTTACCTTGGCTGGGCGAACTGAACGTAGAGCCTGATCAATGCACACCTTAACTTTGGTGTTTGATTGCCATGACTGTTTAAGCAGATGGGAAAGATGATCAGCTAGATTACGTGCCTCTTCCTCACACTCAGACAACCTAGCCCGAATAGATTGCCCATATAACTGCTGATGATGCTTCGGCACTCTCATCTGAAAGTAATACGTCCTCCCACGAATAACAGTGTGAGGAATGGATGGTGGTGATTGTGATGTATCCAGAATGTAACTCATGAAGGTACTCCCTAAGTAAGATTAGGCAGTAAAATCAGCTAGATATTAGGAAGGTAGTGGTGCCCCCACACGGACTCGAACCGCGGACCTATTGATTACAAATCAATTGCTCTACCAGCTGAGCTATAGGGGCACTGGTGAGCCGACTTTTGCGATATTCGCAAATTTAATGCAAGCGCTTTTTCACAGATTCCTTCAAGAAAAATGAAAGACTTAATTTCATCGAAAAAATTCACCTTCACGACGTAAAAAAACAGCAAGGAGTTCCCCCTTGCTGTCATATTAAAAGTTCAAAGAGACATCGCGATGACCAGACTGACAACTTGCCACAAACAAAGCCTGTGTTTTTGTAAGCTTCGCCTGATCACGAATCCCGATCGTGTCGCGCATCGTATTTTCATATACGGACATCTTGGGTAAAACCGAAACGCTGGCCTGTTTGCGCCACTCAAGCTGCCCTTGAAAAGCAGCAATCGCTTTGTCCAATTCGGCTTGGGCTTTCGCTTTGTCAGGATTGCGCGATTTTAGGGCACGGCGTGCTTTGGATACCGCTGACTTGATCGCATCCGTTCCAGCAACGATGCCAAACCGCTTACCTAACGCGGACAAAGGGTCCACCATGTCAGCGGGCTCATTTGCCTCTACAGCCGCTTTCGTCGCCAACAGATCTGCTTCCAGCTCCATAAACGCACTATTTCCCTCGATCACTACATTCAAAGCAGCAACGGGTTGGTATGCCGCTTGCGCCGATCGCGTATATTTTTGATACGCAGACTTTTCACCTTTTTGAAGTGCGCGAAACGCAGCTAACTTATCATTCCAATCCGATGGGATTGATTTAATCGCCAATTCTTTTTCATGTTCTAGTTCAGCGATCTCATCACTCAAATACCCGCTATCACCGCCGCCTTTAATCTCGTCTTGCAGCGATACAATCTCTTTATCCAATTGACGGATACTGCGTTCAATTGATCGCACCGATTGATGCATTGGGCGAAATGCATCGCCTGCCACAACTAATTGCGCGGTCAGATCTTGGGCCGTGCGCAGCTGCGTGATTGCAAGTTCAACATTGTCAAAACTCTTCGCCGTGCTTTGTGCCAGCTTCTTGGGCAAAAAGCTGATATCGATTTGCCGCGCGGCATCCACGCCGCCAATAATTGCATCCCCATTGTTCGCGATCTGCTGCGAAACATATTGATCTACACAATACGCCAATTGCGGATTGCGCGGCGGAGGTGAGTTTTCAGATAACAACGCCACGCGGTTGGGCAGGTAATTCACCAAACTTGGTGAGTTCGCAACGATCACCATGGCCAGTATCTGCAACCCAATGAACGGAATAACACCCTTATACATATTGATCGTTTTCACAGCCTTGGGCGCAATACCACGCAGATAAAACAGTGCAAACCCAAATGGCGGGGTCAGGAACGATGTCTGAATATTCAGACCAATCATCACACCCAACCACACAGCGGTTACATTGGCACCAGGATCAGCCAACAGGATTGGCGCTACAATCGGCACAACAACAACAGCGATTTCGATAAAATCAAGGAAGAAGCCTAAAACGAAAATTACCGCCATCACGATAATGAACTTCGACCAGAAACCACCAGCCAAACCGTCCAAGAATTCCTTAACCAAATGCTCGCCTCCAAAGGCACGGAAGGCCGCGGTCAAGATCGCAGCGCCCAGCAGAATGATAAACACCAACGCCGTTGCTTTGGCCGTCTCCATCATCACTCCTTCCAGCGTATTTTCAATTTTCATGGCTCGATAGCCACTCCAACATAAGCTGCTCAGCAGGCCAATCGTGGCAATAATTGCCAACACAACCCCGACAACATCGCGGTTCGTTTCAATTCCCTTAATGTTCGTGTCAAAATTCGCCAAAATAAATCCAATGGCAATCAGACTTACAATGCCCAAAATCGCAGGGTGATAACTGCCCTTTTGACCCTCGGTCAAACGATATCCAGACATCACCAACGCACCAGCGGCGCCGATTGCGCCCGCTTGGTTCACGGTTGCAATGCCAGACATGATTGAACCCAACACCAAAAAGATCAACAACAACGGCGGTACCAATGACACAAAAACCTTGGCGGCAAACGCGCGGTTGTATTTACCTAAATATGGCACGGCTGGTGCAGCGCTGGGACGTAAAAACGCGAACACCAAAATGTACAGCATATACAATCCAACCAAAACCAAACCAGGAATAAACGCACCTAAAAACATCTCGCCTGCTGATGTGGATGTCACATCGAACGTGGACGGCATCGAAATTTCGCCAGTGGTTGCCTTATGCAACGCCTTACGAATTGACGAACCCTGATCAGCGGCCGATGCCAACTGATCCGCCAAAATAATCAACACAATCGATGGTGGAATAATTTGCCCCAACGTACCAGACGCCGCAATCGTGCCGGTCGCCAAAGGTTGCGAATAATTATTGCGCAACATCGCAGGCAATGAGATCAACCCCATCGCCACAACAGTCGCGCCTACGATACCTGTGGTCGCCGCCAACAGCGCACCCACAAACACAACCGAAATACCTAAACCGCCGCGTACTGGCCCAAACAAATTGGCCATCGTCATCAACAAATCTTCGGCGATTTTTGAGCGTTGCAACATGATACCCATGAAAATAAACAACGGAATCGCAATCAGCGTATCTCGCTCAGGTTCCCAATAGGTACCCCTCAAGTTTGCGTTTCCAGAGCTCAGCCACGTCCAAGCATTCCCTTGGCTGAAATACGCGCCCTGATCACCCGTAATCAAATAGCCACTAAAACCAGCCAAAACCAATGTGATAATCGATGCGCCCGGTAAGGCGAATGCAACCGGAAACCCCGACCCCAATGCGCCAGCCATTAAGACAATCAATAATAGTAGAAAGAATAGTTCCATCAGTGTGCTCCTGCGCCATTGGGCACGTATTTACCTTCTTCGCCGCGATAATCCGCGACAGCCCCCATCAGATAACTGACGAACTGGATCATCATCGAAACTGCAAAGATGCCCAAAAATGCCGCCATCATATATTTCACATACAACCCGAAACCCGATTGCGTGGTTTCAAAATTCAAAACAGGGCTGTTAATAATCGATGTCTTTTGCCACATGCCGGTCAGAATAATCATCCAACACAACGTCATGCCCAATACGATGGTTCCAATTGCGTTAATCCGCCCCTGCGTGCGTCGTTGCAAACCTGCATATAAAATATCCACGCGGACATGGCCCTCTTCTAACAACGTATGTGCTGATGCAAACAAGAACAGCGCCCCATACCAAAACCGTACTAAGTCGGCCATAAAGGCTTGCTCGTAAGAAAAGATAAATCGCAAAACGACGATTAACAACTCGGCTGCCACAATCAGCAACGCCAACCAATGAAAGCCCAGCGTTTTTGTCCGCATCGCCAAAATCACACCCAGTATCATCAACGGAACATGAACATAAGGGCCGCGGAAATGCGAACGGCCTAAATTTTTATCCATTTGAGTACCGATAAGGTCATCCAATAACCCCTCGACACGCAAAAACGAAATCACAGCATCAACACAACCCAATAAAACAACCGCCCAAAACGCGGCGCGGATCAGAAATGCGTTCATATCTGAAATCCTGAAACTGTCTTGGCGTAACGTTGTATCTCGCCGCTTCAATGTCCACATAACGGCCAAAATCACCGCTGCTGGATACAGCAACAATTGCAAAATTCCAACAACACCATTCGACATGGATGCGCCCGGCAATCCAACCCAAAACGTTGCGAAATTATTGAATAAAAATGCGAACATAACCCACAGGTTTGCCCACCCAAGTGACCTTATAAACAAAGGATTTGAAAACACACCATTCCCCTTTTGGACTGTCGTCGAAGCCATCGTTCTCTCCCTAAAAAAATGGGCCAAGGCAGTTGCCCGCCTTGGCCCTAAATTCAACCGTGATTAACGGTTCAATACGTTGTTACGCTTGTTGACGTATGCAGTGTCTGACAATGCAGTCCACGCGCCGATTTCTGAGCGTGCTTTCAGTGTGCTGTCGAAAATACGAGCAGACAGTTCTGAATGGTCACGTGCTTCGTCGATTACTTCTGCAGCCGCTTCACCGAAGCTGTCATAGATATCATCGTTGAACTCACGCAACTGAACGCCGTGATCGTTGATCAATTTGTTCAAGAATTCACCGTTATTGGCATTTGTTTCTGCCAATGTACGCGCATTCTCTTCGTTACATGCTGCTTGGATGATTGCTTGGTGTGTTTTGGACAAGCTGCCCCACCATGATGCGTTCATACCCAATGCCAGCTGTGAACCCGGCTCGTGCATACCTGGGAAATAGTAGTATTTCGCAGCTTCGTAGAACTTCATGAAGTAGTCATTGTATGGACCAACCCACTCTGTCGCGTCGATTGCGCCAGAAACAAGGTTTTCATAAATTTGACCGCCTGGAACAGAAACTGGTGAACCACCCAATTTGGCCAAAACGTCGCCGCCCAAACCAGGGATACGCATTTTCAAACCTTGAAGGTCTTCAGCTGAATTGATTTCTTTGTTGAACCAACCGCCCATTTGCACGCCGGTGTTACCCATTGCGAATGCTTTCAGACCGAACTCACCAGACAATTCATCCCACAGCTCTTGTCCGCCGCCGTATTTTGTCCACGCGTCCATTTCACCAGCAGTCAAACCAAACGGAATGGCTGTGTACGGTGCGAAACCTGGGTGTTTACCTTTCCAGTAATACTCAGCACCGATGTAGGCTTGAGAGTTGCCAGAAGCAACTTCATCAAAACTATCAAATGCACCAACTTTTTCGCCAGCAGCAAAATAAGTGACTTGGATTTCACCTTCAGTCAGTTCTTGAATGCGTGCAGCCAAACGTTGTGCAGGCAATCCCAAACCCGGGAAATCACGCGGCCATGTTGCAACAATGGCCATTTCGATTTTTGACTGCGCAATAGATGGCGCGGCCAATGTAGTAGCGGCACCAGCAATTGCTGCGCCTGTCAGAAACTTACGACGTTCCATTAAATTCCTCCCATAATAGACTAAACAGGGCAGACAACTTCTCCGCCCCGCGATTCTCGTGAATCTGTCGTGTGATGATAAAGCACTGTTTCCTTCACACAAACATCCGTAGTATTACGCAATATAATTTCCCTTATATGCCTTATGCGGCTACTACTTGTTACGCCTGACAAAAATGGAACCCTTATGTCCTATCGGACCAAATTGCTTTTTCTAACGCTAATCCCAATCATGCTGATCACATTGGCGACGCTGTGGTTGTTGGATGCACGCTCAACACAGCTGATAAATACGCAAAGTCAAACAATAGACGCCGTCATCTTAGAAGAGAAAAAACAAGAGCTTCGAAATTACCTTTCACTCGCACAAAAAGCGATTGAACCCACTTACAACTCATTTCTAAAAACCAAACGCCAAGCCCAAAGCGAAGCAAAAGAGATCCTGCGTGAAATGTCCGCAAACGAGGATCAATACTTCTATGTTTATGATGGCCAAGGCAATATTATTGTCGAACCCAGATTATCTTTCATGCAAGATAAAAACTGGATCGGTTTAGTTAACAAAGACGGCATTCCCGTCATTAAGAACCTAATCGAAACGGCCAAATCCGAACAGGAATTTTACACCTTCGTTTGGCAAAAACCGTCCACCAAACAATACGTCCTAAAACTAAACCACGCCAAATATTTCGAACGTTGGGATTGGATTTTGGGAACTGGGTTATACCTTGATGATGTTGATCGTGAAATCGCCTTAATCAACACCGAAATGCAGGATGGTTTTTCAAAAACAAAACGCGATATCTCATGGCTAGCTATTGGCGCCCTGACCGCCACGGCGCTCGTCATGTGGATTTTCCAATTCACCCAACAACGCCTCGCTGACGCAGAATTACGGCGCCTAAACACCCGCCTTGTGGACATCCAAGAAAGCAATCGCAAACGTATCAGCCAAGAATTGCACGACGGAATTTCACAACTCCTCGTCAGCTCGCGCTACTCCCTCGAAGCAGCGCTTGGCGACACCAACCCAACCACAAAAATGGCCAAAGCAACCAGCGCATCAATCGACACAATGGACGCCGCCATCGCAGAGGTACGCCGCATATCAATGTTCCTTCGCCCCACCGTTTTAGACGACGTCGGATTGGCCGCCGCTGTCCGCGCATTGGGCAAAGATTTCGAACGCGATGTTGGCATTTCAACCAGTGTCGAAACCATGCCAATTGGTGACCTTTTGCCAGATGATGCAAAAACCGCTATGTATCGCGTCATCCAAGAGGCGCTGACAAATATAACAAAATACGCAGACGCCAAAAACGTCAGCATAAGTCTCACAACATCGCGACGCCGCGTACAATTAATAATCACCGATGACGGCATCGGTTTCGATACGAAAAAAACATTCAAGGGTCTGGGGTTGGGCCTACGCAACATGCAAGAACGCATTGACAGCTTTGGTGGTCAAATCACCATAAAGTCAGCGCAGAATGCAGGGACAAAAATAAGGGTCACTTTGCCAATCTAAAAGATAAGCAAAGTCAGGGGAAACTATGAAAATCAAATTGGTCATCGTCGACGATCACGACATTCTACGCGAAGGCATTCGCGCACGTCTTCAAGATAATCCAAAATTCGATATCGTCGGCGAAGGCTGTAACGGAAAAGAAACAATCGACCTTTTCCACCGCTGTAAACCTGACATCATACTAACTGATATATCGATGCCGATCATGAACGGCTTGGATGCGGCCACGCAAATCTTGGCCAGTGATCAATCGGCGAAAATCATATTTCTATCCGTCTACGACGACCCCGAATATATTGCTAAGGCCGTCCGTATCGGCGCAAAAGGTTTCGTTTTAAAAAACGTCTCAAAACCCGAAATGGTCAACGCAATTTGCCGCGTGGCACAAGGTGGTCGATACTTTGGCCCCGCAATCACAACCAAAATCTGCGAAAACCCACCAGCACAGGATTTCGGCTTAACACGACGCGAACGTGATGTTTTAGGCCGCATTGCAAAGGGAATAACAAACAAGGAAATCGCAAACGAGCTCAACCTGTCGGTGCGCACTATCGAAAGTCACCGATCATCAATTCGTGAAAAAACCGGTGGCGGCAATGCAATTGCACTCGCGAAAATCGCAAGCGACTTAAACTTGTAGAGATATCCCGTATAAATGTCGGTTTTTTGATACTGCCAAAACCATCTCTGACGCACACTAAAGTCACAGAAGGAATCCCTTATGCGATATTCAGCACTCAGCATTTTGAAACAGGGCCTCACGGGCAACAAAAATTGGAAACCCGTTTGGCGCGAACCAGAACCAAAAAAATCCTACGACTATATCATCGTTGGCGGTGGCGGGCATGGGCTGGCGACAGCGCATTACTTGGCCAAGGTATTCCACGGTAAAAATATCGCGGTGCTGGAAAAAGGCTGGCTTGGTTCAGGTAACATCGGGCGTAACACAACAATCGTGCGTTCGAACTACATGCTGGACGGAAACCAACCGTTTTATGAAATGTCGATGAAGCTGTGGGAAGGTCTGGAACAAGATCTGAACTACAACGCCATGATGTCACAACGCGGCATCTTAAATCTGGCCCACTCTGACGGTCAACGCGATGCAATGGCACGCCGCGGCAACGCGATGTTGATGTCTGGCGCGGACGCTGAATTGATGGATCGCGAAGCTATCGAAAAGATGTGCCCATATCTGAATTTCGACAACGAACGTTTCCCAATCAAAGCAGGCTTATTGCAACGCCGCGCTGGCACGGCACGCCACGATGCGGTTGCATGGGGTTACGCACGCAGCGCCGATCAACACGGCGTCGACATTATTCAAAACTGCGAAGTCACTGGGTTTCAAATCAAAGACGGCAAATGCATTGGTGTTGAAACATCACGCGGCGCCATCAAAGCGAAAAAAGTCGCCGTATGTGTCGCAGGCTCATCCAGCCGCGTTATGTCCAAGGCAGGCATGCGCTTACCAATCGAAAGCCACGTTTTACAAGCATTCGTGACCGAAGGCTTAAAACCAACGCTACCAGGCGTCATCACATACGGTGCTGGCCACTTCTACGTCAGCCAATCTGACAAAGGTGGTTTGGTCTTTGGTGGCGATCTGGACGGTTACAACACCTATGCCCAACGCGGTAACTTGCCCGTGGTCGAAGACGTCTGTGCAGGTGGCATGTCCATCATGCCAATGATTGGACGCGCGCGACTGTTGCGCATGTGGGGCGGGGTTATGGACATGTCCATGGACGGCTCGCCTTTCATCGATAAAACAGGGATCGACGGTTTATACTTTAACGGCGGCTGGTGCTACGGCGGGTTCAAAGCAACCCCTGCATCTGGCTATTGTTACGCACATTTGCTGGCGACCGATACGCCACACGAAAACGCGACAGCGTTCCGTCTGGATCGTTTCGTGACAGGCAATATGATTGATGAAAAGGGCGTCGGCGCCCAACCAAATCTGCATTAGGGGACAGAAAAAATGATTATAAACCACCCCCTTTTGGGCCCGCGCGACGCAAACGAATTTGTCCACCTAGGCGATGCATCATTGATTGATCGCCCCGATGGCATGGCCGACGGCGCCGCAGCAGAATTTCACGATTACATGTATCTGCGCGATAACCCCGCTGGCGAATACCGCGAACTCTGGTATCACGAAGCCGGCGATCGCTCATGGCTTGTCGTCACACGCAACACTTTGACCCACGAAATTTCATCCGTTGAAATGGCACGCGATGTTGCCCGCACACAGGGGCGCTCCACATGACCCAGAACTTCCGTATTGATGGCGGTCTGATTGATCGCAACCAACCCATGACTTTCAAATTCAACAACAAAACCCTGCACGGGTTTCAAGGCGACACATTGGCGTCCGCGTTGTTGGCAAACGGCGAACGCTTGGTCGCACGCTCGTTTAAATATCACCGCCCACGCGGTATTTTCTCCGCTGGATCAGAAGAACCAAATGCATTGGTACAACTGCGTTCAGGCGCTTACCAAGAACCAAACACCCGCGCCACAGTCGCCGAATTATTCGACGGCCTCACCGCAACCAGCCAAAACCACCGTGGCCCACTTGGCTATGACATCATGTCATTCACTGATTTGCTGTCACCATTCCTCAGCGCAGGTTTCTACTACAAAACCTTCATGTGGCCCAAAGCATTCTGGGAAAAAATCTACGAACCCATCATCCGCTCCAGCGCAGGTTTGGGCAGTCTCTCTATGTTGGAAGACCCCGATAAATACGACAAGGGCTTCTTACACTGTGACCTTCTGATTGCTGGCGCAGGCCCATCGGGCCTTGCCGCTGCATTGGCCGCAGGTCGCGCAGGCGCACGCGTCATCATCGCCGACGAAGATTTCGAATTGGGCGGTCGTCTTAACGCCGAAGATCACACAGTCGCAGGCATGTCAGGGCGCGATTGGGCGGTCCAAGCATTGGCTGAACTTGCAACGATGGATAACGTTCGCATCATGCCACGTACGACAGTGTTCGGCGGATATGACCACGGCATCTACGGTGTACTCGAACGCAAAACAGATCACCTCGCACACGCAGGCGACAAACCCCGCCAAGTTCTATGGCGCATCTATTCCAAACGCGCGCTGGTTTGTGGTGGCGCAACAGAACGCTCTATCGCATTCGCCAACAACGACCGTCCAGGCATCATGCTGGCGGGCGCGGTTCGTGCCTATGCAAATCGCTGGGGCGTTGCGACTGGTAAACAGGTTGCGATCTTCACCAACAACGACAGCGGCTGGCAAACAGCAGCTGAACTTGCCGCCAAAGGTGTGAACATCACCGCTGTCATCGATCCACGCGACACCGCGCCACGCGCACATATCGCTGGTGCAACAATCGTCATGGGCGCATCCGTGTGTAACACCGCCGGCCGCAAAGCATTGCACCGCATCACACTGACCAACGGTCAAACACTGAACGCTGACTGCTTGGCAGTATCAGGCGGCTGGTCACCAAACGTACACCTAACATGCCACCAACGCGGTCGCCCTGTATGGAACGACGACATCGCAGGCTTCGTCCCAGGTGGCGAATTACCCGTCGGTCAAACCAGCGCAGGTGCTTCAAACGGCGACATGACTTTGGGTGCCGCGCTCAAAACAGGTCATTCAGCCGCAAACGCAATCGTCAAAGACCTTGGCTTCACCGCCAGCCGCGCACAAGCGCCCAAGGCAGACGACGAAGATTTTGCCATCAAGCAATTTTGGCACGTCACAGGCCACAAACAACGCGCATGGATTGATTTACAAAACGACGTCACCACCAAAGACGTCAAACAATCCCAAGCCGAGGGCTTTAAATCCGTTGAACACCTGAAACGCTACACCACACTTGGCATGGCAACTGATCAGGGCAAAACATCCAACGTTCTGGGCTTGGCAGTCATGGCCGAAGCCACGGGGAAAACCATTCCCGAAACAGGCACCACAATTTTCCGCCCGCCGTACTCTCCTGTTGCTATTGGTGCATTCGGTGGTCGCGAACGTGGTCAGCACTTCCATCCAACACGTCTCACACCCAGTCACAAATGGGCCGCCGAACAAGGCGCCGAATTCGTCGAAGTCGGCAACTGGATGCGCGCGCAATGGTTCCCCAAAGACGGCGATGTAACTTGGCGCGACAGCGTGGATCGCGAAGTTCGCAAAACCCGCGCTTCCGTCGGTGTATGCGATGTGTCCACATTGGGTAAAATCGACATCAAAGGCGCGGATGCCGCGACCTTCCTGAACAAAATGTATTCAAATCCTTTCGCCAAGGTCGCAGTGGGCCGCGTGCGTTACGGATTGATGCTACGCGAAGACGGCATTTGTTACGACGATGGTACAACCGCGCGCATGGCAGAAGACCATTTCGTGATGACAACCACAACTGCCAACGCGGTTCTGGTTTATCGCAACATGGAATTCGCCCGTCAGTGTCTGTTCCCAGACTTGGACGTACATCTAATCTCGACCACCGATCAATGGGCTCAGTTCGCCGTCGCGGGCCCGAAATCCCGCGATGTCATCGCTAAAATCGTGGACAAAATTGACATGTCCAACGACGGCTTCCCATTCATGGGTTGCGCTGACGTCACCGTTTGCGGTGGCACACCGGGCCGCCTATTCCGTATCAGCTTCTCTGGCGAAATCGCCTATGAAATCGCAGTCCCTGCTCGCTACGGCGATGCCTTGATCCGCGAAATCATTGCCGCTGGCGAAGAGTTCGACATCACCCCCTACGGCACCGAAGCATTGGGCGTTATGCGGATCGAAAAAGGTCACGTCACAGGCGCAGAATTGAACGGCCAAGTCACCGCGTTCAACGTCAACATGGATGGCATGGTATCCAAAAAGAAAGACAGCATCGGCTCAACACTTTCACGGCGTGAAATGATGCTTGCCGATGACCAAGTTCGCTTGGTCGGCGTTAAACCTGTCGTCAAATCAGATACCCTTTCATCTGGCGCGCACTTTGTCGCCACAGGTGACAAACCAACCACCCAAAACGATCAAGGCTGGATCACATCCGTGTGCTACTCGCCCCATTTCGAACAACACATCGGGCTTGGGTTCTTGGAACGCGGTCACGAACGTCACGGCGAAATCATACGCGCATGGGATGGTGTACGCGGCACCGACATCGACGTCGAAATCGTGTCCCCTCACATGTACGATCCCGAAGGAGGCCTTCAACGTGGCTAAACTTACACAAACCAGTCCCCTTAACGGATATGATCAATCCATCGGCGATATGCGCCTTCGTGAAATCCACGATCTGGATTTAACCGCCTTGGCTGTCCCACACAAAGGTGGCACAAAAATCAAAAGCGCAATCAAGGACGGGTTTGGCCTCGCTATGCCGACGTCGGTAAAATCAACTGCAAATGATAAAACCCGTCTGCTCATGACCCAACCCGACCAAGTCTTCGCGATGACACCGCGCACGAAACACGCGGAAACCACAATAGCCAAAGCAATCGGCGACACCGCCTATATCACCGATCAAACTGATGCTTGGGTGGTTCTGGAATTATCAGGCCCATCATCACGCACAGCCCTTGAACGCATCTGTCAGGTCGATCTGGACGCACAGGTTTTCAAGTTGAACCAAATGGCCCGCACCACAATGGAACACATGGGCAGCATCGTCATTCGCAACGGCAAAGACAGCTTTTTGTTGATGTCAGGCAGTTCATCAGCGGCATCGTTTTTACACGCGGTGGAACTGTCAGCGATGCATGTGAGTTAGCCACGCATCGTCGGCCCGTGAGTTGGCGGTGCACGGCGACAATTGAATGTTTCATTTCATTGACGGTAGCCGGACGTGTCAGTAATTTAAGATATGTCTATGAAACTAATAAACCTGTCCAACAGCCACATTTCGTTTGAATTCGCTACATGCGACCTATCACGCGTAGATGAAGCTATTCGCAAAATATATGGCCCCTCTCTCAAGAAAACGTATTTTGCTCTTTGCACTAAATACGAATTTCACAATGAGGATTTCACGTTTCAAAACGAATGGGATGATCCCTGCTTGATTGCAGGATCCGAAAAAGGCGACAAGATACTAGAGAGCCTATTTAATCACATCACAAAATAACCCCAAACCCGAGAATGGTTGCTGCCCTTTGCACCCAATCCGCAAAAATTAACTTTTCTGCCTATTCCCTGTGCAAACAGACCGCACGGTAATATTTGATTAACCAATACCCCCGCTAAAATTAACCATTTCACACCACCGCGCCAGTGCATGGGTTGTGTACGATTTGTGCAGAGCAAAATCATCGATTTCCGCGCCCTACCCGTCAAACCTTACACAACCGCCCGCGTCATTAAGATAATCCAAAAAATGGGGGCGTATACTTTCAGTATCGCCCCCACGGAATTCCAATAATGTCAGTCAGAAAAGCTATCCACGTTTACCGTAATACAGCCCCACAACATGTTCCGCCTCAGCAAAGAACAACCAACGCGACGCGAACACGCCACCCACATGCGATACCACCGCAATCACGGCCTTAATATCGTGATGCGCGCCCATCCAGATCATCAAAACTGGGATCACAACCATCAACAAAATCGCAATAACCCGCAGCTTCGTCGCGTGTTTACGACCGATCACATACACCATTTCTTTCAACAGATAATTGGTGCCAGTATGGGGCGGCTCGAACATCCGTACCTTACCAATACCGCCCAAACCAGTCGCTGTTTCCATCGTAGAACCACGTTGCGCAAACCGCGTATCGCTCATCAACCAAGCCGCAATTTGGACAATCCCAACGAAGATAAAACCAAACATAGCAACCTTGATTTGCCCCGTCATCAATGCGCCACCGAACACTGACAAAGCCACAAACAAAACAGATGTAGACCAATGATTCCAACGCGGTACAGTTTTCAACTGCGCATAAATCATCGACGTTGTGTAAACCGTCACGATCGACAAGATCGCACCAATAACACCCACAATGGCCCAACGTGTTTCAAGAAAGATAAGGCCGATAGCATAAACGCCCATCACCAACAATGCAGCAACAGCACAGCAACCTTCACGGCTTAACCAACTGGTGCGCCACTGGCTAAACGACTTCAACGCATTCTTTGGATTACCCAAATGGAACGTCGCGGATAACAACCCGCCCACGGCCAATGCGAATGCCACAAAGAAGAAAATAAACGCGGACTGGCCCGTCACAGATGGTTCGCCAAAACCAAGCCACGCCATCATGCCAAACCCAAGGCCAGACAGAACGGAAAATAAAATTACGGATGGTGCTGGATGCATCAGATTTTCTCCAGTGTACGATCCAGCCACCCAAGGAAGCCGGTTGTTTCAGTCGCAATAGGTGCCAACAATGGCGCCAAGATATCAATTTCATTACCCGTGTCTTTGGGCCGTGGTGGCAGATATTTATTCACTGGTTTGGTGCCCAATTCAGGCATCAAATCAAATCCACCACGTTCCTTAACCAATTGGGAAACATCACTATTTTCGTCACCCAAATCACCAAAGTGACGCGCACCAGCAGGACATGTTCGCACACATGCAGGTTCGCGATCTTCCTCTGGCAGGTTCTCGTTGTAAATCCGATCAACACACAGGGTACACTTCTTCATGACACCCGCCGCTTGGTCCAATTCACGCGCACCATATGGACAAGCCCATGCACATAAACCACAGCCGATACAGGCATCCTCGTTGACCAAAACAATGCCATCCTCGGCACGTTTATAACTGGCACCCGTCGGGCAAACCGTCACACATGGTGCATCTTCACAATGCAAACATGACTTTGGAAAATGGATCGTTTGCGCCGCACCTTGTTCAGGTTGCACTTCAAACGAATGCACTCGATTCAGGAAAGTCCCTGATGGATCTTCGCCATATGCGTCCTGATCTGACAGTGGCGCACCGTAATTTTCGGTGTTCCAACCCTTACAGGATATAACGCAGGCATGACAGCCAACACAGGTATCAAGGTCAATGACCAAGCCCAGTTTGACGTCTGATATTGCGGGTAATGCGGTCATGATCCCACCTTCCAAGTTAAGTTCTTTGGCCCTTTGCCAACAGGTGACTTCTGGGCGGGAATATTTGGCTTCACTTCCTTAGGTGCAGCAACCTTTTCGATCGCAACCTTCAAATCAAACCAAGCCGCCTGCCCTGTGATCGGGTCAGAGTTGGCCCAGCGCATACCGTCACCTTTGGCTGGCATCAACTCGTGGATCAGATGGTTAAGCAGGAAGCCTTTGGTCGCCTCTGGCGCCTTCTCATCCAACGCCCATGCACCCTTACGTTTACCAATCGCGTTCCATGTCCAAATGGTGTTTTCGTTCAACGCCGCTTGATGTGCCACAGGAACAGTAATCGCGCCGTGGGGCGATGTTACCTTGGCCCAATCGCCATCTTCAAAACCATTCGCTTCCCAAATCTTGGTCGGCACATACAATGGGTTCACACCATGAATTTGGCGCAACCACGCATTCTGCGTACCCCACGAATGATACATCGCCATCGGGCGTTGTGTCAGTGCGTGGATCGGGAAGTTTTCGTCAGTCGAGTTGTTCCAAACAGGTAACGGATTCATTCCCTCGCGAATACGCTCGCGCAGATGTTCAGGCGGTTGGCGTTCGCCATGACCCTCTGCCGCTAACTGAAATTTACGCATTGGTTCAACATACAACTGGAACAAATACGGTGACGGTGCATCGAACAATCCAGTCTTAACAGCCCAGTCCTGATATGCCATATTCCAAGGCTTATAATACGATGCGCCTTCATCAATATGAGAGATCGCAAAACCGCCATTTTCGATGTATTTATTCAACTGATCGGGGTTAGGTTCACCCCGTCCAAATTCATCACCATCTTTGCCACGGAAACCAGCCAATGGACCGATGCCCGGCTTGCGTTCATGGTTGACGATGTAGTCTGCATAATCCGCAAACTTCTGCGATCCATCTTCGTTGGTAAAGTTCGGCAATCCCAAACGGGCACCCAAATCACACAGCACAGATTGGAACCCGCGCACATCGCGATCGGGTTCAATCACAGGCCAGCGAATGGCATCCGCCGCACCGTCTGCTTCGCAAATCGGGCGATCCAACAGGGAAATACAGTCGTGACGTTCAAGGTATGTTGCATCAGGTAAAACCAGATCGGCATAAGCAACCATTTCGGATGAATAGGCATCAGAATAGATAATATTGGGGATCACATAATCGCCATTTTCATCCTTATCCGTCAGCATCTTCATAACACCGCCCGTGTTCATGGACGAGTTCCAAGACATGTTCGCCATATACATAAACAGCGTATCAATCTTATACGGATCGCCTGCATGTGCGTTGGAAATAACCATGTGCATCAAGCCGTGCGACGACATCGGGTTTTCCCACGTGAATGCCTTATCAATCCGTGCAGGCGTACCATCAGCTTTCAGCGCCAAATCTTCTGGACCATGGGTAAAGCCCAAATGCGGTCCGTCCAATGGCTTGCCAGCTTCATAACCATAATGTGGTTTCGGGTGAATTTCAGCGGACTTTGGATATGGCGGTTTGAAACGGAAACCACCGGGCACTTCAACACTGCCCAAGATGATTTGCAGGATGTGCAGGGCGCGACAAGTTTGGAAGCCATTCGCATGCGCCGAAATTCCGCGCATTGCGTGGAATGACACTGGACGACCAGTCATGGTTTTGTGCTTTTCGCCACGGAAATCTGTCCACTCGATCGGCAGGCTGATTTCTTGTTCGAACGCAACATGCGCCAATTCAGCTGCCAAGCGACGAATTGTTTCCTCAGAAATACCACAACGTTCAGCAACATTTGCCGCGTCATGTTCAGGCGCCATATATGTTTCGGCCATCTTGTGGAAAACAGTTGTGTGGCTGATGCCTTTTACGCGGATCGAACCATTCAAATCAGGCTTGATGCCCTTTTTATCAAAGGCGGCTTTCTTGCCTGTATTGCGGTCAATCACCAACGGCTTGTTATCTTTGTCACGCAGGAACAGACCAAAGCTTTCACTGTCTGGATCGCTGTCCAACAACACAGGTGCGTTGGTGTATTGCGCCAAGTAATGCAGGTCGATTTTACCCGCCTTCATCAACTCGTGGATCAACGCTGTAATGAACAGACCATCTGTACCAGGTGTAATCCCAACCCATTCATCCGCAATGGCATTATAGCCCGTGCGAATTGGGTTCACGCCTACAACCTTGGCACCGCGTTTTTTCAGCTTACCCAGACCCATTTTGATCGGGTTACTGTCATGGTCTTCGGCAACGCCGAACAACATGAACATTTTAGTGTGATCCCAATCAGGTTGACCAAATTCCCAAAACGCGCCGCCCATGGTGTATATGCCAGCGGCAGCCATGTTTACCGAACAGAACCCGCCATGTGCAGCATAGTTCGGTGTGCCGTAACCCTGCGCCCAAAAGCTGGTGAATGATTGTGATTGGTCGCGACCTGTAAAGAACGCTAATTTTGATGGATCATCAGCACGTACCTTGGCCAATCGCGTTGACGCGATTTCCAATGCTTCATCCCATGAAATTTCTTCGAATTCGCCTGAGCCACGTTCGCCCACACGTTTTAGGGGTGAACGCAATCGCGATGGCGCATTTACCTGCATGATACCGGCAGAACCCTTGGCACAAAGGACACCCTTGTTCACGGGATGATCTTTGTTGCCCTCAATATAGGCGACTTTGCCTTCTTTCATATGGACGTTAATGCCACAACGGCATGCACACATATAACAGGTGGTTTTTCTTATCTCGTCCGATACTTTGGGAGATGTGTCTACTACGGGTTGCGTATGGTTCATTTTGCCTCCTAAACGCGCCTGAATTTAGGACGGCGTTCTTCCAAGGCAAACACTAATGAGTCGTTGAAATTACGCAAACGAAAAAGCCGACAGGAAAAGTAACATTACGACAAACTGTCGTTTTTAATGCAACCGCCCACCCAGCGGGACATCTGTGTCCGGTGTAATGAGCACAATTGCACCATCATCATCACTGACCCCCAGAACCAGAACTTCAGACTTCACTGGCCCAATTTGACGGGGTGGAAAATTGACAACGGCCATCACGCGTTTTCCGATCAGGTCTTCAATTTGATAATTCACTGTGATTTGCGCTGACGACTTCTTTTCGCCAATTTCAGCGCCAAAATCGACCCACAGCTTATATGCAGGTTTGCGTGCTTCTGGGAATGGTTCGGCGCGCGCAATTTTGCCGACACGGATGTCCAACTTCATGAAATCATCGAAAGTTGCATCCGTCATTTTGTGCCCAACTCTCTGCTTCGGTCAGCGGCGGCTTTCACGCCTTCTGACACGACTTTGGGGAATCCTGTTTCTGCGTTCATCAGCACTTCTAATGCGGCCTGCGTTGTACCGTTTGGCGACGTTACATTTATGCGCAATTGATCGGGGTTTTCATCAGCTTTCTCTGCCAATTCACCGGCACCTGCCACCGTCGCTTTGGCCAGTTTCATAGACAAATCAGCGGGCAATCCTTGCTCTACGCCAGCCGCGGCCATCGTTTCAATCAGGTGAAATACATAAGCCGGCCCAGAACCCGACACTGCGGTTACGGCATCCATCTGTTCTTCATTCTCTAGAATTACCGTTTGGCCCACGGCGCGCAGTAATGTTTCACACAAGGTTACATCGGCGGTGCTGCTGGCATCATTGCCGATTAAAGCAGTAATTCCACGACCCACAGCCGCAGGCGTATTGGGCATAGCACGTACGATGCGCGAGTCTGAGCCGAAAACGTCTTCAAAGCTGGCGATGGATGTACCAGCGGCAATTGATAAAAACACAACATCGCCACCTGCAACGGCTTGCAATGCGGGCAATGCATCGCCCATCATCTGCGGCTTTACTGCAATAATACAAATTGCGGGTGCTGCAGGTAAGTCGGCGTTTAAGTGCAAGCCCTGCCCCGCCAATTCCTGAACCCAAGTCGATGGGAATGGATCCAACACATAAACGGACGACAATGGAAGCCCGCCAGAAAGCCACCCCTGCAACATCGCGGAGCCCATTTTACCACACCCCAGCAAAACCAAACCTTTTTTGGCAACAGATTGCATGCTCATCATAAAACCTTTGAATTACTTGGAGATCAGATTAGGCGCGACCGTAGGCCTGTGCAATAGCAACATCCATTGCTTTTACAGGGGACTGATCACCCCAACATGCCAGCTGAAACGCAGGGTAATAACGTTCGCATGATGTAACCGCGCTGTGCAACAACTGATCGATTTGTTCGGGGCTGGCGGTTGCGCCACCTGTCAAAACCAAGCCATAGCGATACACCATCATTTGGTGGTCTTTCCAAAACGAAAACCCACCCGCCCAGCAATTATCATTCGCCAAGTTCAATGCTTCGTATAATTGTGCCATTTTTTCGCGTGGTGGTTCCATATCGAAAGTGCAAATCATGCGTAGCGTTTCATCAATGTCCGACCACGCAAGTGTGATTGAATACGTGCGCCATGCACCTTCGACCGACATTGCAATTTGATCATCAGCAACACGGTCAAAATCCCAGTCACGATGCGTCGCTAAGGACTGAACAATATCGACCGGATGAATTTCACTGTTATTTAGGTAATGCTCTGCATATGCCATTTTAACTACCCTCGTTGCCTTTCGCGCAACCACTAAATAGGTTGCTTATCGCAAAATATCGGGGTTTTTTACGCGCCCCTTACAACATATGGTGTGCCTAAATGATGCTTGTGTAAAGATATTTGTTTGAAAATTGCCAATCTATCCCCAAGAATCTTTGCTTATCCACAGTTTTTTCGACTGCGATGATTACTGATGCTTTCGCTGAGGTTCAAAGTTAAGTAAGTAGAAGACAAACAGGGTTATTTTGATGCGAATTTTTCTAACTGGTGGCAATGGTATGTTGGGCCGCGCGATGCAACGTATCGCCAAAGTACAATTTCCAGATCTGGAAATTTTAGCACCCTCACGCGCTGAACTCCCATTAGATAACCGTGAAGCCGTTAATACCTTTTATGCGAGCAACAACATCGATATTGTCATCCATGGCGCAGCAAAGGTTGGTGGCATTGCCGCAAATATCGCTCATCCTGTTGACTTTTTGGTTCAAAATTTGCGTATCAACGACAATGTAATCATGGGTGCGCATGATGCGAATGTTGGCAAGCTAATATTTTTTGGATCATCGTGCATGTATCCAAAAGATTACCGCCAACCCTTGGTGGAAACCGATTTGATGGCCGCACCATTAGAGCCAACGAACGAAGGTTATGCCCTGTCAAAGATTACGGCGGCTCGGCTATGTGAATATATCGATGCAAGTGATGGACGTGATTATAAAACAATTATCCCATGTAATCTGTTTGGTACTGAAGATCATTTTGGCAGCAGCGCCAGTCATTTGATTGCCGCCGTTGTTACGAAAATTGTCGAAGCAAAGCGCAATCAAGACCCAACCGTCACAATTTGGGGGACAGGCAATGCGCGTCGCGAATTTTTGTTTGTCGACGATTTAGTCACGTTTATTCTGAATACTTTGGATCAAATTTCCGATTTTCCAAATTACATGAACTTGGGATACGGGTCTGATCAAAGCATTGATGACTATTACAAAATCGTCGCGAATATTGTAAATTATCAGGGCACGTTTAACTATGACACGGATAAGCCCGAAGGAATGATGCAAAAACTGATGGACAGCACAATCGCCGCTGAAAAATTTGGCTGGTCAGCGACCACTCAAATGGACGAAGCTGTTCGACAAGTTGTCGACGCCTATGATAGACAAACAGGTGCAAGCACCAAAATGGAGAATTGAATTTGTTTTACCCACTCGCGAACTCCACTTGGGGACCCGAAGAACAACAAGCACTACAAGACGTCATTGCCAGCGATCGCTATACGATGGGTGCCAAAGTCCGTGCATACGAAGAGCAGTTTGCGTCACATTTTGGCAAAAAGTATGCGGTTATGACATCCTCTGGTTCAACGGCAAATCTGTTGGCCTTATCAGCATTATTCTATCATCCTGATTTTGACATTGAAAAAGGTGACGAAATTATTGTGCCTGCCGTAAGCTGGTCGACAACTTATTTTCCAGTGTCACAGCTTGGACTAAAGCTTCGTTTTGTGGATATCGATCCCGAAACGTTAAACATAGATTTATCAAAAGTCAGCGACGCAATCACACCACGCACCAAGGCAGTGTTCGGTGTAAACCTGTTGGGCAACCCAATCGAAGCGGACAAACTGCGCAAAATCTGCAAAGACGCTGATATTTTCTTGTTGGAAGATAACTGTGAATCCATGGGCGCCAAGTATGATGGCGAACAAGCTGGCGCATTTGGACTGTTTGGTACATTCTCCAGCTTCTTTTCGCATCACATTTGTACGATGGAAGGTGGTATGGTTATCACCGACGATCGTAAATTGTACGACAATATGTTGTCTATTCGTGCACATGGTTGGGTACGTGATTTGCCAGAAGATACACATTTGCAAGTGGACGACGATCCCTTTGTAAAACAGTTCCGTTTTGTTTTACCGGGCTATAATTTACGCCCCCTCGAAATGGAGGGCGCATTAGGTACACCACAATTGGCAAAACTGAATGGGTTTGTTTCCGAGCGACGTAAAAACGGCGCATATTTTCAGTCTTTGTTCGCAGATCTAGACTATTTGGATATCCAATCTGAACGCGGCGAGAGCAGCTGGTTTGGATTTGCCATGATCCTTAAAGGCCCATTGCAAGGCCAGCGATCTGCATTGGTTGATGCATTTAAAGGCGCTGAAATTGAATGCCGTCCGATTGTGACAGGCAATTTCCTAAAAAACCCGGTCATCACGCATTTAGAACATTCGGTTGCAACGACAATGACTGCGGCTGACAATGTCGATGTGAATGGGATTTTTGTGGGCAACCATCATTACCCAATTACAGCACAAATTGACCGGTTATTCGAAGTCGTTCAAAACACATCAAAATCATTTTGAGGTAGGGTAAGATGACCAAGACCCCAAAAATTCATCCTGTTATTTTATGCGGCGGTTCGGGCACGCGTCTGTGGCCGCTGTCACGTAAATCATACCCAAAGCAGTTCAGTAAGATCATGGGCGATGAAAGCCTGTTTCAGATGTCTGCGGCGCGGTTAAGTGGCCCGAACTTTAGCGCACCTTTGGTTCTTACCAACTCTGACTTTCGTTTTATTGTGACAGAACAATTGGCCGCTATGTCAATAACAGGGTCTGATATTTTAATCGAACCTGACATGAAAAATACAGGTCCTGCAATTTTGGCAGCTGCCATATTTTTGGCCCAAAAAGATCCAGATGCATTGATGTTGGTTGCACCATCGGACCACGTCATTCCAGACACTGCGCATTTTCAAAAAACCATTGCTGCAGGTATTGAGCCAGCTGTTGCTGGTCAGTTAGTAACATTTGGCATCAAGCCTGACCGTGCGGAGACGGGATATGGGTATCTGCATTTGTCTGAGGGTGCCGGTGATTTTTCGGCGACACCTCGCAAATTAAAGCGCTTTGTTGAGAAACCTGACCAGAAAACCGCCGATGACATGGTGGCAACTGGTGAATACTTATGGAACGCTGGAATATTCTTGTTCTCTGCTAAAACGCTGATTGAAGAATATAAAAAACACGCGCCAAATCAATTACCCATGTGTCAAGAATCTGTGGCCAGTGCAAAAGAAGATTTGAACTTTCTACGCCTTGATGGCGATGCTTGGGCGCAGTTGGAAAACCAATCCATCGATTATGCGATTATGGAACGATCTGATTGTTTGACTGCTGTTCCATTTGATGGCGAATGGTCTGATTTGGGATCATGGGAAGCAGTATGGTTAAATTCCAATCCAGACAGCGAAAACCAAGTTGTTGTATCACAAAACGCCACAGCAATTGATTGTGAGAATACTCTGTTGCGAAGTGAAAATGAAAACCAAGAATTGGTTGGCATTGGCCTGAAAGACATCGTTGCAATTGCGATGCCCGACGCTGTGTTAGTGGCCGACATCAATTCATCACAAAATGTCAAACTGGCAGTTCAGTCCTTGAAGGACACAAAAAAGAAACAAGCCGAACAATTCCCACGTGATCACCGGCCTTGGGGCTGGTTTGAAACCTTGGCGCTTGGCGGGCGTTTCCAAGTGAAACGCATTATGGTTCATCCAGGCGCAGCGCTGTCATTGCAATCGCATGTCCATCGTGCGGAACATTGGGTCGTCGTCCAAGGCGCCGCGATGGTTACTGTTGGCGACATGAAAAAAATCGTCAGTGAAAACCAATCCGTTTATATTCCGCTTGGCGAAGTCCATCGTTTGGAAAACCCAGGCAAAGTAGACCTTCATTTGATAGAAGTACAAACAGGTGCATATCTTGGCGAAGATGATATCATCCGCTACGAAGATGTGTATTCACGATCGTAAGCCCAAAGGAACAACATGACCAAAAAAGCATTAATTACAGGCGTAACAGGGCAAGACGGTGCATATCTGTCGGAACTTTTACTGGCAAAAGGCTACGAAGTTCACGGTCTTAAACGACGTTCATCATCGTTCAACACTGGGCGTATCGATCATTTACATGTGGACGAATATGCTGGATCAGATTTCCACCTGCACTATTCAGACATGGTGGACAGCAGTTCATTAATATCTTTGGTAAACGATATTCAACCCGACGAAATTTATAATTTGGCCGCGCAATCACACGTAAAAGTATCGTTTGAAATGCCCGAATACACAGCCAATGCTGATGGCATCGGCACCTTGCGTTTGTTAGAAGCAATTCGTTTGCTAAAGCTGGAAGATAAAACAAAATTTTACCAAGCATCGACATCTGAACTTTACGGTAAAGTCCGCGAAGTCCCGCAAAACGAAAACACACCTTTTTATCCTCGCTCACCTTATGCGGCAGCAAAAATGTATGCATATTGGATCACGGTAAATTACCGCGAAGGCTATGGCATTTTTGGTTCAAACGGCATTTTGTTCAACCACGAAAGCCCCCTGCGCGGCGAAACATTTGTTACACGTAAAATTACGCGTGCAGTCGCAGCAATCAATTTGGGACTACAAGATAAATTGCGTTTGGGTAACATGGACGCCCAACGCGATTGGGGACATGCGCGCGATTATGTCGAAGGTATGTGGCGCATTTTACAACATGACACCCCTGATGATTTTGTTCTTGCGACCGGGGAAATGCATTCTGTTCGTGAATTCTGCGAAATCGCCTTTTCGCACATCGGAAAAACGCTGCGCTGGGAAGGTACCGGCGTGGATGAAAAAGGTTATGATGGCGACAGCGATCGTGTCTTGATCGAAATTGATCCGATTTATTTCCGCCCAACCGAAGTAGAACAATTACTTGGTGATGCCAGCAAAGCCCGCGATCAATTAGGATGGACTGCGACGATAACATTCCATGAACTCGTCAAAGAAATGGTCAGCGAAGATATATCCTTGCTGGAATCGGAACGTTTAGCACGACGGGCCTACGGTATTGTTGAGTAATGGCGTTTACGCCAAAAATATCAGTGGTATCACATCGCGATCGCAAGGCATCAAATAAGCCCGACGCAACAATTACGCCTGTCGCGTTAACGAAAAAGCAAAAAAGGCTGCTAAAAGATAAAAACCGAAAGCGTATTTTGGAGAATGTCACCAAAGGTGGCGTTTGTGTCGAAATTGGCGTTTGGCGTGGGAAGTTTTCAAAGCAAATATTGGACATAGTCAATCCATTACACTTGGCACTGATTGACCCATGGCAACATTTTGGTGATGCTGATCAATCCGACGCATTTTCTGGAAGAACAAAAGAAATCCAGTTCGAAGAAATATATCAGGACGTATGCAAGGATTTTGCTGACCAAATAACCAACGGCCAAGTATCGATCATGCGTGAGCTATCAAATACGGCAATTGCGCAGTTCGAAGATGGGACAATCGACTTCGCCTATGTAGATGGTGACCATTCTTATGATGGCGTTCGCGCAGATTTGGAAAATCTGTTTCCGAAATTAAGACACGACGGAATTATCGCATTTGATGACTATCATCGCTTTGGCTGGTGGGGTGATGGCGTATTACGTGCAATACACGAGTTTATTGGGCAACACCCATCCCAATGCCGCGTTTTAATGGTAGAGGGCGCGCAAATTGCACTGTCAAAATTGGGCCCTTTGCCAAATCCAGAGGCATAGAAAAACTTGAACAATGATGAGGCAATTTCTGGGTGTTTACTGATCAGTCGAAATGATCTGTTTGGCTCTCGTATGCTTCCGTTCATCAATGCATTGCGAATTGGCCATGACTATGACCTGCTCGTCAAAATTTATTGGCCTTCGTCGGGTGGCACAGGTACAAATATTGATGAATACTCCGATGTCTTTAGCCAAGCGTTTATCGACGCACACTTTATCACCCATAAAGAGTTTCAAACGCTAAACAAAGATTCGGTTGCGCTGACACAGGTTAAGAAAAAACCGATCGCAGAAATTGTGGCGATGGTCAGTAACGGCAGTGTTTTCGCATTGAATAACAGTCAAGCGGCCATGTCATTGGCCGGTGAAGACATCGAAAAAGTTTTAGAAAGCTATCAACTCGTTCTGGATCGCATCACGTTCACGCCGACCGTCGAACAAAATATCCAAAAAATCCGCACGATCACACATGGGCAAAATATCGTAGCATACCATGTCCGTCATGGAGATGTGACAACCCGCTATCGCCCCAAAAACAAGGAATGGCCGCATAAGTTCACACCATGCGAGTTCTTTGTTCAACATTTCAAATCCCATGGTCAAGAGAAGGGAACAAAGGCACTGTTATTTGGTGATTTCAAGCCTTCGCTGGATTGGCTTGGCAGACAATGCCCAGATTTTATCAAAATTGGGGATATCATTGATCTTACGGCATTGGGTTCATTACAGCGTGATTTTCTGGAGCTGTATGCAATGTCACGTGCAGCTAAAATTATTGGGCCACGGCACAGCGGGTTTTCACAGCTTGCAGCCAGCCTAGGTGGCGTTCCATTTCATGACATTATGAAAGATATGAACCCATTGGACTATATCGTTGCATATGGGAATCTGTACACGCGCCTATCTAACGATCCACAGTCTTTTTCTAGTTTTGGGGAAATTGGTCAGTGTCTGGCACATCTCATTCCCTACTTAATCGCAAATAATCAAGCGGATAAGGCTCGTAAGTTGTTAGAAAGTGAGATCAATCGCGGCAACAATATCTCTTTTCTATTTTCCCTTTGGGCCAAAACCAGTTTGATGGAGAATAACCATAAAAATGTATTGGAAATTCGAAAGTTGTCCACACAGGTTGTCATGGATAATACAGTGGCTATTGCTGATACAGAAGCATTGGCCGCGCAGGCTGCATTCCACATCGGTGACACCAAAGAGGCTATTCGATTACTAAGTTTGGCATTTTTCCAATCACCTTATGCACCACAAGTAAAAATTGCATTCAATTTATTGGATGAAAATGGGCTCCTAAAGGACACGTCGTTTTATCCCTTGGATCGCGAATTAATGTCAGCCATCGCGTTTGGTAGCGCAAATTTTCTGCCTGTATTTTTTGCATGGGAATGGCGCTTTTCACTGGCGTCCACTTTCCAACGGCCACTTACCCATGCGGGCGCTGCAGATCAGTTCCTACGACAGATATCGAATGCATTTGATGCAAAAAAAACGTTCTGTCCGATTGCAGGCCAGTTTCAAAAGTTTTCAAAGTGTCATTTTGATGGGCATGGGGAAAGTCAAAGAGGCATTAGAAGCGTCGTTGGAGGCAACAGATGCTGCACCAGAGGACGCATTTGTAGTGCGACGCCATTTGCAGAATTTGATTATAAATAAAGACCACCAAGCAGCCTTGCCGTTGGCCGAGCAATTGGTGGAAAACTTTCAAAATGTACCGATTTACAAAACGTTGCTTGGTGTGTGTCACTTTAATCTTAAGCAGCGCTCAAAGGCGATAAGCACGATTTGCACGAGCCAAAACACTGCAATTCAATACCCAGGGATAACGCTTAGACAGGCAAACGGTTATTTAGCGATGGGTATGCCTGAAAAAGCAGAAACTCTATTGGATCACATTTTGCCAGAAATTAGATGGCCCGATCAATATTTAGATGTTCAAATAACTGCAAAAATAGCAGTTGGGCGGCAAGATGATTTGTTACCCCGACTGTGCGAACTACACACGCAAGCCGACGCGATGCGAAGTGCCAGTTATTTAATTGCAAGAATAATGCACGCAAACGGTGACTATGAGGATGCTGCAAATTACGCGGAACACGCTGTCAAAAGCAGACCCGAATTAGGCCGCTATCGCGTATTATTGGCGACAATATACCTTGATCAGGGGCGTGTTGATGACGCAGAGGAAATAATCGAGAAACTGCCCTTAATGATGCAAAAGCGTTTTAGGAAAGCCTGATTATTTTTTGGCTTTAGGTTTCTTAGACGTTTCCAATGCTACGATGCGTTCAAGTAGCATCGCATTTTCTTCGCGTGCTTTTTGAGCCATGGCTTTGACTGCATCAAATTCTTCGCGCGTTACGAACTCGCGGTCAGCCATCCAACGGTCAATCCAGCTTTTCATCGCTGTTTCTGCTTCGTCTTTGGCGCCCTGGGCAACGCCCATCGCATTTGTCATAACTTTGGACATATCGTCGAAAAATCGGTTGTTGGTTTGCATTGTCTGCCTCCGCGAGGTGGGTTACCTTCTCTATATGGTACTTTTCTTTTGGTTTGCCAATGCCTGCTTGACACATGACTGTGGCAAATCGCAAAAGATACAAAAAATGGACCCAAGATGCTGGCTGTAATACCCTTTCCCGATATTGATCCCGTTTTAATCTCTTTTGAATTGATGGGACGTAACTTTGCAATTCATTGGTATGCCATTGCATATATCGCAGGTTTTCTGTGTGCTTGGGGCTGGATGCGTTTCTTAATTAGGCGCGTTGATTTGTGGCCAAACGGGACTGCCCCGATGACCAAATCACAAATCGAAGACATCATGACATGGATGATCATTGGTACGATCTTAGGTGGTCGTATTGGTTATGCGATATTTTACAATTTCGATTCATTCGCATCAAACCCCATTCAAATACTTAAAGTCTGGGAAGGTGGGATGTCATTTCATGGTGGATTCATCGGTGTCATTTTCGCCGGGCTTTTGTTTTGTCGAAAAAACCAAATCAATCCTTGGTCGGCTGGTGATCTAATCGCGTCGGCTAGCTGTTTTGGTTTGTTCTTTGGGCGTATCGCCAATTTTATTAATGCCGAACTATGGGGCCGTCCAGCTGACATGCCATGGGCCGTATCGTTCCCAACACAAGCCGCCCAAAACTGCGGCCAAACATTGGGTGAGATTTGCACACGCCATCCTTCACAACTGTACGAAGCAGCACTGGAAGGGCCAGTCTTATTCCTACTCATGGCCATTTTTATATTCACACGTGCTTGGTTCAAGGTTCCAGGACAAATAATAGGTATCTTCTTTTTGGGTTACGGGATTGCGCGAACCATTGTTGAGGGTTTTCGTCAAGCCGACCCACAATTCATCACAGACACGAACCCAATGGGGCATGTTATACGCATTGGTGAATACGGATTAACGATGGGACAGTGTTTATCATTGCCAATGGCAGCTATTGGGATTTGTCTGATCATTATTGCACGGAAAAGAATGAAATGACGCCGCTAACATCGGTCATAGTAGATCAAATAACGCGGTTTGGCCCGATGCCTGTGTCAGAGTACATGACGCTGTGTTTGCTGCACCCCGAACACGGATACTATACCAATCGACAAGCATTAGGGGCAAAGGGTGATTTCACAACCGCACCAGAAATAAGCCAAATGTTTGGGGAACTGCTAGGACTATCATTGGCGCAGGCGTGGTTGGACCAAGGTAGCCCCAGTCCATTTGTTTTGGCCGAAATCGGCCCTGGGAATGGCACCTTGATGACAGATATTTTGCGTGCCACCAAAAGCGTTTCCAACTTTCACACAAGCATGACGCTGACATTGGTAGAAGCGAGCCCAGCCATGCAAGCCCGCCAAAAAACCACGTTAGATAAATACGATGTTGAATGGGCTGACGATCTGACCGCTTTACCAGATCACCCTCTATTTTTAATAGCAAACGAGTTTTTTGACTGCCTACCAATTAAACAATTTCGTCGCACCGATGAAGGGTGGCAAGAACAAATGGTCGGGTGTGAAGGTTCCAGTCTTAATTTCGTTCTTGGCAAGGCCACCGATCCAAATGCGTTTCAACAAGCACTTGAACGCCCTATCGGCAGCATGATCGAAATATCGAGTGCCAGCGCCGCCATTTCTGGAGCAATCGCGCAACATATTGGTGCGTTCGGCGGTGCCGCAATCATCGTAGATTATGGCGATTGGATTAGCGACGGCGACAGTCTTCAAGCATTGAAAAGTCACAGCAAAATCGATCCATTAACGTTGTGCGGCCAAGCGGATTTAACAGCCCACGTTTGTTTTCAAGACTTATCGCAAGCGGCCTCCCACTTTGCACAAGTAAGTGCCATGGCGTCACAAGGCGAACTACTAGAACGGTTGGGGATTACTGCTCGTGCGCAGGCATTGGCAAGTTCGATGCAAGGCGAAACATTGGAAAACCATATATTGGCACATAATCGGTTGACGCACCCAGAACAAATGGGAACATTATTCAAAGCTATTTCAATCACACCCAATAACGCAAACCTACCGGCTGGATTTAACTTATGACAATACGCCCTGTTCAATCTGATATTCTGATTAATGGTAAGCATGGTTTTTTCACCCGCCAAGGCGGCGTGAGTGGCGGGATATACAAGGGGCTGAATTGCGGGTTTGGTTCTGACGATCAAAACATAAACGTTGCACAAAACCGCGGTTTGGTCGCATCTGCGTTGGGTGTTCCCGCGGGACAATTGACCACCGTTTACCAAATTCATTCTGCCACAGCTGTTCATGCTGAAGCGCCGTATCACGATCCCACCCCACAAGCCGATGCAATTGTGACCGCCACGAAGGGTTTGGCGATTGGTGTTTTGACCGCAGATTGCGCCCCGATCCTGTTTCGCGATCCAACAACAAATTGCGTAGGCGCCGCGCATGCAGGTTGGCAAGGCGCACTAAAGGGCATCGCATCAGCAACCGTTGATGCGATGGTTCAAATTGGTGCGGCACGCGATAAAATTCAGGCGGTTGTTGGTCCATGTATTAGCCAACGAAACTACGAGGTCGGAGAAGAATTCTTAGAACGCTTCTTGCTTGAGGATCACGATCACATGCGCTTTTTCGCAAATGGGCAATCAGGAAAATATCAATTTGATTTAGCGGGATTTTGTTTGCAATCATTGCGAAACACAAACATCGCTGATGCTCAATGGACTGGGCATTGCACCTATGAAGATGCGCATAAATTTTATTCGTACCGGCGCACGACACACAACAAAGAACCTGATTACGGGCGCCAAATTTCTGCGATTACACCATAGCTATTGAAATCGGTACACCAGGGACATCTTTGGCACAACGTATAACCAAAGAGGTTTTCACACTGGCGACATTTGGTGCACTGGTCAGTTTTTCAGTTAGGAACGTTTGAAAGCTGGATAAATCTGGTGCTACACATTTCAGCACAAAATCAATTTCACCATTCAGCATATTACATTCACGCACATAATCCCAATCCATGCACTGTTTTTCGAATGCTAGCAGATCTGCTTCAGCCTGAGAATGAAGTCCGACCATCGCAAAGACCTTCACTTCGAACCCGAGCGCCTTGCCATTAACCACGGCATGATAACCTTGTAATAAGCCGTTTTCTTCTAATGCGCGAATGCGACGCAAACAAGGTGGTGCTGAAATTCCGACACGTGAAGAAATTTCGACATTTGTCATCCGCCCATCTTGTTGGAGCAGTTGCAAAATCATCAAATCAATTTCATCCAGTTTGTGCATTCACATGTACCTTTTTCACATGGCGTATCAAATCATCATCCATTTCGCAATAAAATTACAAAAACGTGAAATAAAATAAGCTAATCAAGCAACTATTATAGTGGTTCTAATTCATCCACTGCGGCATTATAAAACTGAAAACAAATCGAAGGATTCTCCCTTATGGCTGACACGCGACACACAAAACTTTTGATCATCGGTTCAGGTCCTGCTGGATACACCGCAGGCGTCTATGCTTCGCGCGCCATGTTGAACCCATTACTGGTCCAAGGAATTGAGCCTGGCGGTCAATTAACAACAACAACCGAAGTCGAAAACTGGCCTGGCGATACCGAAGTTCAAGGCCCCGATTTGATGATCCGCATGGAAGCGCATGCAAAGGCAATGGGAACAGAAATTGTCGGTGACATTATCAGTGATCTGGACCTGTCAAAGCGCCCCTTCACCGCCAAAGGTGACAGCGGCACAACATACACCTGTGATGCCGTTATTTTGGCAACCGGTGCACGCGCAAAATGGTTGGGTTTAGAAACAGAAGAAAAATTCAAGGGCTTTGGCGTTTCCGCTTGTGCCACATGCGATGGATTCTTTTACCGTGGACAGGAAATCGTCGTTATCGGTGGTGGCAACACGGCCGTAGAAGAAGCATTATTTCTAACAAATTTCGCATCCAAGGTGACGTTAATTCACCGTCGTGATGAATTACGAAGTGAAAAAATCTTAGAAGATCGTTTGATGAAAAACGAAAAGATCGAAACTCTTTGGTTTCATGAGCTTGTCGAAGTAACGGGAACAGACATGCCATTGGGCGTTGAAGGCATCAAAGTAAAACACACGAAAACAGGCGAAATCACAGAAATGGCCTGCAAAGGTGTTTTCGTTGCAATCGGGCATGCGCCAGCCAACGAATTGGTAAAAGATCAGTTGGAAACCCATATGGGCGGTTATGTGATAACAAAGCCTGACAGTACAGCAACCAGTATTCCTGGCGTATTCGCTGCGGGTGACCTAACAGATCACCTATACCGCCAAGCAGTAACTTCTGCCGGCATGGGTTGCATGGCGGCACTGGAAGCAGAGCGTTTCTTAGCCGGCGAAGAGTAGGTCAAAGATAACCGCTGGCTGTTTTTGAGGGATTTCCTTTCAATGCTTAATCTCAGCATTGGGAGGAAATCCAATCCCTCGTCAGAACTGCATCACCGCTTAGTGGCCGATTTTTGGACCAAACCAAGTAGAAACCAAGCCCTGTTTTCCATGCCCATTCCGATTTAGCACCAAGCGTCCCATTGGCAACAAGGGGGTCTGTAAGATGGCGCCAACCGAATGCAAATCCCTGTCCTGCGATTGCGGCCTGAAGTACCAATGCATAGTCATTAAGCCTTAGCCCACCGGGTGCTGTTTCAATTTTGACATCAAAGTGTTTAAACCATTGTTGCCAAGTGGGTCTTTCGCGAATGGGTTCTTCAAGATGTATCAAGCGCTGGTGAACAAGGCTGGGTAATGTTTTTAGGTTGATAGCGGAGGCCAAGGCAAGTGGGGATGTGACAGGGTAGATTTCCTCTTCTGCAATTAATACAGACTCGCACCCAACCCAATTTCCATTACCATGACGCACCGCTAAGCTGATGTTTTCAGCATCGATGTCTGGTTCGCGATCACTGGTTTGTAAACGTAGATCAATGCCCGGATGGTTTTCACGAAGTTGAGCAAGACGCGGCATCATCCAGTAGAAATTAAAAGCAGACGAGGCATTCAACGTTACATAATCTGTGTTTGTGCGCTGTTTTACTGCCTGAGCTGACACCAACAATTGATCAAATACGCGTTCCGTATCCGAAAACAACCGCAAACCTGCAACCGTCAAGCTAACCTTGCGGTGCTGACGATTGAACAATGCCACGCCTAATGTTGTTTCCATCTGCTTTATTGCGGCACTAACCGCGGGTTGTTGAACGTTCAGTTCATGGGCCGCCAAAGTGAATGACCCAAGGCGGGCGGCGGATTCAAAAACCATGAGGTGGCGGGGGGATGTGAGTAATTTCCAAAGCTCTTGCATAAGTTGTTCTTATCCTAAACATCATAATTATCAAGCGTCACAGCATATTTTACATGTGTTAGAGTGATCCAAGATTAAACAAAAGGATACAGCTGTATGGCACGACGCGCACGACAATCCCGAAGCCGAGAGGCCGCAGTCTCTGGTGTTGCCTCGTCCCCTTATATTCAACGGAGCATACCATTTTACGATGTGTTGGACGAAGATCAGCTTGAAAAGCTTGAGGCTCAGGTCGATTGGATTTTGGAGGATGTCGGAATCGCATTTCGCGATGATCCAGAATCCATTGCCCTGTGGAAGAAGGAAGGCGCCAAGGTTGAGGGTGACATTGTTCGTGCACCTGCTGATTGGATTCGTTCGCTTTGCGCCAAAGCACCAAGTGAGTTTAAACAACTGGCGCGAAATCCCGAACGCTCGGTTATGATTGGTGGAAACAATCAAGTTTTTGCACCAATTTATGGTGCGCCGTTTGTGCGCGATCTTAAAGGTGGGCGGCGATATGGTGACATGGCGGCGTTTAATGATTTGGTAAAACTGACCTATATGCACCCCAATTTGCATCACGGTGGCTTTGTTACCTGTGAACCATGTGATGTGCCCGTCAGTAAGCGTCATTTAGATATGTTGTATTCTCATATGACATTGTCCGACAAACCGCATCTTGGCGCGATCACAGAGATGAGCCGCGCTCAGGACAGTGTTGATATGGCCGAGATCATCTTTGGTTCCGATGTCATGGCAGAAAATTGCGTGATCATGGGCAATGTGAATACCAACTCGCCGTTGTTGGTTGATAAAGTTGTGACGGAAGCGGCCCGTGTTTATTCCACGCGTGGACAAGGAATGGTCGTTGTACCATTCATTTTATCTGGTGCGATGGGACCTGTTTCAACTGCGGCATCTGTTGCACAAGCGATGGCAGAGGCCATGATGGTGTGTGCTTATGTGCAACTGTTGCGCCCGGGTGCGCCGTTTGTATTGGGAAACTTTCTGTCATCGATGTCACTCAAAACCGGTGCGCCAACATTTGGCATGCCAGAACCCATTGTTTCAAACTATGCGATTGGGCAACTGGCCAGACGCGCTGGATTACCGTTGCGTTGTGGTGGATCGCTGACCGCATCAAAAATAGAAGACGCGCAGACGGCATATGAAAGTGCGGATTCAATGCATTCTACGATGCTGGCTGGTGCAAATTTTGTTTTGCATTCGGCGGGTTGGCTGGAAGGCGGGTTATGCACCGGGTATGAAAAACTGATTATGGATGCTGATCGCTTGGGTAGCTACCAAAAGGTACTGGGCGAAGGGCTTGATGTGTCTGATGAAGCCATGGCGCGTGATGCCTATGGCGAGGTCGAAGCAGGTGGGCATTTCCTTGGCTGTGGCCATACAATGCGTAATTACAAAACCGCCTTTTATGATCCAAAACTAACCGACAGCGACAATGTAGAAAGCTGGGAGGAAGGCGGGTCGAAAGATATGCGAACCCGCGCCTATGAACGCTGGAACCAAATGTTGAAAGACTACAAAGCACCGCAAATGGATGCCGCGATTAAAGAGGCATTGGATGCCTATGTGGCAAAGCGCAAAGAGGAACTGCCTGATGCATGGTATTAATATAACCAATTTATGGTTCAGCCAAATCATTACCCACGACAATAAAGGAACCTAACATGCCCGAGATTCAAAACGACGAAACGAGTACTGGTAAACCACTTCCGTCCCACGCCAAAGTCGTTGTTATTGGTGGAGGTGTTGTTGGATGCTCGATCCTGTTCCACCTTGCCAAATTTGGGTGGAAGGATGTTGTTCTGTTAGAACGTGACGAGTTGACTTCTGGGTCTAGTTGGCATGCTGCAGGTCAAATACATACGATTTCTTCTGACCCGAATATCAGTCGGCTGCAATCCTACACCATTGATTTATATAAAGAGATCGAAGAGCTGTCAGGCCATTCAGTCGGGCTCCATATTACCGGTGGTTTCTATGCTGCCTCGACCAAGGAATGGTATGACTACCTAAAGCGCGAACGTTCAAAAGCGCGGTATATGGGGTTAAACCAAGAGTTCATTAGTCCCAAGGAATTGGCGGAACGCCACCCGTTGATCGACCCAAAGCATTATCACGCGGCATTGTGGGATGATCAAGATGGCGATCTTGATCCATCTGGTGCGACATATGCGTTTGCCAAAGCCGCCCGTGTGCATGGGGCGCAATATTTCACGCATTGTGGCGTTACCGCAATATCGCAACGCCCTGATGGGTCTTGGGATTTGACAACGCCCAAGGGGCAAATCAATGCAGAACAGATCGTTAATTGCGGTGGTTTATGGGCGCGCGAAGTGGGCCAAATGACTGGTATACATTTGCCTGTGCAACCAATGGAACATCATTATCTGATCACTGATAAAATCCAAGCAATCGCCGATCGCATGGACACCATGGGCGAAGCGGGTCGCTTGCCCGCTGGTATCGATTACGAAGCAAACATATATTTCAGACAGGAACGGCACGGCATGTTGCTGGGAACTTACGAACCGAAAGGAACACCTTGGAAAGTTGGCGGAACGCCGTGGAATTTCGGGCATGAGTTGTTACAACCAGACCTAGATCGCATTGCCGACCGATTGGAAATGTCCTTTGAACGTATTCCCGCAATTGGCGAGGCCGGGATCAAAGATATGATCAATGGTCCTTTCACGTTTGGCCCAGATGGAAATCCGATGATCGGCCCTGTGCCGGGGATGAAAAATTATTGGGTTGCGGTCGGTGTCATGGCTGGATTCTGTCAAGGTGGTGGCGTCGGTCTGACCATGGCGGAATGGATGATAGATGGTGAACCGTCCATCGACGTTTGGGCAATGGATGTGGCGCGTTTTGGTGAATTTGCAACGCCAGATTGGGGGACAATCAAGTCGTCCGAAAATTATGAGCGTCGTTTTGTGATGACGTTCCCAAATGAAACATTGCCAAAAGGCAGAATGCAAAAAACTACCGCCCTTTATGACCGCTTGAAAGCTAAAGGCGCCGTTATGGGGCAAGGCTTTGGTTTGGAGAATGCGTTGTGGTTTGCAGATAGTCCAGAAGACGCGCATGAAACGCCAACGTTTGAGCGAAACAGAAGCCACGATTATGTCGCGAACGAGGTTCAGGCAGTGCAAGAAGCTGTTGGTGGAATCGAGATTGCCAATTTCGCCAAACATGAGTTCAAGGGGGCCGGTGCGAGACAATATTTGGATAACATTCTTGCTGGATATGTTCCAAAGCAAGGCCGCCTGACACTGACACCAATGTTGACCCCTAAGGGAAAACTTTATGGCGATTTGACTGTGGCCTGTTTAGCAGAAGATCATTTTATGCTGTTTGGATCAGGTGCCATGCAAGAGGCACACAAGCGTAGGTTTGAGAACGATTTACCTGATGATGTCAGCTATGAAAATGTATCTGATGACTGGCACGGTATTGCTTTGTCAGGCCCAAAATCACGCGAGCTGTTGGGACGTATAACCCGCGATGACGTAAGCGCAGTGGCGTTTAAGTTTCGCGACCTACGTCAAACATTTGTCGGCGGAGTGCCCGTGATTTTGAATAGGATCAGTTTCTCTGGTGAATTGGGGTATGAGATTTATTGCAAACCTCAGTATCTTTTACGCCTAGCGGAAGCAATCGAGGAAGTAGGAGCAGATTTAGGTTATCGTTGGTATGGCGCACGCGCGTTGTTATCAATGCGTTTGGAAAAGGGCTGGGGCGTTTGGACGCTCGAATTCCGTCCTGATTTTGATGCTGTTGAATCTGGAATGGATGTTTTCATAAATTGGAAAAAAGATTTTGTCGGCAAAGCGGCGACGTTGGCAGCACGTGAAACTGGCGTTAAGCAAAAGTTGGTGACGATGACCATTGATGTTGATGGCATCGATGTCAGCAACGATGAAGCAATCCTGTTGGATGGCGAGGCCGTTGGTTATGTCTCTTCTGGTGGCTTTGGGCATCGCGTTGGCCAGTCAATGGCCATGGGATATGTCGCAACTGAACACGCCGCGGCTGGGACAAAGGTTCAAGTCGAAATCCTTGGAGAAATGTATGACGCCGTAATTTTGGCTGGACCGCTTTATGATGCAAATGGTGCGAATATGCGAGCATAATGGGTCAACCCACTTTAGAAATTGAAATCGCCGCTAAGATTATTGAAAATGGACAAAATGGCGACACCAGTAGGTGTCGTGCATCGATCCTTTGATCATAGTACCAGTGGTTCGGCACCCAACAATGTTGAGCCGAGTTTACGACTAAGCAGGCTTTCTACGGCAAAGTTAGTTAAGTGGATTAAACACCTGTCGCTTGGCGGCAGGAGTGAGGTGAACTCAAATCTTTTTGCGGGTTTTGGTATTTTCAAGCGGCGTATTTCAATTGCGTGGGTTAAAGCCGTGTTCGCGAGCACTACTTTTTCACAACTCAACTGATCAAAGCGCATTTGTTTCGAGCCTATTATACTCTTTAGTTTTTTCAACAACTCATCTAGTTTGTAGCAATACCTGGACTTGTCCGTAGAAAGTTTCGAGCACTTGATAGCACACTGGCCATCAAGGAGACATAACATGGCACCGAGACACGGAAAAGAATTTCGTAAAGAAGCAGTTCGGCTGGCTTTATCCAGCGGGCT